>Ga0080003_1001299_pt1 | contig 13567 bp, 15 predicted proteins | sample JossMetagenome_FD_69206 | JGI IMG/M metagenome (GOLD analysis project Ga0080003, IMG submission 69206) | Hot spring microbial communities from Joseph's Coat, Yellowstone National Park, USA - JC2_E (SPADES assembly) (version 2) | ecosystem: Environmental > Aquatic > Thermal springs > Hot (42-90C)... | reverse complement strand
GATGGTTGAATCGTGAAACCCCATGAAAGTCTAAACCCCTTTCCTAGCAGTTTGAGATAAGTTATGGAGGTATTATTGAAAACATTCACACAACGCATATCACGACGAGCCATTCGAATAAGATATTTCTCCATGAACTTTCCTAGCTAATCAAGTACAGACTGAGGGTACAAATTCATGTATTCTAAAGCCCTTCCTACTGGGAATTCGGTTTATTTAATTATTTATCTAACAGTTTCCTCATCGGCTCTGGTTATTTAAACTAAACGTGAAGAACCGTTATCGATAATGCATAAGTTTTTCTCTAGAAAAGATAATTAGTTAGCCCATGGGGGTTTAGTCTTTGATAAGAATGCCAATACTCCGTTCGTTGCATCACGTGAAACCACTTGGTCTATCAATATCTTGAATGCATCTTCTAGCTCCTTCTCATATTTAGAATAAAGTATTTTCCTCATATTGGTGAGTGAGGAAGGAGCCATTTGCTTAAGTTTTTCGATTACCTTTCTCCCCTCTTCCTCTAAATTCTCACTGATATAATGAACTAGTCCAACCTCCTTTGCCTCATCAGCGCTTAATTCTTCTCCCAGTAGAGCTAACTTTTTAACAGTATCCCAACCCAAAATCTCCTTTCCTAGGGTTAATAATACTGGTGGTAATACACCGATTTTGCCACCTGGAGCAGCAAACCTAGAATATGGTGATGAAATTACTATATCACTTACCAGTAAGAGTTCCATTGATGCACCGTAAGCTACACCCTCAACCACAGAGATTATGGGTTTCGAGAAGTTTAATAGAGTCCTATACATCTCGTACATTGTAGAGAAGAAACTCATGGCATACTCCCTGTTCTCGTTGGCCAGTTTAAGTTCCTTAATGTCGGCCCCAGCACCGAAGTTCTTATTTGCCCCAGTTAAAATTACAAATCTTATACTTTTTTCGTTGTCAAGTTTCCTAAAAGTATCAATCATGCTATACATTAGTTGTTTATTTATAACGTTATATTTGCCCCCAGTATCCATAATAACTTTGGCGTAATTCCCCAAAACTTCTACGGAAACGTAACTCATCAACAATCTTAATATCTCCTCTCTTATATACTTTATTTATTTATTTCCAAAAATTACAAAAATTATTGTTATATCCTTAATCATACTTAAAGGTTTTTTCAATAAAATTTAATAAATGTATATACATGCTATAAAACTATGTTTATATGAGATAATGTAAAAAAAGTAAGGTGATTTAAGATGAGCGCAGGGGACACGATTAGGGGTTTGTTAAAAGGACTCATTGTTGGGGCATACCTAGGGACTAATTTCGTTGGATATAAGCTATATGGTCTTGTTAAGGCGATATTCCAGATAGATAAGGACTGGCTAAGTAGGGCAGTAATGGGAATGATAGTATTAAGTTTAATATGGGGTATATTAGGGATCATAGACGCTCTCATGGTTAGACTTCAAGAGGCTTCTTGGGGTTTAGCCCAAGTTTTACCCTTAACAGCACAAGAATACGAAGCGTCGATAACTTTACACGGAATGAGGGACTTGTTTGGTTTTGCACAGCAGTTAATTCTCGCAATTTTTATCTACTTTACGTTCAAGATGCTTAATATACAGCCTAAGGCTAAATGGGTATTTAACTTAGGATTTATATTATTCAACATCTCCTTCATGCTTTTTGAAGGCCCCATACTTATAACCCCACAACAAGGTTTTGACAACTATTTCTCCGCAACCGGTTGGTATTATTTAGCCCCCATAGGAATTCCAGGCTACTCCTTATACGTAGTCTCACCGCTCTGGTATATAGGTTGGTTATTATTAGATGCCGGAGTTTATCTAATGACGGGGTGGTACGTTTACCACTTCTATTTAGCCTCCAAGAACCTAAAGGAAAAGTTACCAATATTCCTAGTCTTTGGTTTAGTTGTAGCAATTTTAATACTTGAAAGTTATTCGGGCGAGGTAGTCACTAGCTTATGGGACTTATTGGCTTATTACAAATTAGTAGGTTATAATGTAATAGCTGACCAAATATCCTTCGTAACATTATGGCACGGGATAGTTTATATTGCATGGTTCCCGGCTGTCGCAGCATTATACTTACTAATACCCACTCTAGCTAACAAACCACTATACAGCGAGAGAATGGGAAGGATATCAGCACTTCTCTATTTGATCTTTGCTACCGGCCCATTAGGGATTCACCACTTGTATATGGTAGATTTGCCGGCCCCAGTAAAAGTCCTAGTAGAGGTACTGACTGAAGGGATCGTGGTACCGTCGATGATGACATTCTTTAACTTATGGGCAACAGCTAAGGGTGCAGATGTGAAGTGGAATATATTAACAGCATTTACAGTCCTATCATTCGCGGGTTCGATATATGGAGGAGTTATGGGAATATCTAACTCAATAATCGCTTTCGATGCAATATCACACGAGGGTATGTACGTTGTTGCCCACTTTCATGCAATGATATTGTTCTCTATAGTCCCTGCAGGCTTTGCAGCATTATACCTCTTAATACCGATGTTGTCGAAAAGAGAGTGGTATTCTCCGAGATTATCTTGGGTACACTTCTGGGGATACCTAGTGGGAACTATTATGGTAGTTTTCGGATTTTCATACTTAGGAATTACCGGTTTAATAAGGAAGGAAGAGATATACCCACTCTCTCAAACTTTCATAACTGGTGAGGTACTTACTACTGTAGGTGCAATCATTGCTGACGTAGCAACAACAGTCTGGCTGGTTAACTTAGTCTTAACACTAATTAAAGGTAGAGTTAGCTACGAAGAAGGGGTAAGTGTAGGTGAGGTTATAAGCAGTGTAGCTATGCAGTTAAGCGGTGATTACGATATTGTAAGTGTCGGGATTCAGAAGGGTGTTTTGCTGGTTAAAGACCAGTTAGTGAAAAGGATAACTACCCATACCTCAACTCATTAACCTTTTCCCCACCTCTTTAAGTATTTCCTCATTGAAAGGAAACCTTTTTTCCTTATATCTCGAAAACACTAGTTCATCGTTTATATACACATCAAAGATTCCGTTTTTACCTTGCTCAAGCTCTACATTTACCCCCTCAAAATAATTTAAAACATCTCTTGCCAAGTCTAAAGCTCTATCTAAATATCCGCAAGGCCTACAGTAAATAATTTTTACTTTTAGTTGCATAATTAAGGAACTTTATGTCCGTTATAAATAATTTTCCATACATATCTTTTCAAAGCGAAATTTATTAATCTTGACATAGTAAGTTAAGCTATGCGTATAGCTGTAACCTATGATAAGGAATTTAACTTAAAGCCATTAGATGAGGCAGAAATAATAGGAATAATCGATGAGGAGAAGAAAGAAGTAGAACAATATGAGAACCCGGGTGTAGGGAGTAAGGAAATGACTATGGATGCAATACTAAGCCTTTCACCAGACGCAATAGTTGTAGGCAAGCAGTTCCTATGCCCCGGTTCATATATGATGTCTTACGGTAAGATAAAGTACATCCCGACAAACTACAAGACTTTACAAGATGTACTTAACAACTTAGAAACATTAAAGAAGAGCATGAGTGATGAATTAGACGAAGAAATGTATGCTGAAGAACACATGCACGAGTAACTAGAATGATTTTTTGACTTATCATTTTAGTCCAAAAACTCAGCTAACTTAACCCCATTCATCATATTCCGTTTTTCACTCTAAGTGTACTTATTCAGCATAAAAAGGGCGTTAGCTCCTCTCTACCTAGGCGGGAGAGATAATGCTCTATTAAGGTGACTGACAGTTAAAAATTTTTATAAATTTTGAATTCTAATCCTTACCCTTAATAAACGGTGGACTTCAGTAAGTAACGTGTCTTATTTTTTATTCATTCTGTAATTCCTCAAGCCACTTTTGCCATAATACCCCATTCTCGTCCATTCCGCTTTCAACTTCGTAACCCATACTCATCCATCCAGCCATTCCGCCAATCATATAATAAACTTTCTTTCCTTTCCACAAGTCGGGCATTCCATAAGTTGCGTACCTAGCCCTATTTCCGTGTTCACAGATTACTACTACCTCTTTGTGTTTTATCCTATTAACTAAGACGTCAAGATAATCTAAGGGAACTAACACTGCCCCGGGAATATGGTGGTCTTCATATTCCATTGGAGTCCTAATATCTAACAATAGTACTTCATTTTTCTTTTTTCTCCACATATTTCTAACATTTGATGGGAATACGTCTATTATGTGGGGATAAAAGGGAGATGAGTATTGTTCAATGACTTGCATCTTGTTTCTACTTTAACTGTGTTAAAGTAGCTTAAATTTGTTTCTTTTAATTGTATTTAATTAAATTTACTCGATTCATTCAAATTCTTTTATTAATTCAAAATTTAAAAAATTTTATTTTGGCTTAACAAATCCTTTATCAAAATTTCAAAAATAAAATATAAAAGATATTTAGTATATATTTAATATAGTCAAAAATATCTATATTAAAGAAACATTTAAATCTTCCTTTACTATCTATATTTTAGGGAGTATAAAATGAGCCAAGTAAAAATTTATAAAGAATTAGACCTCACTTCAAGTAGTTGTGCCGGTCCGATAGGTGAGCTATCAGCAGTTATAGATGAACTACAACCGGGTGAGGCTGTAAAAGTTATCTTAGGGGATTCTGGTACAAAGAAGGATATTGAAGCCTGGGTTAAGAAAAGGAGCTTAAAGTTAATTGAGTCAAAAGAAGAGGGAGGAAAATACGTTCTATTAATAGGGAAATGAGGTGATTAAATGAAAAGGATCATAATTGCTGGAGGAAATATAGCTGGTACAATAGTCGCAAACAGAATAGTCCAAAAACTCAGCGAGGAGGTTAAAAAGGGAGAGGTTGAGATAGTAGTACTAAACAAATCTGACGAACACGTTTATCTACCCGGCCAACTATTAATGGCTTTTGGGCTTGAAACACCTTCAGAACTAGTAAAGAAGGAGAAGGAATTATTAGACCCAAGAATAAAGTTCTTACATGGAGAAAAGGGAACCATAACTAAAATAGATCCGGCTAACCATACTGTTCACACAGCTGACGGAGTTGCACACAGTTACGATTACTTAGTAATTTCAACTGGAGTAGATTATACATGGGAAGAAATTCCGGGTTATCAGGCAGCTGCACACACTCCATACGAATTTGATGCTGCATTAAAAATGAGGGAGGCATTAGAGAAGTTCCAGGGTGGAACAATAGTAGTTAACACTGCAAGATTACCTCATAGGTGTCCAGTAGCACCTCTAGAAATTACCCTAATTCTCGATGACTACTTGAGAAAGAGGGGAATAAGGGATAAGACTAAGATAATTTACACTTACCCAACTCAAGGAGTCTTCGGAAGACCAATAACTAACAAGTTCATGCTCCATATATTCGAACAGAGGGGAATTGAAGTACACTCACCATTTACAGTTACTTCAGTAAATCCAACGGAGAAGATAATTGAGTCGCAAGAGGGAGATAAGATAAAGTTTGACATGCTTATAGGTGTACCACCAAACATGGGTGCTAAAGTCATCGGGGATTCCGGCATAGGTGATAGGAGGAGATGGGTACCAACTGACAAGTTCACACTGAGAATGAAAGACCATTCCAACGTGTATGTAATAGGCGATGCAACAGATTTACCAGTATCAAAAGCCGGCTCAACTGCAGACTTCGAATCATACGTAGTAGCAAATAACCTAGCTAACGATATTAAGGGTAACTTAGGCATGAAGATGTATGGTGGAGACGTACTCTGTTACATAGCCACTGGAACGGATCAAGCTACTTACATTAGGTTCAGCTATACGATGAACGAAAGTCCACCACCACCATCATACATACATTGGTGGGGCAAAATAATGTATAACAAGATGTACTGGACTGTAACAGCCAAAGCGGTAGTCTGAAATGAAGATCGGAATAATATTAGGAAGCAACGAGAGGAGTAAATTAACTTATGCAGCAATGTCAGCCGTTATTTCCTCATCCCTCGGCGATGAAGTTTACGTCTTTGTCACGATGGATGCTGTTAAGGCCTTTACAAAGAATCCAGAAGTCAAAGAGGAAGACGTAGCATCTAAAGTAATGAAGGAAAAGGGGGAAGATGACTATCTAAGCTTATTTAAGAAGGCTAAGAAAACAACAAAAATTTACGCTTGTTCTTATGCTTCTAAACTTTTCGGTTACACTAAGGATGATTATAACGAGTTAGTAGACGATATAGTCGGTATAATGAGCTTTTATAATGACGTGGAAGGTGGACAAATAATCAGCGTGTGGTGAAATATGCAGAGTGTAAACATAGATAAGTTAATGAATAAGATCGATGACAAAAAGATTGAAGAACTAGGCAAACTTTTAGATCACCTGCCCACACTCAATGAAACTCTGGCTAAAGTAAATGAGTTGAAAGAAAGTGGAGCTCTTGATGCTATAATAAACATGGGTTACCTTTCAAAGACTTTAAAAGATATGCTCAATGACGAGGCAATACAGTCACTCGGGAGCATAATATCATCGCTCCTAGAGTTCGGCAAAATAGTAAGCGAAGAAGACGTGTTTGAAAACCTTAAAGATCTAGTAGACAACAGTGCGACACTTGCTGACGTAGTGAAAAGGCTAAAATCCATGAAAGAAGATGGCACACTCGATATCCTAGTTAATTCAGCATATACGTTAAAGACTTTAAAAGACATGCTTAATGATGAAGCTATCCAGACTTTAGGTAAATACGTGTCAAACTTACTCGATCTGGCTAAGGAGTTTGACGACGAGACAATAAGTCAGATGAAGCATGTAGTTAAAAAAGTAAGCACTATTAATCACGTGTTAACAAAAGTTGAGGAGTTGCAGAATACTGGTGCTATGGATGCCTTAATGGACAGCGCCTATGCGTTAAAGACTTTAAAGGACATGCTTAATGACGAGGCAATGCAGAACTTAGCAAAATATACCTCAAACTTACTCGAACTACTAAGGGAATTCGACGAGGGTACAATAACCTCACTTAAGAGCGTTATTAGAAGGGTAAGGACGGTAGATTCGGTTTTAGTTAAACTTGAAGAGCTTGAGAGTAATGGCACTCTCGACGTAATATTCAACTTAGCTTACGGTGCTAAAACCCTTAAGGATATGTTAAATGATGAGGCATTAGTAAGGATTGCCGGTTATCTGTCCACGTTCCTTGAAGCTTATCCTAAAGCAATGGAGTTCTTTAATATCGCACTCGGTGATGTCCCATACAGGATAGTAAAGGCTATAAGTTCTGAGGAAGTTAAGAAGACTCTCGAAAACCCGCCTCAAATATCTTTAGGCGGTATCATTAGGCAACTATCAGACCCCGATGTGCAAAGGGGTCTAGGAGTAATGTTTACCATCCTAAAATACATAGGTAAAGAATTTTCTCCTTAATTTTAGCAAAAGTTAAAAAACTAATTTTTTCTTAGAAGAATTTAAAAGACATAAAAATAACCTTTTTTTAGTGATAAATGTGGATATCTTTGAAAAGTTTAGGAAAAACCTTGAGGTTTATAAATCTTTTGGCCTCAACCCGCTATCGTTAGCGACTGGGTGTGCAGTAAAAGTGGACTTAATAGAAACAGTATACCCGGCACTAGAAAGGTTGAGAGAAGAGTTAGAAAAGCATAACATAACGATACTACCGAGGGAGGACGCTGATATCTTTATGAGCAGAAAACAAATGACTATTAAAAGGTTGATTAACGGTGGTGAGTTTGACGCGGATAGGGCTATAAGCTTAATCCAAGTAAACCAAGAGACTGCAAGTAACCCACATGCTTTCGCGGAATTCCTATTTAAGACCTACACCTCTATCAAGACAACAAGGAAGTTGACGATAGGGAAAGGGCATTCAATAGTCACTACTAAGAAAGAAGGTGAAGTAGCAGTACTTGACTTATTTAGATTAGACGGTGAAAAGGAGAAAAGCTATACCGTTGCGAATAACGACACAATCCAAATAGTAGACCCCATGGACAACCCGGGCTCGGAAGTACAAGTTGATGTCGCAATATCTAATTCCTTAAATGACTTATTCACTAAAGGGGTGTACCAAGACTTACTAGTAATCCCAGTAGTTGACGCACCAAACGATGAACTCAAACAGAAAATCCTCTCTAATTATTACTCCTTTACTAAAAGATATGGAATGGAGCTGAGAGAGGAGGTGCAGCCTGATACGAAGACCCTAATGATGGGGGCTACTGTAGTTGGAAAAAGTGATCACGAACTACCAACTTTCTATAACAAAGTAAATGAGAACTTTGTAATAGTCACTTCAAGATTCTTTGGTGAACTAACCCCGATAAACGTCCACCTTTGGGTTTTGGCAGTACCGGAATTAATTGATTTAATGGAGAGTAAAGGGATTTTGTTTTCAAAACTCGAGAGCGTAAAGGAAAAGGCGTTGAAAGTGATGTCTAGACCAAATATTCACGTGGCAAAGGTCATTTATAATTACTTACCACCTTATGGTGGGGAATTTGACGAAAAGAAGCACATAGCCATGACTACTGACGTTACTGGACCGGGAATTTTTGTAATTAAGGAGTTCGCTGAGAAGGCTGGAGTTAATGTTGAGCTCGAGGAGATCCCCGTTATTGATAGGGAAATATGTGAGTTCGCTACAGAGAACTTCATAATTCCTAATTCTACTATAGGTACTAATGGTGCTATTGTCATGTTTGTACATAAAGACGTTGCGGAGCAATTAGTTGACGACTTAAAATCTGTAGGGGAAGAACCAATGATAATCGGGAGAGTTACTGGGAAGGGTGACGGAACTGTATACGTGCCACAATACGTTACTAAGTTGATAAGGCGTGATAATGTATTAAAACAGTTTAAGGTAAAAACTTTTTAACGAGAGCGTTTAAACACTCCTTATGCGTATCGGTCTGGCAGGATTAGGAATAATGGGATATAGAATAGGGGCTAATTTAGCAAAGGCTGGTAAACTAGACCTAGTCTGGAATAGAACTGTTGGAAAGGCGGAAATGTTCAGCAAAGAGTACGGCATAAAATATACCACAGACCCTAAGGAGTTAATAAGCTCAGTGGACATGTTAATAACGATGCTCGCGGACAACGATGCCGTAAAGAGCTTCCTCACACCCCTAATACCTTACGCTAAGGGAAAGATAATAATCGATATGAGCACAATCTCCCCCTCACTTTCAATAAGCATTGCAAACGAAGTCCACAAGAACGGTGGTTATATGTATGATGCACCGGTTATTGGTACTTCTGTATTTGCAGAGCAAAAGAAGTTGACAGTACTTTTGGGTGGGCCTGCAGAAAAAGTAGATGTTGTGAAAGACGTCTTAAAGGAGACTGCCTCAACAATAATATATATCGGCGGTAACGGTAGTGGGCTCTATGCAAAACTGGTTAACAACCTCATGGTAGGTGTTTATGTTGCAGCTCTTGCGGAAGCTTATAACTTTGGTATGCAAGCTGGGTTAAAGCCGGAAGACGTTCATAAAGTCTTAGCCCTATACGGTAGTGCTAGATCTCCTACTTCTGAATTAAAAGTCCCTAAGATGATGAGTGGCGACTACTCTACACAATTCGCTACCAAACACATAAGGAAAGACTTAGAGATAGTTAATGATGAGGCAAGGAATTTGAAGGTAATAAACCCATTATCCTCACTTGCCCTACAGCTTTACAGGATGGCTGAAGCAATGGGGTATAGTGAAAGTGATTATGTGTCTGTCCTAGAGGTTTATAGGAAAGGGAACGTGAAGGCTAAGTAGAACCGTGCGTTAAGTCAGGCTTAAAATCTCCTCTTTTCCAGTTATCTTTTTTCTACCCCTAAAACCCTCTTCCGCATAGTGCCAATACATTATGTCCTCCTCATCAATTTTCCAACATAAATACGCGGGCCTATCATTGATAACTGCGGGGAAGTCCACTAACCCCATGTCAACGTCCCTTACTATTATCCCCTTTCTGGTGAGCTCTTTGATTATCCTATCCACTTGAATTGTATAGTTTAATATCTCCTCCTTATTCCCCATCATCAAACTCTCCTCAACCTTATATTTTATCTTCTTTATTTCAATGAGTTTTTGTTTAACCCATGGTAATAACTCCCTTGCGCTCTTTAAATCAAAATAGGGATATTCCACAATAAAATATCTCCGCGGTAGAATAAAAAGTGTGAGTTATACACATACATACACACTCTTTACAAAAATTGGGGCTTTTGAACCGTGGTATAGACAACTGTCTATGTAGTACCCTGGCAGAGGTTTAAAAAGTTGTGTTACAATATTATCACGTGAAAAACCATGAGGGAATTGGATTTAGATGAATACTTAACTTTAATGGCTTTAGGAGTTTACTAAGCTACCGAATCTACTGTCGTTTGTAGAGATAAGCATTTTTGCCTTACAACTCTTAATCCAACTAACTACTTCACTAACCTCTTTTTCACTCAGATGTGCTTCTGGATCTTCAATTATCAAGAAATCCCCCTCGGTAGCCGTGGTAATATAATACCTAAGTGCTAATAAGCTTAAGATGTTTGAAGGGGCGTTATGGAGCGGGAGCGTATCAACGTATACCGTGCTCTCCTCATTATTAACCCATATCTTATGTCCGTTAATTACGTCAGAAAATCCTTGAGGCAAAATCATCCCGTTGATAAAATCAGCAGCTATTCCGAAAGCCTTAGGTATACCCGGTGCACCCTCGTACTGAAATACTAGGAACTTATAAAAAGCGTAAATCAGCCCGGCCCTAGAAGAGGGGATTATTTTAGGCTTAAGCTTTTCAAGAGAGGAGAAGTAAAAAGAGTCGACGTCGAAGTTAGCTTGAATACCAGAACTCTTAATTTCGGGTTTCTCTTTTAGCTCAACCTTTGCCGCTATACTAGAAGGTTGAATGCTCCCCTTAACGAGTAAGCTCCTCATCTCTATTTCGAAACTAGCAGTAAACCAAGTTTTTGCCACTTCTAGTTCATTCTTTAAGTTTTGGATAAAGTACCTCTCAAAGTTCTGCCTCCACCCCTCCACCGGATCCCCCTTAATAAAGCCGTAAAGCCTCGGTATTCCGTAAATTCCCTTTATTAAATAGTATGTAGTCCTATCAATGTAGTACTTGCTTTCCCCCTCAGCGTAAAGCACCGTATTTTTACTGGTATCCACCTCCGTCAGCTCATTTCCGACTTTTACTCTAATGAGCATGGGAGAAAATGGGATAGTGGGCTTATATAAATTTCTAAGAAAGAAGGAGAGGGGAGGAAAACGGGAAGAGAGCTCACCTTCTTTTCCTCATAGCTATAATGCTTAACAAGAGTAAAATAACGAAGAGAGCGAGAACAATACCATTAACTGAAGTCCCATTATTTCCTAGAGGCACACTGGCTTTATTTGAAATTGTTTTAGGGAAAATTAAAACCGGCAAATTAGGGCTTATTTGAGTGTAGAAATCATCATTACCGACCGTAACCCACGAAAATCCATCCTTATATATCGTCATTAGATTATCCGCAGATTCCTCAGTATCCGATCCAAAAGTGTATAGGTTTGAAAGTGTTATCCTACTACCGTTGGGCAATACCACTTGTAGCCCTAAACTAGCGTTTAATGACTTAAAGAAAGTATATTCTCCATCATCAATTCCCCCGAACACCAGTTCTAAGTCATAAAATGTCCTTGCCCCCGTCAAGTTATTCCCGTCAATCAACATGTAAGCCGATATCACATTACCCACCCTTATACTGACGTTATCGTACCATATTATCCCGCTACCGTTATTATAACCGAAAGACACTATGACTCCATCCTCAGTTACAGAAAGGAGTTTAATGTAAAGTATTAAAGAGAAAGGTGTAGTGTAGTTGTAATAATGTGTGGAGAAACCGTAGTAATAGCCTAACATGGAGTTGTAAGAGTATATTTTTCCTTTTCCACTGACGTTATACAGTAAAGAAGGTCTTTCTGTGAAGTTCCATACATTATCAGAAATGTAATAAGAATCATACGCTGTCATGAAATCTACCACATTCTGCAACCAAAATTGATAAGTCCTATCGGGAGTATTTACTTGTAAAACGGAGTTTAACTGAAGACTTGCACCGCTAGGTATTGGAAAAGAGGAGTTATAGGCTGAAATGTTGTATATAGTAGCGTAACCTATAGCCTCATTATATTTTATTACTTCTCCAACAAGTTTCGAAGAAACGTTGATTACCCCGTAATCCGCTATCCCTATCGGCGAGGGTAAAGAGGAATGTAAGTAAAATACGTTCACTGGGATTTCCGTAACGTTCATAATTACACTCGCCGTTGTATCGCTTACGTTATTAAGAGCAACTACGTAATAAACTCCAGTGCTAAATGGGCCTACAATTCCTACCACATTGCCGCCTACAGTGTAATAAATAGGTGTACCATGAGTGTTATTATGGAATAATTGGAACTGGGACGAATTAAAAACCATAACTGTAAGAGGGACGTTAGAGGTTATATTAAATGCAATATACTGCCCGTTGAATACCGCGACTTTACAGTATTCATAATAATGGTAAGGGAGTGTTATCATAAAATTAATCGTATAAACCATGGAATGTACAAGTGGGGTGAAGGAGAGGATGATAAAAAATAATGGGCTTATCCAGACCCTCATCATTGACTTAAAAGGTTCTGACTTTAATATAACTTACTAATAAAAAAAGAGAGCTAGGACTGGCCGACGTATGTGACTGCAACTTGAACAGTAGTTCCGTCACTAAGACCAAGAATCAATACATATGTAGAGCCTGGCTGGAACGTGTAACCAGAAGCGTTCGGGAAGTATATTGTCACATTATTTATCCCCGGTTTAAGAGGTATCTCGCTGCTATAAGCCTGTAATCCAGTACCCACAATCACACTACTAACAATTTGCACATTTCCGGTAGAGTGCAAAGTAAATACCACTTTTACTGTACCATTAGGTAAAGTGCACATAGTTCCAGTCCCTAATTGTCTCACTGACGGTCCGCCGAAATATTCCTCCAGGTTAGCTACAACGCTTATTTGTTCGCCATTACTTAACGTAAGTATAATAGTATAGCTCTGCAGATTACCCAACTCCTGTTGCGTCACGGAATTAAATGTGATGAATACTTCATTCTCCCCTGGGAGTAAAGTATTAGGAGTTATGTTCGTACTGGATATTGAAGTACCACGAATACTGGCGGAAGTTATAGTTATCTTTCCCGTAGAGTTCAGGGTGATATTAGCTATTAGTTCATCGTTGTAGGGATTATAATATAAAGTCCCCCCTAGCGGGGTTATAGCAACTCCACCACTGTGGTGCATAACGAGGAAAACTGCTAGTACTGCAACTACTATAGCTATAATACCGCCCACAGCACCTACTATAATTTTGCTGGACGACTTTTTAGGACGATAAGGTGTAAATTGGTAGCCACACCTTTGGCAAAACAGTGCATCGTCCGGATTGGGGTAACCACACCGTGGGCAGTTCTTAGTCATGGTTCAACCCTAGTTGTAGA
>Ga0080003_1001298_pt1 | contig 13575 bp, 16 predicted proteins | sample JossMetagenome_FD_69206 | JGI IMG/M metagenome (GOLD analysis project Ga0080003, IMG submission 69206) | Hot spring microbial communities from Joseph's Coat, Yellowstone National Park, USA - JC2_E (SPADES assembly) (version 2) | ecosystem: Environmental > Aquatic > Thermal springs > Hot (42-90C)... | reverse complement strand
TCATCAAGGCGCTACATGATATAAATTATATTGAATAAACAGGTACAAACCATATTTAACTGACATCCTCACAGCCCCAAAGGAGCGGTTCCTTCAAGGCTGATCATAGGTTCGTGGTTTACCACCTTCACTGTTCCATTGCTAGTGGTTACCTACCCCGCTCCAACGGTATACCACAGGCTGTGCCTTCAGTTAGCCACTTATCCTCATAGGACTATGTTTCATCATGTTTATTGCTCCGTTCAAATCTGCGTTTATTACCTTCTCAGTGTGAGGACACTGGAACAAACCTCTCTTAATCCTTCCGTCTTCGTGAATTTCCCCACACAGAGAACACGTTTTGGATGTATTTACCTCATTCACAGGCTTAACCTTTATGCCATATTCCTCTGCGACGTCCTTGATGCGGTTTATTATTGCTGAATAGTTCCAGAAGTTAGAATTATTTTCATTTCCTTTGTCCTGAGCTATGCCCTTTGGGTAGCCAATGTCTATTTCTCCTATTCCTTTGTCATAGAGAGATTCTACAACTTTCCTAGCTAATCCTCCCTTGCATTCTTTAGCAGTGCAGCTCACCTCTTGTACTGCTCAAGCCTTAACTTCGTTAAAGCAGTTCACAAATGCCTTGCCAATAGAAGTTAATTTAGCTTTGATTTCCTTTGCGGTATTGATGCGCACTGTGTTTGTTCGACGCATTCTTTCTGTTATGTATTATTCATTAATGGTATATAAATACATACTTCGCAATTCATCTACTCTCTGAAGATCGGAGCTTTCTTGCTCATATAATGTAACAAAAAGCTGATTAATGACTGTCGTATTTATCTGTTGGCATAGGCCTTTTGGTTAATGAAGATAAGCAGCTGGGGTACATGAACAAGGACAGAGGTGGCATGTTGAGACAGTATTTTTCTCATTGAAGAGGGAAAGCATTTCACATCAATGCTAAAATAAACAATTAATAAAATCACTTATTAACATACAATGTATGTAACAGAAATTGTTGCAAGTTATAGACACTAATAATCATGAACATAAAGGAACTACTTTGATACAATAAAATTGAATAGCTAATGTGCTAACTGAACGGTTGGCCAACATTTATATTCTGTTGCTGTTTAATTTATGCAGATTGGAAAGCGATGAAATTTATAAGGTTGCAGGCAGAATACTGTACTCAAACTCGCCAGGGAAAACAATGAAGGATATAAGGCTCAAACTGGGCGTGAGCCAGAAAAACCTAGCAGGCATGATAGGTGTTTCTCCATCTGTGCTAAGTGATTATGAAAGTGGAAGAAGGAGGAAGCCAGGCACCAGGTTCATACGCAAGTACATAGATGCATTGGTAAAAACCCATGGTACATCTGCCGTTGTCCTTGCAATGCATGGAGGTGAAAATGTTGATAAAAATGATGCGATAATCAGTATAAAGGAATATCAGCAACCAGTTAAAGCATCTGAACTTGTTGAAATGCTTGAAGCTGATGTTCTTGCAGGGGAAAAAATGCTCAATTCGCCCATTTACGGTTACACGGTTCTTGACAGTATAAAAACAATAATAACAATGAATGGTGAACAATTTTACAAGATTTTTGGAAAATCATCCGAAAGGGCTTTAATTTTCACAAAAGTAGGAATAGGGAGAAGCCCAATGGTAGCTGTAAGAATATCACCTTTAAAACCAAGAATGGTAATGATGCACGGTACACAGGGCGTTGAAAAGCTTGCAGTGGAAATGGCACATGTAGAAAACATTATATTGGCTAACATAAGAATAAAGCAGCTTGACGAGGTGCTCAAGAGGCTTGGAGGCATTTAATTAAAATGATTAATGAAGTTTATGAAAGTTATATCAAAGCAGGAAGCATAGCTGCTGACGCACTCAAAAGAGCAGAAAGCACTGTGCATGAAGGGCAGAAAGTGTTTGAAATATGTGAAGACCTTGAAGAATATATAATAAAAATGGGTGGTTTCCCTGCGTTTCCTGTTAATATCTCACAGAATGCTGAAGCAGCCCATTATACAGCCAAGCCAGGAGATGACAAAAAGATACTTAAAAATTCCATTGTGAAGATTGACCTGGGCGTTCATATAAACGGGTATATAGCTGACACCGCAATAACTGTAAACTTCTCTCCAGCTTATGAGGGAATGAAAATAGCAAATTATGAAGCCCTTATGCAAGCTATAAGCAGAATACATGCCGGAATGAGCTTTGAAGAATTCGGAAGCTCGGTGCAAAGGCTAGCAAAGGGGTATGGTTTTAAACCCATAGAGAACCTGATGGGCCATGGTGTGGATCATTATAATCTCCATGCAAACGTTTCAATACCCATGGTGCAGGCAAAGGCTCGTGGAGGCTTTATAGAAGGTCAAGCTTATGCGATAGAGCCGTTCTTTGTAGACAGTAATGCATCTGGTTATGTGATTGATGGTGGGCACAGCGGCATTTACAGATTGCCATCAGCACGGGCCATAAAAACAAAAGAATACGGCGATATAATTAAATTCATATGGGAAAAATATGTGACTCTGCCCTTTGCTCTAAGATGGGTTTACGATCAGTTTGGCGAAAGCGCGATCAGGGCATTAAATGAGCTTGAAAGAAGGGGAGTAATTGAAGGTTACAACACACTTATTGAAAGCAGCGGATCCTATGTGAGCCAGTTCGAACACACTATCTTAATCAGAAACGGAAAAGCCTTGATAACCTCAATCAAACAATGAATTGTATTTCTGATCTATTATAACTACAAGCATTTCATTTGCACTGAGCTCCTTTTTGTCATTTCTTGGCTTCACCTTCGAGGTAATGGTATCAAATATATATTCCCCAGCAGGATATTTATTTTCTTCATCAACAATATAATGAATTCCCATTGCTTCGTATGAAGGATGTATGATAAATATTTTCCCTTTATAACGGTATGCTGAAACTATGAACCCCCTTCCAAACATGCTTGCCATTGATAGAAAATCCTTGACCAGGTCCTCTAAATTGAAAAATTCAATCTTATAAGTTTCCATGGCTATATTTTGTTGATTTTTGATATTTAAGTATATACTAAATTATGTGTGACCTAAATTAATTTTCAATGGACCGGGCGGGACTCGAACCCGCGGCCTCCCGCGTGCAAGGCGGGCATTCTACCGCTGAACTACCGGCCCTTTGCAGCAAATTAACAGCGCTGCCTATATAAGATTTTCATGCTTTCTTACAAGTTCAATAAACAGCTTTAGCACATCTCCTTGCACTGCATCACTACTTACCCCTATAGGAAACGTTTTTTCTGCAGTTATGATAGAGTCACTGGTAATTATTACTGGATAGTCATGCCTTGATTTTAGCTTTACACCTTCAAAAATATTCTTAAAATCTTCTTTTTTAAATTCATTAAGATAGGCAAAAAGGTATCTAGTTGGGTCCTTGCAGCCCCTACTCCATACCGCATATATATTTGGATTTATGGAAACCAGGCTTCCACCCATAATTTTAATTATTAATTTGAAATCACTTTCTCTTATCATTGCTTGATCATTTTAAGAAATTGGCTATTTCCCCTTTTTATTTTTATAAGACGCAGGTCATCCCCCCTGAAAACCCTTACAGTTTCCCCTGGCTGAATTTCATATTTTATCTGACCGTCGGCAACCATGTAAGAGTAATCAGAACATTTTATGGTGAGTTCATCAGGAGGAATTACGGTAACCGGAATGTGATCAATTGGCATGACTGGATTCATAATGAATGATTCAAGCGTCTCTATAAGAATGGGCCCACCGTTGCTCAGATTATAACCTGTTGAGCCTGTTGGTGTGGATATTATTATTCCATCCATTCTGCTTTTAAATTTAATTCCAATTGTAGAATTCACCTCAAAGTAAGGCGTAACGTTGAAGTTTGCTCTCTGAAAGTAAAACTCATTCAGAACGTTAAACGTTTCATTTCTGACTATTTCAGCCTTCAACCTCAACCTTCTCTCAATATAGTAATTACCATACCTGTAGGCTGAAAGCAGCTCATTCATTTCATTTCTCTCAACTTCGGCTATGATTCCTCTTCCTCCCATGTTTATTCCTACAATGGGAACCCCCTGAGGCAAGAATCTTGCAAGCCCAAGCAGTGTTCCATCACCGCCAATGCTTATCGCAATTTCTACACCTCTCCTCATTACCTGATTCCAGTTTTCCAGAACTTCTACATTTGGCAATGACTGAGCGCTTAGCAGGTCAAATTCTTCAGTTAACATTGAAAGCAATGGGCTTAGCTCGGCGTTGCTAAGAGATGATTTTGCAGCTATTGCAGCCTTTTCTTTCATGGATGATAACCAAACTACAGACAATAAAAATATTACTGACTGCCTTGGATAAGGCTGAATTTTCTTAGCTTTGTGTATTTTGGACCCCCTGGCATCAGCTCGCTCTTCATAAGATAAAACCCATCTACCTTGAAACTGCCAAAAACGGTGTTAGCATTAGATGAAATGTAACTTAGCAACCTTCCCTTATCATTTAAATACTTTACTCTGGCAACTGTTAGATGAGGCAAAAATTTTTCTTCGTCCTTTCCAATTCCGTTAAGTGCCGAATTCACCATATCGGCTAGCTCAGGCAGTTCCTTTGAAGCTGAACCAATCCATATAACATGAATCATTCTTGAGTTAGGGAAAGCACCAATTCCGCTTAGCTCAACACTGAACACTCTATATGATATTTTTTCCAGACGACTGATTACTTCGCTTATCTCTCCATCATCTACTTCCCCAAGAAATCTAAGCGTGTAATGAAGGTTGACTGGTGACACAAGTTTTATTCCCCCTTCATTATTATAAACGAGCTCTTTTTGAAACGCGGCAACTCTGCTTATTACAGATTCTTCCTCTAGATTTACGGATACAAAGCATCTCATACCATATCATTTACCGTACTTGTTTAAAAGATATAACGCATTTTCAAACATATCAATGTCGTTATTTACATAAACAAAGGCCGACCTAGCCCCTGAATCAATTATGTTTTTTACAATTTCATCAAGTTCCTTTGTGCTATAAGAATGAGAATACCATTCAGTTCTTCCATGAATTCTCAAATAAACTATTCCGTTTGAATTTATGACAGTGCTAGGAAGCGACGGAGCGTCCACAGAACAGAAAACAGCCCCAGCGTCAATTATGCTGTCAGCTAAATCCCACCATGATGTATCCCTGAATTCGAAAACAAGGCGTTCATCCTTTGACATGCTGATAAAATACCTAACTGTTTGAACGTTAGATTTGCTTGCAACAAATCTTGGAGGCATTTGCAGTAACCAGAACCTTATTTTGGAATCCATTGGACTGAAGGCCTTCTTAAACTTCTCCCATAAATCAATATTTTTCAGCTTGCTGTAATGTGAAATTGATCTGTTAACCTTTACAGAAAAGAGAAAACCTTCTGGGGCCGATGACCAACCATTTACCATGCCTGCATAGGGAAATCTGTAAAAAGTTGAATTTATTTCAACAGTTTTAAATCCCTGATTTATGTACCAAAAAAGAGATCTTCCGATGTTCCATCTATACCAATATCCTGAGGTGCCAAAAAAGAATTTGGTATTTAAAAAATTCATATCAATAAAGATGGCATGCCACCCAGTGCCCCGTTTCAACTTCTTTCAGCTCTGGCTCTTCAACCCTGCATTTGTCAAATGCATATGGACACCTGGGATTGAACCTGCAGCCTGATGGTGGGTTGATAAGACTTGGTGGCTCACCTACCATGGGTTCTAATTTCCTGTTTTCAAGTGATGGAATCGATTTAAGTAAAAGCTGTGTATACGGATGTTTTGGTGTTTTCATTATAATGTCTACGTTACCAGTTTCAATTATCTTTCCCGCATACATAACATATACTTCATCTGCAATGTACTTTGTCACCATCATGTTATGCGTTATGACAAGATACGTATACCCGAACTTGACTTTGAGATCAACAAGAAGGTTTAGGACCTGGGATTGAATTGAGGCATCAAGAGCAGATGTAGGTTCATCCAAAACTATAAATCTTGGATTTGATATAATTGCTCTTGCTATAGCAATTCTTTGTCTTTGCCCCCCAGAGAGATCTTTAGCCTTTCTAAAGTAAACATATGAATAATCTAGCCCTACAGATTCCAAGGCCTGCTTCACCTTCTCTTTCCTTTCCTCCTTGGAAATTTTTTTACCAAGAAGTGGCTCTTCAACTATTGCGCTTATGTCCATTCTCGGATCAAGGCTTTCAAATGGATTCTGATAGACTATCTGTATATGTTCCCTAGCTGCTTTAAGGTTTTGCCTTATAGGCATACCTTCGTAAAATATCTCGCCTGATGTTGGCTTTTCGATAGTGGCTAGCAATCTTCCAAGAGTTGTTTTTCCTGATCCACTTTCTCCTACAAGTGTAACAGTTTGCCCATTTTTTATTTTTATATTTACGCCATCTACCGCTCTTACATATAATGGTTTAACACCTGTGATTCTGTCCAATATACCAAATTTAGAAGCCAGAAAAAGTTTTGTCAATTTTGAAGTTTCAATAAGTATATCTGAATTGCTAGGCATGTCAATCATGTTTTAAAAAGCACCTCACTTTTCTATCCATATAATTATATAGCTCTGGTTCCTCCTTGTAACATCTATCAAATACATAAGGACACCTAGGATTAAATACGCAACCATCAGGCATGCTTGTAAAAAGGGGAGGCATGCCATTTAATGAATAAAGCCTGCCTTCTCTATAATTTCCCCTAGGAAAGCTCTTCAAAAGTCCCTCAGTATATGGATGGGCAGGATTGTTAATTATATCTTCTGTACTTCCAAATTCCAGTATCCTTCCCCCATATAGTATAAGCAATTTTTCTGAAACAGCATAAGCTATTGAAAGATCATGTGTTATGAAAAGTAGGGTCATTCGGTATCTATCCTGAAGCTCCTTTATCAAGGCAATTATCTGCGCCTGCACACTAACATCTAGAGCTGATGTTGGTTCATCTGCAATAAGAATTTTAGGTTCAAGTAGAAGCCCCATTGCAATTACTACCCTCTGAATCTGCCCACCAGACAACTGATGAGGATATCTGTCCATGATTGCTTGGGGATCCGGGAGTTTTACATCCTTTAACCGTTTTAAAACTTCGTCATAGAGCTTACCACTTTCAATTTTTTCACCATTTCGCTGATATCTGACCGCAAGCGCTTCAAAAAGTTGGTCCTTTATTTTTTTAACTGGATTAAGGCTATTAAATGGATCCTGCATTATCATAAATATGCCAGTACCCCTTATATCTTTCATTTTGCCAGATGGTAAAGATAGGAGATCTTTATTTTCAAAAAATATATGACCTTTAACCCTCGCGTTTGGAGGAAGTAAACCGACAATTGACATTCCAAAGGTGGACTTGCCTGAGCCGCTTTCCCCTACAATTCCAATGGAATCTCCCTCTTCAACATCAACTTGAAGATCAAACAAAGTTTTTATTGTTCCAACTGGCACTTTATAATGTACCTCTAAGTCCCTTACTTGTAGTTGAGTCAATTTAATATGTTAACCTCCCTGATATTATATCCTGGAGCTTATCACCCAACAATATAAAACTTATTACTATGAGCAATATTGTAGCGCTGGGGAAAAATGTATACCACCAAATACCCGGGAAAAAGCTCAATCCATTTGAGGCCATGGATCCCCATTCAGGATATGGAGGCTGAACCCCTATCCCAAGAAAAGCAAGCGTAGAATAAGTCAAGATTACAGTTCCAAAATCTAGAGCTGCATATGCAACAATTGGATCTATCGCATTAGGAAATATATGCTTGAATATTATCTTTAAATGGCTGGCCCCAAACAACCTTGAAACTTCCACAAACCCTCTAAACTTAAGTGTGAGTGTCTGTCCGCGGAATAACCTTGCGTAAATTGGCCACCATACAATTGTCAATGCTATTAATACTGAATAGAAGCCTGGGCCTATTAAAATACTAAGAGCTATTGCTAGAATTAAACCTGGTATAGCTAAGAATGCATCAGTAATTCTCATTAGTGCTTCATCAAGCCAACCACCAAAATAACCTGCCATGATGCCCAGCAGGCCTCCAACCATAATTGCAATAAAAACTACTATAAATGCAGCCATGGCATCTTTTGGTGCTGCGTAAAGTATTCTGGAGAATATATCTTCTCCTTCAAGATTTGTACCGAATATATATGATAATGATGGAGGCTTGAGGCTCAGAGCATAATCTGGTGCAGCAAGGGGATTATGAGGAAGCAGCATCCACCCAAGAGCTGGATTACGAAGGTAGATGCCAAGAATCTGCAAAGTGCCCTCAATAACAGACCAAGCAATGAACATTAATATAATTACTAATCCAGTTAAAGCCTGAATATCATGTAACACATAATACCAAAGGGACAAATTTTCAGGAAGCTTTTTTGAAAATGTATCAACATCTTTACGTGAACCCAAAGCCTTTTTGAAAATTCTAGATATGTTCAATCAAGCCTCACCCTAGGATCTACCACTGCATAAAGAATGTCTGCTACAAAATTTGCTATAATAACTGAAATGCCTATTATAAGAGTTGTGCTAAGTATTGCTACATAATCTAGAGAAACTGTTGATTGGTAGAGGAAAAAACCCATACCCTTATAAATAAATATCTCCTCTATGACAACTGCTCCTGCTATTGCAAATCCAAACTGCAATGCCGTTAAGGTTATTATCGGTATCATGGAATTCCTGAAAACTGTCCCTCTAAATACTTTCCATCCACTTAAACCCTTCATATAAGCTAATTTTACGTAATCCTTATCAAGAACATCCACTGTGCTTGCTCTCATAATTCGTGTAGTTATTCCAAATCCTGCAAAAGCTATTGCAAGAACTGGAAGAACCATATGAGTTAAGACAGAATCAAAATACCCCCAATCACCTTCGATGGCAGCATCTATCAATGGAAAACCGGTTATAGGCTTTGGAGGAACCAAAAGTGGATTGGCTATATTAAAGGGAGGAAGAACCTTAGTATAATATGCAAAAACAAACTGCAACAGTGTAGCCAGTAGGAAAACTGGCATTGCCCAGGCTATTAAATATAAAACTTTAATTAACCAGTCAGGCACGCGATTGCGCCATCGTGCGGCAACGGAACCGGTAAATAATCCTAGTAACACCTGTATAATTATTGCCACAATAACAAATTCAAGTGTTATTGGGATGAATTTGCTGAGCAAGTACATTTCAGGAACTTTATAAAGACTATCAATTCCAAAGTTACCTCTTAATATATTTGTGAGATATGTAAAAAATTGGTCATAAATTGGCTTGTTGAGGCCATATTTCACTATAATTGCATCAATTTCTCCCTGAGTAAAATGTGAACCTCCGATGTACACTTTTGCCATGGCCTGAGGCGACGGCAAAATAATATGTATGAGCGAAAAAACTATAAAAATTAAGAGGATAAGTGTAATTATAGCATTGATTAAACGACGAATAAAATAAAAAAATAAATTTGTTTGCATAAATATCACCGGCAGCCTAGCTGGTGACGGTAACTGTGTAATTCTTGTAATACATCAGGTTATACCAGTAGCCCACAAATGGATTATATACTACGCCGTGTAGATATGGTTGCTGTAACCAGTACGTATCTGCGTTTGGCATCCATGCATATGGTGCTTGGTTATATACTATTTTGTAAACTTGTGCTACACCCTGTTCTTGCTGCGTTGCATTTAGCTCATAAGGCAACTTGGTATACAGAGCATTTACCTGACTGTTATTGAACCATGCAAGGTCTCCAGCTAATCCGCCATAAACTGGATCAGTCAAAGCCATCAGCTGCTGAGCAACAGGATCTGGCCAATCTGGAGCCCAGCCCAGTAGTATAAGGGCCGGAGTCGTTGACGCTGTGTACCAAGCATCTGTCACTGCTGCTGTTACAGGATAAAGGGAAATGCTTATGCCTATTTGCGATAGACCACTTTGAATTATTTCAAATTCTGTTTGTACTGTTGGTGTAACAGGCGCAATTGTATATAGCTGTAACGCTGGTAGTTCCTTCGCTGAAGAATTACCAAGCACTGATCCATTTGGCAACACTATATAGAAACCTTCCTGCCAACCAGAAAGGTTAATGTAATGTTCTGCTAATGGTATATTGAATGAATACGGGGAATAATTCTCAGGGTTATAATATATCATTCCTGGGCTAATTGGTCCAACATATTCATCTCCCAGAACTGTGCCATTAAAGGTCATTATCGTATGTATAATATCAGTGTAGTTTATTGCATGTGCAACAGCTAGCCTAAAGTCCGTATTATTTGTTGGTGCTACCTGATTATTCATTGCTACATAGAATAAATCAGGCAATAATCCTACATTGTGGAATATGGCATTGAATGGAACTTCGCTCTTGTATTGATATCCATCATAAATTGAATTAAGGGACGGTATTGCCACATCTGACATTGTTGCCTGGCCGCTGTCAAAGTCAGCTACCCTTGTACTATGTGATGCGCCAAACTCAATTACTATATTCTGAATCTTAGGTGGAGAAATAACGTATGGTATATTTGGAGCGTTTTCCGCCCAGTAGTGAGGGTTAGCTGTCAAAGTAACGCTTGAAAGCTCTGACCCAACTGAAGTTATAACATATGGTCCACTTCCAATCATTCCTTCTGTGTTAATATATGAATTAGCCTGCCCTGCCTGAACACCGCCATGCTGGTCCACAAATACTGGGTCGGCAAATGCGCCCCAGCCTCCTGATGCAATTATATATGGGAAGAATCTATAGGCAAATGGTAAATTAAATTCTATTGCTGATGAATTTAACATAACTATTGATTGGTTAGGATAAGTCATAAGTGATATTATGCTTGAGTTATGAACATTGAAGTTGCTCAAAACCTGCGATAGAATATTAGCTGTGACGGTTGCATTGGGGGTTGTAGCTAAATGGAATGCGTGCTGAACAGCACTTGAAGCGCCATAAGGCAGAAAATAAGGACCGTAGTAGGTTGCTATATAGGGATAGTAATTCGATACAGCTGGACCTTGTCCCATAATAATTGTCCTGTAGAAACTGAACCAAGCTGTCGTAGCATTTATTGGGTTAAGGTTGCTAAAGTATGTATTAGGTCTCATTTTAAATACATACTGGGTTCCATTAGGCTGCATTATGTATGATTGCGCTAAAACAGGCACCAGTTGTGTAAGTGAACTTCCATTAAATGTTAAAAGCCCTTGATATACATTAGTAAATACTACTTCATCTACCACATAAAAGCCCGTAGCTGGATCAAGAGCATCAGGCGCGTAAATCTGCCCAAATGTTCCCAAATCCACCAGCTCATTTGGGTTAGGTGGAGATATAGTTATGGTTTTAGTTGTTGGTGTAGGCGTTGGTGTAGGCGTTGGTTTAATTGTGGACATATAATATGCGTATGCCCCGACACCTGCTATTATAATTACGACTATTACTATGGCTGCCGCGAGAACGGTAGAAATAGATCGTTTGTTTGTCATTCGGTTAACTTATGACATAATGCATAATATAAATCTTTTGGTGACATCGGCTGTGGGACAAAATTGTTGTCTGCCTTAGTCAGTTAGCCCATCTTTGCAATTTGTATATTTAACTTTGTATGTTTCATTATATTTTATAAAATGTCTAAATTATCTTTCATGTAAGATTATATATGACTTCTCATAATGAAATATTATAATGATAAGGGATGAGGACATCAGCAACACATTGAAGGCGATAGATGAACACATAAAAGAGGAGCTGAAAAGCAGGCCAGAGCAGAAGAGAGACTGGAGGACGTATGAACAGATAAATGCGGAGAGGATAATGGATGCAATAAAGTCACTTGACCATTTAATACACGAAGCTGTGTCAGTAATACATATTGACGATTCCGGCCCTGGAAGGCCATCACCCTTGAACAGAAGGTAAAGCTACTCCTCATAAAGCAGCTTGTTGGCAAGTCAAACAGGGAGTTTGCGTACATGCTTGAAATATTCTCAATGGTTTCAGGCATAGATACAAGACAGTGGAGAGGTTGTATTCAGATGAGCTAGTCATGATGGCCCTGCACAATATGCAAGTTCTATCGTTAAAGAAGGGAATAAGGGAATCAGATGCCACAGGTGACGGTACAGGATATTCATTGACTGTTAAGAAGAACTACGAATCTTATGCGCAGAACTTAAGGACAAAACCAAGGAGAACAGAAATGATGATAAGGGCAAGCAATCAGCAAAAAAGAGAAAGGCATTTGCTTATTCTTTTAGGCTTATGGACTTTAAAACGAAGATGTACATAACATTTGGTTCAAGCATAAAATCAGAGAAGGATGCATTTGATAATGCAATTAACTTCATTAAAACTGTTGATGTGAAGCTGAAGAGCGTTAGGCTTGACAAGTATTACAGCAAATCAAGCTATGTTTCGCTGTTTGACAAGGACACAGTGGTATACGTGGGATCAAGGATGCAATTCAACGGATCTCAGAAGTGGAAGGACACTATAAAGGGGATTTGTCACAGACACATATCAATACCTGAAAGAGTATTATAAAAGAGAAAATTCTGAAGCTGCAGACAAGAAGCTGTTTTTATGTAAAGGCTTGTGACTCAACCTATTCAACCTTAACAGGTAGCAACGCAGAAATTCTGTCCTAAAGCAACTTGGCAAGAAAAATTTATATTAAAAAATTGTTTAAATTATATGCTGAATTATGTGAACCTAATAAACAATTATGCTTGCAATTTCTGACATCCTCACAACCCTAAAGGAAATGTGGTTACTTCAAGGCTGATCATAGTTTCGTGGTTTACAGCTTCCATTGTTCCATTGCTAGCAGTTACCCACCTCCAGAACACAGGCTGTGCCTTTCCAATAGAAGTTAATTTAGCTTTAATTTCCTTTCCTGCAATGACTGTGTTTGTTCAGCGCATGCTCTTGTTATGTATTTGTCATTAATGAGTATGTTTTGCAATTTATCTCTTTTTTGAATGTCGTAGCTTTCTTGCTCATCGATTTGTATACACTGTCTGATAAACTGTATTCGATTGAAAATCTAGATGGGTTGTTTGGAGCCAATTTATCATCTAAAAATTAACGGGCCAGTGGGATTTGAATCCACGACCTACAGCTTAGGAGGCTGCCGCGCTATCCAGGCTGCGCTACGGGCCCAAAGGTCAGCGTGACAATAGTGTTTAATGTCAGCCACAGGGTCTAATGTCACATAGTTTTTAGTCAATGCTTATTTAAATACATTGCAGTTTAAAAATGCCAAATTGCTGTCATTTTTACATTTTATACGGTTAAATGACTTCATTTTTTATGAACAAATTTATAAATAATTGTAAATTTCAATACTACATTGAGCAACATAGCAATAGCAGGAATGGGACCAGCTGTGGCATACCTTGCTTCATTATTAGGTGAAAAGGCTGAAGTTTACGAAATGCAACAGGAGGAGACATTTACATCTGTATGTGCATGGGGTACTGGATCATATGGGATGAATGACCTGCTTAAG
>Ga0080003_1001297_pt1 | contig 13577 bp, 12 predicted proteins | sample JossMetagenome_FD_69206 | JGI IMG/M metagenome (GOLD analysis project Ga0080003, IMG submission 69206) | Hot spring microbial communities from Joseph's Coat, Yellowstone National Park, USA - JC2_E (SPADES assembly) (version 2) | ecosystem: Environmental > Aquatic > Thermal springs > Hot (42-90C)... | reverse complement strand
ATGTCAAACACAGTTTCACAAAACCTTTTGATGTTCGATATGCTTTATTCTGTCAACACCGAAAATTTTTGATCAAAAACACCGAAAAATTTCGCACACTTTCAACGGTACTCTGAATAAATGATATCGTTGCCAGTGGAGACAATGTATCTTTTGTCGGATGTTTGAATTTTATGACAAAATTCAAAGTAAGTCCACTATTTTCTATTTACACCTTTTAATCATTCACCTTACGTATATTTTTAGTAAAGGACGCCTACTCCATCTGGCCCATTTCCAACAGGTATAGTTTGAACTACAGTGTTTGTATAACCATTTATTACACTAACTGTATCATTACCATAATTGGCTATGTAAACCATGTTTGTCACTGGATTTACTCCTACTATCTCTGGTCCATCGTTATTGCCAACAGGTATAGTTTGAACTACAGTGTTTGTATAACCATTTATTACACTAACTGTGTTACTATATGTAGCAATATAGATCATATTCGTTGTTGGATTTACTCCTACTCCACCTGCTCCACCTGGCCCATTTCCGACAGATATAGTTTGAACTACAGTATTTGTATTACCATTTATCACACTGACTGTATCATTACCATAATTAGCTACGTAAACCATATTTGTCACTGAATTTACTCCTACTCCAAATGGATAAAGCCCAACAGGTATAGTAGCAACTACAGTATTTGTATAACCATTTATTACGCTGACGGTGTTACTATGTACATTAGCAATATAGATCATGTCCGTTGTTGGATTTACTCCTACTCCAAGCGGAGAACTTCCAACAGGTATAGTTTGAACTATAGTATTTGTATAACCATTTATTACACTGACCGTGTTATCTCCAACATTAGTGACGTAGATTACGTTTGGAACGGATGCAATAAAATTAACATTGTTGTTTGGGCCTGTCACAGTTATACTTGAAGGGCTAAATGTATATCCACTTAAAGATGGTGTCACCGTCACAGAACCTGTTAATCCACTCTGAGACCATGAACCATTAGAATTTGTTGTCACAGATGGTAGTCCATCACTAAAAGATATCGTTACTCCACCTAATCCAATCCCATTGTATGTTACCTGACCGGATACCGAATATGACGTAACACTTGGTACATTCATGCAGCTTGATAGAACAAATATCAAAGTTATTAATCCGCCTAAAAGTATCAGGAATTTAAATCTGTTCGATTTCATGTAAACACCCCTTTCATGAATTTACCCTTCGAGAGTTTATACTAATTACTCATAATGTATACTAATTCAAGTTTAAAAGTGAAGTCTTATCCGCTTATGATCTGAAAAGCAGTCCCTATGAATCGTTTTAATCTTAACTTCTCAGATTTGTTTCTCAATTCTTCATCTCATCCTGCAATTTCGACTCTATAATTAAGACCTCCTGATTTATCTATGCATAAGATCCAAAGACAGTGGAATTTGTTTTTATCACCAAGCAGGATTAAGTCATATCTATTAGTGTGTTTTTGATTTTCATACAGTACAATTGTATTTCGCAATATTATAACCCAAGACTAATCCATTGTGCCAATTGCACACTTAAAATCTTATTTCCATGGATTATATTGACAATTCCAGATCATAGTTGTATATTTGGATTGATCTGTAAAAAGGGGTGGGAAGAATGAACAAGAAAGCATTAGTCGATGCGGTTACAAAGGAGACAGAATTAAAAAAGCAGGATGTGAGGGAGATAATAGACGGTATTTCGCAGGTGATACCGAAAGTAGTAGGAAGTGGAGAGAAAGTTTCTCTTGTTGGTTTTGGTACATTCTACGTTACCGAAAGGAAAGCACGAAATGGACGTAATCCAAGAACTGGCAAAACAATCAACATTCCTGCAAGAAAGTTACCAAAGTTTCGTGCCGGCAAAAACCTCAAAGACAGCGTTGAATAAAGTTCATATCTTTAGAATGAAAGATCCCCTCTCAAAGATGCCCGTATACCCCTCTAACTTCATCGTATTCGCATGATTGGGGGTAGAGATGTATATTTTATCATAATCCGATTTATACCCCCTATTTTGGGCCTTTAGGAGCGTCTGGTGAGGGGATATGTTCTTCTGCTTTTTGGATAATCTTTCTCATATCCCCACTAAAGAGCGTATCACTTTCTTCTATCTTGTTGGTATCCACTTTTTCACGGGCTCGGGTTACGGCCACATAGAGTAAGTTTATTTCCTCGACTATCTTTTCTACGTCGCTTGAATCACCCTTGCTTTGCATGTAGATGAATTTCGGAATGCCTCCTATCTTCCCTATTACTTTGAAAATATTCGGATAATCATCTTCTAAGTATACATTGTCCCATTCAAGGCCTTTGGATGTATGTGCAGTTGTAAGATAAAGCTGAACATCTTTCAGATTGAATTGGTCTAAAGCCTTCTTAAAACATTTTTCTATGACAGATGATTTGTGCTTTGCTATGCTTGTTGCAGACATAAGCTCTATATCATTCATATGCTTTGCATAATTTTCAAGATCATCTATGTTTTTGAATCTTTCGAGGAAAGACAATTCGGATGGTATTTCATAATCTATTCTTTTGTTTGTGAACAGTTTTGTAATAGATAGTGGAAGTTTAAAGAGTTCTTTTGGATCACGGACTGTTTTCCAGTTCGTACTTTTCATGATGCTTTCTATAACCTCGACAATCTTTGCATTTGTCCTTGTTATGATTGCATGATTGGTTATCTCTTTGTGTGGAGCTGTGCCATGGATTTTCATACTTTCTTCCTTGAAGGTAGAAAGCAGATTGTTCGCAAGAGATGCTATCCCTTCATGAAATCTGAACGAGTACGTCAGTGGCATCTCTTCGGCCTTATCCGAAAGGAATCTACCAGAAATGTCGAGGCTGTTTCTGAATCCATAAATCTTTTGATGTCTGTCTCCTATGACGACCTTTTGCCCTTTCATGCTGTTGACGATATCGTAGGTTATAAGATTACTGTCTTGTGCTTCATCCAAAAGAATTGCATCATATTGGACAGTATCGGCTATTCCAAGACGCTGGAACTGTTTAAGATAGAAATTATGAGTGACAGGAATCTTTCCTGATTCCATCTTTTGGTAGAATTGTTGGGTATACCTTAAAGCCTTTCCCACACTTACAGCACCTGTTTTAACGAGTGTGAATAATTCCATACTATCGATTAAATCCAAATCGAAATTATCTATTTCCATCCTGTTGCTGTAGCAAAACTCATCGAAGATGATCTTGACGGCTCTTGCGTAATCGTAATTTATGCCAAGGATATCTGCTATCATAGGTATACGATAACTATTTACAAGATTAGACATGTTCATGCGACTGACCATAAACCCGAAAGCAAGAGAGTGAAGTGTTCTGACATTCACATTGCTACCAAAACGTTTTTGTGCATCTTGAGATGCGGCTTTGTTGAAGACTATGTACAAAAATCTTCTTTTTGGATAGGCTTGAGTGATCATCCTAAGCGTGGATGTTTTTCCCGTACCTGCAAAAGCACGTATGAGCAGATGCTTTCCCTCACCGAACTTTTTTATTATGTCTTCTTGCTCATATGTGGGCTTTATCTCTGACTTTGGTTGAATTGATACGTTCTGGACAATCTTTTCAGATTTACCAACAAGTTGTGAAGTAAAAGTAGATGAGATGAAAGTCTTTAAATTTGTATACCTTGGCTGACCATATATGAAATGTGATGGCTTTCCATTTTTATCCTTTAAATCGTTTGTGATAGGCCGGATGAATTTAACCTTATCAAGGACGAAGACTGTTTTCCTTTGATTGTCTATACCAAGGATATCTCTGAAATTCCTTTTTGAATCTGATTTAAGTTTGACGTATTGTCCAAAAGTAGTGTTAGAGTCAGGATAAAGATCATGGGCTAAATTGACATCGTCAAAGACAAAAAAGATCTCTGCAACAGCATCTATGATGCCTCTGTCATAGAAAGCGATGTATCTTGAAGGTCTGAAAGATCTCTTGTTTTTGGCTATATACAATCCAAATCTAATGGCTATTTCTTTGTTGTTAGTACCAGAAACTATAAGGACGTTTCCCTGATCATTCCACTGTCTTTTGATCAAATTAATTTCCTCTTTTGCATAATTCATTTACAATTATACCTAATAAGTGGTTGTATTTACTCGTTTTATTTGTTTTTCACGTATTTCTATGTGAAAAAGATAGAATTTTTGTTTATTCAGTAGTTTTAGGTGTGGGCTTTCAGGCTTTTTCGGTGCTCTCAAATGGCTTAAAAAGAAATGGGGAAAAAAGACTTTTTGGGCAACTAATTTTATGCTTGACTGTCTCTTTTGCAGATTGAAACTTGGGACATTTTGCATTACCAAAAAACATAAAGAGGTATCATTATTTTGACCCCTATGTGTAAGATCTCCCTTATTTCATAATTTCATGAAGGATTATTGTCTTTTATTCTATCTATATACCAGTCTACGATGACCTGATCTAATTCTCCACCGTTATAGACAAAAATACCAAGTTCATGGGATGGAGTACCATCTAGATTAACAAAGTTTGGATGTTTTTGGAATGCACGTCTGAAAGCTTCTTTTTCTGCAGCTTCATATTCTTCATCCGAAATACTTTCTCTGATTTTCTTTGCTTGTTGAGCGATTTGCTGTTTTATGAGTGCTTCCTGAGCAGCTTTTTTTCTTCTTTTTTCTTCTTCGATATATTCTTGATAAGAATTTGCGGCATCATGAGCATATTGAAGTACTGCACCGAATGTTTTCATGTTGAATTTAGTTTTTGGAGCTTCCTCAAATGCATAATCAACAATGTATTTTGAAACATCCTTACCGAATTCATCTATGAGTTTTCTTGCTTGGATTATTTCTCTTTGGGATGGTACCCTGCCATTATTACCGGTTAGTTTCTGATAGAAGTAGGAGACAAGTTCAGAAGCATCCTTGTCTTCTTGTGAAGGATTAATTTCATTTGATGAGAGAAGTACATTTTGATTGGGATTATTACGAGCGGGAAGATCATAGGTAGCATCATCTACTATTTCATATTTGTTTTCATTTGGAAGTTTTGAATTAAACTTTTTGAATTCATCTATAGCTCTGGGGCCAGGATAAAAATAGACAAATATCCTATCATTTTCCTTCTCGATTTTGTAGTTGCTAAGGAATCCTGTATTTTGCAAATTTTTTAAAGATGGTTCTAGTTTCTGCTTTATTTTTGAGACATATATATAGTTTGTCATAGGTATAATATCGCAAAGATTGTCATACGAAAATCTAATATAATTAGGGGCGTTTTTGTTTTGAAATATTGCATAAAATTTAACTCCTAATAATTCATATAGTCGCTTTGATATTGGAAATCTCAATTCTTTTTTATAATATGCTCTATCTATGGGCTTTACGTAATTAGAATTTATATTCTCAAGAAATTTTGAGCCCAAATATATGTAATTTTGTTCTGCTATAGATCCATCTACTTTTATTTCTCCTTTCCAAACTATTCTGTCAAAGATTCCGAAAAGATCCTCTATCCAAACTTTTTTATCTTTTGAGTAGAATGCTCCTACCGATTTTATTCTCGTTACACTGATCCTTTCGAGAGCTTTTTTAACATTTTTATAGTTATTTGTAGTATTGGATATGCCCAGTTTTTTGATTAAAGAATAAATACTTCCTATTGGGATCGGATTGGTAACAGGTTTAGGAATAGATTCCAGAATCTCTTGTATTACCATGTATACTTCCTTGTCGAATTGGCTAGGTAATCCATATTCACTATTTGAATAAACATGCCAATAGATTTCTGTTTTTGTACCTATTCTATTAACAGTTGTTTTTAATTCTATCTTGTTTATTTTATTTTTCTTATTATCGATTAAAAAAAATGGATAGTTCATTAGGTTGACTTCTAACTTTAGGACGTTATCTACTATTTCATTGTTTTCATTTTTCTTTTCCTCGTTTTTCATTCTTTTTTGTTCTCCTTTTTAGTGGATTACACATTGTGTGTGTATTTGTTTATTATGTTTAAGATCGTTTATGGTCGCTAACTTTCATTATTTCTTAATGGGTTCCGAAAATTTTACTTCCCTTCAAGTACACTATTTTTTCCCTTCAAGTACACTATTTTTTCCCTTCAAGTACACTATTTTTTCCCTTCAAGTACACTATTTTTTCCCTTCAAGTACACTATACTTTTAGTTTAAAATTCATTGTTTTCTGTCTTTTTTCTTTTTATAACTTCTTTCCCATTTAGATAATTTTTCAAAGCCTCATTTATTATGTCTTTTATCGTCCGTCGGTCTGTATAGGCAAAATCTTTCAATTTTTCGAGAATATCTTTTCTTATTATAAATGTAGCCCTTGTCCAATCATTTGACAATCCTTGTTGATTTGTTTTTATGCTTTCTTTATTAGTGTTTTGAAAATTTTGTTCTTCGTAAGTAGGTTTTATCCAACCTAATGGATCACTACCTAGTTTCTTTCTTTCTTCATTCATAAATGTTCCTCCTGACTTATAATTTCTTTACAAAGATTAATGTAATCCTTTGCACCATGACTATTTTGCTTATACTCGAATATATCTCTTCCAAATGAAGGTGCTTCTGCAAGCGCTACATTATCTCTTATAAGAGTTTTAAATAGTTTACCATCAAAGTATTCTTGTATTTTCTCTACAACCTCCTTATTCAACTTTTTACGGCTATCAAATAACGTTCCTATAATTCCTGTAATTATTAATTCATGATTCAATCTATGTTTAACTATTTCGATAGTTTGAATAAGTTCACTTAATCCTTGAAGAGATAAAAATTCAGTTTGAAGAGGTATAAATACTTCTTTTGATGTTGTTAATCCATTAAGAGTTATTAGTCCTAAACTTGGTGGACAATCTATAAGTATGTAATTATATTTTTCAATCACAGAAGATAGATATTTCTTGAGCACGAATTCTCTTCCACTCGTAGTACTTAGCTCTATTTCTATTCCACTTAAGTTTATATTTGAAGGAATAATATCATAATTTTTATGTTTAATGATTATATCCTCAACTTTTACTTTATCTTTTAATAGATCATATATTGTTTGGTTTAATTCATGAGCCTTTATTCCTACACTGTAGGTCAAATTAGCTTGAGGATCCAGATCTACTAGTAACACTTTTCTCTTTAGTAGGCTAAGACCGGCTCCTATGTTTAATGTACTTGTAGTTTTACCAACGCCCCCCTTTTGATTTGCTACTGCGATAATTCTATTCATTTAAAACCTCCTATTTCAATTTTTTTATTATCTTTCAATGTTTACAATGTAAACATATATTACCAAATAAACAAAATTTACTCTATCATACTATGTTATTCAATTTACTCAATAATATTTGTTTACATAGTAAACCAAGGTTACACAGTTTATTATATCACTTTTTTGGACTTATGCAATATTGTGATCAAAAGTCATATTTGGTAAGGGAAAAGTGATCCATATCGCCCACAGAAATAGGTCCACTATTTTGAATACTTGAATAACTTTGCTGACACTGATTTTGTGAGTCTAATCCTAAAAAGTGGTAGTTTTGTTATTGAGGTAAAAAAATATAGTCGAGCTAAAAAAGAGTTTTTGATCGATGTTTTTGTTTGACCGGTGACGACACAAAAGTCCGAATTTGTCTGGGTTGGTAAGTATTTCGTCATCGGCGAAAAATGCGCAAAATTTTTCGGTGTTGACAAATAAGAGATCTGACTAATGGTAGAAGAAGGGCTAAAAAACAATATTATCTCGATTAAAGTAATGAGATTCATTGCAAAAGGATAAGAAAAAAGCATTTGCATTATAGAGATTGAATTTCTGATAAAATTTCCATGAAGATGCCTCCTTGGATTGGTGATGTGTTTACATTTACAGTAACATTTTACCAAATCAGGTGGCATCTTCATTTATCTCAATTTGACATTGATTTTCAAAGACCTTCGTTCATTAACTTTTTATGAAAATGGGACACTTTCAGCCTATTATAGAATTACAAACAACACGTAATAAAAAATAAACAAAGATAACATCCAGATAAAGATAGGATAAAAATGTGCTGATAAAATCATTTCAAGTCCCAAAAATACGATCTTAAGCAAAAGGAGATGGTTTGGATGTCACGTAAGCTTTTAGTGATAGCTGTGCTTGTGATGGTAGCTTCTATGATCTTTGCAGCACCTATCACTCTGTATATCTGGCAAGGCGCGGGTACGACTTTTACGAAAACGCTTCAGGATCTATGCAATCAATTCACCGCTTTAAATCCAAACGTAAAAGTTGATGTCCTTTACACTGGCAATTATCATGATACCCTTACAAAGACCATATCGGCAGTTCAGGGAGGAAATCCACCGGATCTCGTTATGATTTACGACGTAGGCACACAGGTCATGATGGACAGCGGAGTCGTTATCCCTATTCAAGACATGATAGACAAGGATCCTTCTTTCGACATCAATACGATAATTCCGGCAGCGAGAAATTATTATTCTTACAACGGAAAACTTTACAGTATGCCTTTCAATTCCTCAAACCCGGTTATATATTACAACAAGAATCTCTTTGAAAAAGCCGGTCTCAATCCAAATGATCCTCCAATAACTTTTGATCAGTTCATCGCAGATGCACAGAAATTAACAGTCAAAGACAGCAGTGGGAATACTGTTCAATACGGTTTTACATTCGGTACAGGCGAACCTATCGCGTGGTTCTTTGAGCAATTCCTTGCGGTACAGAATGCACTTTATCTTAACAACAATAACGGTAGAACGGGAAGAGCCGATAAAGCCGTTTTTGACAGTCCAGCAGGTGTTAGGGTTCTTGATTTCTTCAATACGATGGTTCAAAATGGCTCTGCCATAAATGCCGGAGCCGGATGGGACAACGCGGAAAGCTTATTCCTGTCTCAAAGGGCAGCGATGCTTATAGATACGACAGGAGATATAACCATGATGCTTCAGGGTGCCGGAAGCAATTTCAAAGTTGGTGTCATGTTTCTTCCACATCCATCCGGTGTTCCTTACGGCGGTGTTATAGTTGGAGGAGCAAGTTTATGGATGATAAACACGCATAATACCCAGAGAGAACAGGCAGCATGGGATCTTTTAAAGTTCCTTGAGAGCGCTGATTCCCAGTCTCAATGGAGTGCGGCAACAGGTTACTTTCCGATAAACAGAAATTCAATAATAAAACTTCTTTATCAGGGATATTACACAAAGAATCCTGAATTTTTAGTCGCTGTTCTTCAGCTTCTCATGTCAACACCAGGACCGGCAACGAGTGGTGCTCTCTCGGGAGCAATGCCAGATATAAGGACAGCTGTAAGTGACGCTTTCTCCAACGTGTTTTCGAAAGCAATGACGGCCGAGCAGGCTTTGCAGCAGGCCCAAAATCAGGCCAACAAAGACCTGGCCAATTATAATTCACTTTACTAAATCCATTCAAAAAGAGGGTATCTTTTCGATACCCTCTTTTTCATAAGGAGTGGTGAGTTTGCCAAGAAAATGGATTCCGTACTTATTGCTTGCACCAACATTTTTCATAATCACCGTCTTTATATATTATCCGGCTTATCAAAGCTTTTTTATGAGTCTTTACAAGGTTTCACCTTTTGGAACAAGCAGCCGGTTCGTCGGCTTCGAAAATTTTTTACAGCTTTTTCAATCGGGAAGATTCTTACAATCCGTTTACACAACGTTGATATTCGTTGTCGTTACGGTTGGTATAGGCCTTGTGCTCTCGTTTTTTCTGGCGATGCTTTTGAACGATAAGATTCCAGGAATCGGGATATTCAGAACTTTGATATTTTCGCCTTACGCTGTATCACCTGCCGTTGCAGGTGTACTCTGGGCTTTTCTTCTGAGCCCTCTGTCGGGATACGTCAGCTATCTTTTCTTGATCTTTTTTAAAGTTCAACCTCAATGGTTGACCACGTATCCACTGGCCTTGATAGCCGTAATGATAGCGACGATCTGGCAGAATATAGGTTTCAACGTTATATTTTTTCTTGCAGGGCTTCAATCTATTCCAAAAAGTTATTACGAAGCAGCAACCATCGATGGTGCCAATTCAGTAGGCAAATTGTTCAATATAACTATACCCCTTTTATCACCTATAACTTTTTTCCTCATAATCATGAACATCTCATCTTCAGTTTTTTATTCATTTGCAGCGATAGATGTCATGACGGAGGGAGGCCCTTCAAATACCACGACAACGATGATGTACGAAGTTTACCGGGAAGGCTTTTTCTATTTCAACAACGGAGCAGCTTCCTCTGAATCGGTGATCCTGATCCTCATCATGGCCTTTTTCACGTATTTGTATTTCAAATTCGGTCAAAAGGCGGTGCATTATCAGTGACAAAAAAACAAAAGAGAACGGTTCACGTTATCATAAAAGAAGTGGCTTTAATAGTTATAACGATAATAATGCTTTTGCCGATACTTTTATCCATAACGATGAGTTTTGAAACACCATCGGAAGTTTTTACGTATCCACCAAGAATTTTTCCGAATACGCTTTACTTTGGAAACTACGTTAACGCTTTCAATTCCATAAAACTCGGAAGATTATTGATTAATACGATAATAATGAGCGTGATCATAGTTGCAGGGAAGACCGTCTTCGGTATACTTGCGGGGTATGCTTTTGCGAATTTCAAATTCAAAGGTTCTTCTTTGCTTTTCGCACTGCTTTTCGTGACCATCTTCATGCCTGCCGAGATGATAATGATAGTTCCACTTTACAAATTGATGGTGAGCCTTCACTGGATCAACACATATTGGGCACTTACCATCCCATTCATTGCAAGTGCAACGAGTGTATTTTTAATGCGTCAGTATTTTTTAACAATTCCCAAGGAGCTCGAGGATGCTGCAAAAATAGATGGTGCAGGTTCGATCAAATATCTGACTAAAATACTTATTCCTCTTTCAAAAACTATGATAGGCAGTGTTATTGTGATAAATTTTGTCTACGCATGGAATTTCTACCTCTGGCCACTTGTCGTTATAAATTCAAACAGCATGCAGACGGCTCAAATAGGACTCCAGATGCTCATGACCACGGGAGCGACAAGGAACTGGGGAATAATAACTGCAGGCACTATAATAGTGCTAGCTCCTGTTTTGATACTTTTCTTCGCAGTTCAAAATCTTTTCGTTCAGGGAATCGTTACTACGGGTTTGAAAGAATGATTGAGTGAATTCAATTTAGAGTAGACTTACCCCAAACCCCAAAGCATGGTCTTTAAAAAATAGAAGAAGGTACAGAAAGATTATTTGCAGAATTAAAGAGGCATCGTTCAGAAGAATGCATTCAGAGATTGCAGATTATTAAGCCTGAATGCTTTCAAGATCTTTGAAAAGTAAATCTTGAATTTAGACAAATACGTTTTTTGTCATGAGTTTCTCCCTTCAGTCTTTTCGAGAAAGAAGCATTAGATTCGAAAATATAATGACTAATCGCTTTTGCAATAAGTTTCAGATTAAATCTATCGTAAGTATAGATGTTTGGAAAATAGAACACATTTTTAAGGTTAAACCATCTTGTGAGAGAAGAATTAAGTGTTTCGATTCTTGACCTGAACTTGTAAAACTGTTTAAAAGATGGATTGGTCTGGAAGGAAAGTCTGAAGAGAGACAATTCAGGTGAGAATTTCATCCAAAAGATACCAGAACAATCTTTTGGGCAAGAAGTAGTTCTATCGTGACATACGAATTTATGGCGGTGCTTTGAATATTCATATCCGTCAGATGATAGACGTTTTCTTGAGACTTTACAAAAGATTCTGCCGTTTTGAAGGTAGAAATGATCTTTAAGATGAGACTTTTTTGTTCTAATGAAAGGAATCAATCCGACAGAGATAAGGTTATATAGGGTATCGAGGGCATCGAAGCCTTTGTCAGCGGCAAAAAAGATGTTGGTTTTAGAATGGAGTAATTTGAGATATTGGAAGGAATTCAAAAGCATAGGGTTATCATGGGCAGAGGCTTTGTCAAAAGAGAAATAAAAAGGGAAATAGAAAGGATAAACGACCGCTAACCAAAAGACTTTGAAGCCATATTTGCTGTTGAGAGTTTTATTGTAAGAATGGATAATACCCAGAGGGATATTACCGTAAGCGGCGATAGGTTTTGAATCAGCCGAAATAACAAGGCCATTAGAATCATTTAACTCATCTTTGAAAAATAAGATTATGGAATTGAGGAAAAGGACAAGGAACAAGTTAAGGTATTGCAAAAGGAAATTGAAACCAAAGCGCTGTTTGAAATAGAAATAAGTTGTATAGCAAGGAAGTTGATCTGAGAAACCACAAAGGCTCAAGTAATCGCGAGGCAAAACAGAATCGATGCGTTTTGATTTGTAGAAGTCATATTCTGAATTGAAAAGATTTAAGATGAAAAAGAGCCTAAGTAAAGAAGAAGGGTCGTAAGGACGGTTCTTATTCTGAATAGGGGAATAAGATTTAAGGAGTTCTGAAGAAATGGAGTCAAAGTCCAATTGCTGAAAAGTAAAGAAGACAAGATTAAAAACGACGTCTGAAGAAGGGAAATTGAAGAGAAACACATCTGAAGAGCTCCGCAACATGCCTGTCACCTCGGTTTAGGGATTTTTGGGATAACAAAAAAATTTTACACCCTGGTGGCAGGTAGTTGTGGGGTAAGGGTGAAAAAAGAATTGAGAAATAATAAGGAATTTCAAAATTGAATTGATTCATAATATAATTCTTTTTCATCGGGTGGGTAGTAACATTTGATAATCTTACCTTAAATTTAATGCAAACATGTAGTGCTTTCGATTGTAATATACAGGATGTATAATATTATCGTAATATATAGGAATTATATCTTAATCATTTCAATTGTCTTCTTAAATCCCTCTTTTTCAATCTAACTTACAAATCCTAAATTCAATAAAAAATAAAGTAAGAGAATAATCAGTAATAAATAGAATCAAAATATTTTTATTGAAAGGAGGAGTTAAAATGATTGCATATGAAGGAAAAAAAGGAAATACGGTAATAGCTTATAACGAGCAAGGTCAACAACTTTTTGCTATTGGTGGTTTCCAGGGAGATGTAGTCGGATGGACACCCACAACAATAACAATAAAAAAAGGAATTATATTACGATCCTTGATGACCACGCTAAAATCATTAGTCAGCATACAGTCTGAATATTTTTAATTGCAAATATTTTGTCCAAATCCCACTTTTAGCCCCCACAATTTGGCCCGCTTTAGGTAGAACAAATACTGCTAAAAATAGTAATGTTAAAAAATCAGAATATGTTTAATAATCTTTTGAGATTATTCAAAGAGATAAAGACGACGTGTGGAAAATTTTATACCTTGTAAAAATCAAAAGTGCAATTCGAGAATATTTTGAAATCAACTGTTATAAAGAATGATAAAAATTGTAAGAAAGGAGGTTTTTATGTCGAATAGATGGAGAGATTTTAGTTTAATAGACCGAATAGAGGAGGCAAAAAAACAGTTTGGTTTTGTAGGAACCTCTTCTTATACAAAAACTGTTAATTAT
>Ga0080003_1001295_pt1 | contig 13584 bp, 16 predicted proteins | sample JossMetagenome_FD_69206 | JGI IMG/M metagenome (GOLD analysis project Ga0080003, IMG submission 69206) | Hot spring microbial communities from Joseph's Coat, Yellowstone National Park, USA - JC2_E (SPADES assembly) (version 2) | ecosystem: Environmental > Aquatic > Thermal springs > Hot (42-90C)... | reverse complement strand
CACATAAGAGCCAAATATGCCTACCTCTTTTACTTTATACTTCTCTTCAAGAATAGGTTTTAGTTCAGAAAGTTTTTGCTTTAGTTGATCTATAGTTATTTTTTGTTTTGATTTTCTATCCTTTCCAATATTTGCCATAAGTGTTATTTTAGCACATCATAACAAAAATTTTATGAGCTCAATACTTATTAATAAACCACAAAGCGCTATCAGCGTGTTTCAGATGCCTGTTTTCTTAACAGACACTTATTATACAATGTGAGAAATGCCGTTGGCACACTAGAGCGATAAAATCGCGTTTCAGAGCTAGGGAACAGGCAAGTATGCCACGGTTTCAAAGCCACACAAGAGATTTGAAAAATGCTACGCACACTAGAGCGCTATCAGCGCATTTCAGGATTTGGTGGAGTTGTTAAAAATCCCTAATTCTCACCGAGCATCTTTCTTACTTGGTCTTTTATGGATTTTGATATACCAAGTTTCTTAAGCTTTTCATCGTCAGATCTTATAAAATCATACAAACTATCAAAATGTCTATATATAATTTCTTTTTTTACCTTGCCAACGCCTTTTATCTTTGAAAGAGTATCTTTTATAAACTCTTTTGAACGGAGGTTTCTATTGTAGGTGATGGCAAAGCGGTGTGCTTCATCTCTTAAAAGCCCAAATACCCTATAAAGAGCTTGGTGGTTTTTAATTGGGATTTCAAGCCCGTCTTCTGTATAAATGATTTCTTCTTTTTTGGCCAAAGAACAAATATATATGTTTAATAAAAACTTTTCCTTTACCTCAATACCCATTGAAAGCTGACCCTTACCACCGTCTATAAGCCACATATCAGGGGTTTGGTCCTCTTTTGATACTATCCTCTTTGCCCTTCTTGATAGGACTTCTTTTAACGATGCAAAATCATCTATGTAATCTACGGTTTTTATCCTATACCTTCTATATTTTGATTTGTTTAGACTGCCATCTTCCCATACCACCATAGAGCCTACGGTATATTGACCTTGAAAGTGGCTTATATCAAAGCATTCTATCAATTTTGGGGCCTTTCTTCCAAAAAGCTTGTAAAACTCACTTTCAAACTCTTTGGTGTCTGGTTTTAAAACTACGTTTTTCTCTATTATCTTTAAAAGCGGTTTTGGAATGTTGTTTGAAAACGCTACGTCTTTTCGTTTTGATTTTATAAAAAGCCTAAAATTTTCAGTTAGCTCAAAGTTTGCCACAATTTTTTTGGGTACTATATTTGACATATAATATGTACCAAGCATCTCTTCGTAATTTATAATAAATTCTTTGTTTAAACGAAACTCCTTATGAGCTACAAGGCGTTTGTTTCTTATTATAAAAAGCCATAAACTATAACCCTCCAAATAAAACACATCAGCCTCTTCTATATCGTATAGAAACACCCCTTGCCCATCCACTATATTTTGAAGCACAAGCACCTGATCTCTTAAAAATGCCGCCTTTTCAAAAGCAAGATTTGAAGCGTATTGCTCTATCTTTTCATAAAGAGTGGGAAGCACGTCTTTTACGTTGCCAGATAAAAACGCTTTTGCAGATTTTACGCTTATAGCGTAGTCTTCTTTGGATATTAGGTTGGCGCAAGGACCAGAACAAAGCCCAAGATGATAATCCATACAAGGGGTTGGTCTTTTTGGCATTTCCTCACAAGTTCTTAATCTAAAAGTAGCATGTATAAGTTTTTTAATTTTTATGGCTTTGTTTATATTTAAAAATGGTCCAAAAGCTTCTCCTTTTTGAGATGTGTCTCTGGTGATTTTAACAGTGGGATATTCATCATCGGTAAGAAGTATAACAGGGTAGCCACTGCCATGTTTTAAAAGCACGTTGTATTTTGGCTTGTGAGTCCTTATAAGATCCATCTCCAAAAGAAGAGCTTCGTATTCGTTTCTTGTTACTATCCATTCAAGCTCCTTAGAATGATTAAATATATTAGCTTCTTTTTTAGATTGCTCTCTTTCTTTTAGATGCTGAAGCAACCTCTTTTTTATATTTATAGCTTTACCTATATAAATATAATGTTTTTGGTTTTTAAAGATATAAACACCTGGTTCTTCCGGGGCTTTTTCTATAAGCGCTACGATATCCATAATCTTATAATATAGTTATATAAACTTTACCATTCAAGCACTATCCTAAAAATGCCGTTTTCGTATTTGGCTTTTACAGATATACCATTTCTCTCACACAACGTTTTTACTATGTAAAGCCCAAGACCCAAACCTTCTTTTGACTCATCTTCTCTATAAAAAAGCTCAAACAACTTAGAAGCGTCCGCTATAGGCTCACTTGGATTTTCTACCACAAGCTTAGAAGAGGATATTTTTACGTTTATAAAACCATTTTCTTTGTTGTATTTTATAGCGTTGTCAAAGATGTTTTCTATTATCATGGAAATATCCACAGGGTCTCCATATACTTTAAGGGTTGTATTCTCTTCAAGATTTACAGCGATGTTTTTTGATTCCAAAGAATCTTCAAGGGCATCCAACGCATCTTCTACAAAGGCGTTTATACTTAAAAGAGTTTCTTGGCTTGGTTTTGATATAAAAATAGACTTCACACGTCCTATGGTATCTTCAATGCGAGATATGGCCTCTTTAGCCCTTTTATCTTTTATATCAGAAAGCTTTAAAATACTAAGCGGTGTGTTTATGGCGTGCATGCTTCCTTTTAGGACTATATCGAGCTTCTGGGTGTAATCTTCTATAGGTTTTAAGAAAATCCCAGAAAACCAGTAAGAAATCCCAAAAACCACCATCGTAAGCCCAAAAAACACCAAACTTGCGTAAAACATAATACGTTTTTCAGATTCAACGATGTCTTCCACTGATGCTTTTAAGAAAACGGTGTATATTTTGCCGTTGTATTCAAATCTATCTTTTAGCTTTATAGCCCTTTTATCGTCTTTATCCATGTTGTCAGCACTATAATAAATTTTGTGGTTACGCTCTATGGTTATGCTAAAACCGGGGGGCAATGTAAAGCGTTTTTTTTCTACAGCTTTTAACAAAGCCACTTTTGCTATCTCTTCTGAGCGGTTTTTTATGATCTCTTCTGCATAACTCACGTAAAGGTTGTAAATAAGATAATAAAAAAGCCCCATTATGATGATAAATATAAAAGAGTTTAAAACAGCAAACTTTAATCTTGCGTTTATAAAAATATTTCTAAACAAGTCTGTAGCCAAGCCCTGGCACGTTTCTTATGATGTCCTTATTTTCTTCTTTCAAAAGTTTTCTTAAAAGCTTAAGATGGGTCCTAATAGAATCTTGACTTGGAGCTTCTGCCATATCCCAGCAATTTTGTATAAGCATTTCATAAGATACCAGTTTTCCAGCTTTTAATATTAGAGTTTCCAATATGCAGGCAAGTTTTCTAGTAAGCTCTTTCTCTTCCCCGTCCACTATAAGAATCTTTCTATCCATATCGTAAAGGACGTTTTCTCTTAGCTTTACAACGCTTCCTTTTATGTTGTGCTTTCTTCTTATTACAGCTTTGATACGAAGGATAAGCTCTTCTACACTAAAGGGCTTTGTGATATAATCATCCGCTAAGCATTCTTCAAAACCTTTTGTTTTGGTGGATAAATCTGCTATAGCGCTTATAAATATAATAGAAGCCTCTTTGTTTAACTCCCTTATTTCTTTACAAAGGTTTATACCGCTATCTTTTCCAAGCATGATGTCAAGACATATCACATCAAACGCTTCCGCTTTTAAATATAGAATAGCATCTTGAGCGTTTTCGGCACCTTCACACAAAAAGCCGTTTTCTTTTAACTTTTTGCACAAAAGCTCTAAAAGTGTCTTATCATCTTCTACCACAAGGACTTTCATAGATAGGTGGCTTCAGAAAGCTTTTTAGCTTCTTCTTTTAACCCTTCCAAGCCTCTTTGTTTTATGCTTTTAACAAAATGACTACCCACTACCACACCATCCACATAAGACTTTAAACTATCTATATGCTCCTTGCTTGATATACCAAAACCAAGAACTATGGGTTTATGACAATGTTTTCTATAGTTGGTGGTATATTCTTTTATACTTTCTATGGGTAGTTTGTCTCTTGCACCGGTAATACCAGTAATAGATACCATATAAACAAAATCTGATGACATCTCACAAACACTTTGGACCCTGTTGTTTTTAAAAGAAGTTGGGGCTAAAAGCATCACAAGGCTAAGAGATCTTTGCTCTAAGGCATCTTTTACACCTTGAGCTTCTTCTGCTGGTAGATCGGGTATTATAAAACCATCTATTCCAGACTCTTTCGCTTCCTCAAAAAACCTATCAAGTCCTATCTTAAAAATAGGGTTAAAATACGTCATAAGCAAAAAGGGTTTGTCTTTGTGCTTTGTTTTTAGGCTTTCAGAAAGATCAAATATATCTTTATGAGTGATACCGTTTTGAAGGGCTACCGTGTGAGCCTCTTGAATAGTGGGTCCATCTGCTACAGGATCTGAGAAAGGAAAACCTATCTCTATCATATCAGAGCCTTGCTCTAAGAGTATATCAAAGGCTTTGTAAGAAGTTTCCAAATCTGGGTATCCAGCCACCATGTAAGAAAGCAATGCTATTTTATTTTTTTGTTTTAAAAGCCCAAAAACCTCTGATATGTTCATTTTAACTCCGTAATCTCTTTCTCCTTTGAAGAAGATAGGTTTGATATCTCATCTATATAATGGTCTGTGATTTTCTGAAGCTTATCGAGGGCCCTTTTTATCTCATCTTCAGATATACCTTCTAAAGACTCTATCATCTCTTTTGCATCCCTTCTTATGTTTCTTATAGCCACTTTTGCTTCTTCAGTGGTTTTGTGTAAAAGCTTCACAAGTTCTTTACGTCTTTCTTGAGTAAGGGGTGGAAGCGTAATGCGTAGGGTATTTCCTTGTCTTGCCGGGTTTAAAGAAAGCTGTTCCATTATAGCCTTTTCGATAGGTGATATAGCGTTTTGGTCCCACACTTGAATGAGTATCTGGTTTGGCTCTGGTACGCTTACATTACCCACTTGTTTAATAGGCACTCTAGAGCCGTAATACTCTATCTTGATGTCCTCCACCAAAGAACTAGAGGCTCTACCTGTCCTAAAGCCTGCCAACTCGCTCTTAAAATGGTTTATACTCTTTTTCATGCTCTCTTCAGCTTCTTTCAAGATATCCTCTATCATATTATCTATTATAAATCAAAAGCCTATAATTTTTATGAAATTTTGATATAATAATAAATTATTAACTTTGAGAGGTAAAGCTATGGGTAGCAAAAACGCAGCAAGATTACAAGATTTGATGCTAAACCAAATAAGAAAGTCTAAGGTAAAAGTATCTATATATCTTCTTAACGGCGTAAGGTTACAAGGGAAAGTTAGATCTTTTGATCTTTATACAATCCTCATAGAAGATGGTAAACAACAAACGTTAGTTTACAAACACTCTATAACTACAATAATACCTGCTGAGAGAATAGACTTAAACTTCAACGAGATAGAGGAGGAAGAAGAAGAAAACTACAACATATAGATTTCATCTTGATTTCATTTTTTTAGTTTATAATAATTTAATGGACTTAAATGTGCCAAAACATATAGCCATAATAATGGATGGCAACGGAAGATGGGCTCAAGAAAAAGGCAAAAGTAGATTTTATGGGCACTACGCGGGGGCTGAAGTAGTAGAGCCCGTTACATTAAAAGCTAAAGAACTGGGAGTGGGTTATTTAACGCTCTTTGCTTTTTCAACAGAGAACTGGAAAAGACCAAAAGAAGAAATAGATGTTCTTTTTAAGCTTTTTAAAGAATACCTCATAAGAAAAGAAGAAAGTATATTAAAAAACGGCATAAAGATGAAATTTATAGGAAGAAAAGACAGAATACCACAAGAGCTTCTTCAATACATGGATAGTATAGAACAAAAAAGCGAAAAAAACAACGCTATAACCCTAACACTGGCTGTAGATTACGGTGGATTGGATGACATCACAAGGGCTTTTAACAAGCTGCTGAGCCGTGGTAGACTTGTATCTCAAAAAAATCAAGTAACTCAAGAGGATATAAAAAGAGCTTTGGACACTCATTTTCTACCGGCGGTGGACCTTCTAATAAGAACTGGAAACGAAAAAAGAATATCGAACTTTTTGCTTTGGGATATAGCTTATGCTGAAATTTTCTTCTGTGAAAAATACTGGCCGGATTTTACACCAGAAGATCTTTGTATGATAGTGGAGGATTTTTCTAAAAGAAAAAGACGCTTTGGAGCGGTGCAACCAGTAGATATGATATAATAAGAAAATAAGGCGCGTAGCTCAGTTGGGAGAGCGCAGGCTCGACACGCCTGAGGTCAGGGGTTCGATCCCCCTCGTGCCTATTGATAGATAAAAAGGAGGAATCATGAGTAAAATAATAGACGTAAAGGCAAGAGAAGTACTTGATTCAAGGGGCAATCCTACCGTAGAAACAGAAGTTATATTAGAATCAGGAGCTAGCGGAATAGCTATAGTCCCAAGCGGGGCTTCCACTGGTTCAAAAGAAGCTTTAGAGCTAAGAGACAAAGACGAGAGATACCTTGGAAAGGGTGTTTTAAAAGCCGTAGAAAACGTAAACAAAGAAATAGCAAAAGTCGTCATAGGCCTTGATGCTTCTAACCAAACAGAGCTTGACTTAACGCTTATAGAACTAGACGGCACAGACAACAAATCAAACTTAGGAGCAAACGCAATACTCTCTGTAAGCATGGCAGTGGCAAGAGCCATGGCCAACGAGCTTAGAATACCACTTTTTGCATATTTAGGTGGTATTTTTGCAAAAAAATTACCTGTGCCTCTTATGAACATAATAAACGGCGGAGTACATGCAGACAACCCTCTTAGCATACAAGAGTTTATGATAGTGCCTTATGGAGCCGAGACATTTTCTGATGCCCTTAGGATGGGAGCCGAGACATTTCACACCCTTAAAAGCTTGTTAAAAGAAAATGGTTTTGCCACCTGTGTAGGAGATGAAGGTGGTTTTGCACCAAACTTAGAATCCACCGAAAAAGCTATAGAGTTTATACTAAAAGCCATAGAAAAAGCAGGATATACACCTGGAGAAGACATCGCCATAGCTCTTGATTTTGCAGCTTCGGAGTTTTACAAAGACGGTATATATACTATAGATGGTAAGCAGTATGACAAAGATGGGCTTCTTAATTTCTGTATAAAGCTTTTAGAAAACTATCCAATAATATCGTTAGAAGACCCAGCTTCAGAAGAAGACGAAGAAGGTTGGCAGATACTTACAGAAGAACTAAGCGATAGAGTACAGCTTGTGGGTGATGATTTGTTTGTTACAAACCCAAAAATCTTTTTAGAGGGTATAGGTAAAGGTATGGCAAATGCAATTCTTATAAAGCTAAACCAAATAGGCACTCTAACAGAAACCCTTGAAACTATAGCCATAGCAAAACAATACGGCTATAACACCATTATATCCCATAGGTCCGGAGAAACAGAAGATACCTTTATAGCTCACTTGGCTGTAGGTACAAACGCAGGACAGATAAAAACAGGTTCTTTATCAAGATCTGAAAGAATAGCCAAATACAACGAACTTTTAAGGATAGAAGAATATCTTGGCTACGGAGCTATGTATGCGTCAAAAGAAGAATTTTGGCCGTTCTTACAGTAACTTTATAACGCTTGGGTTTTTCTCGCTAGCTATATTTTATACGATATGGAATATTTTTATAAGCTCTTCCAATATATTCTCACTTATAGCCCTTAAAAAATCCAATGCCCCTATAGAAGCTCTTTTAAAAAAAGAAGAGGATAGATATCAATACCTTTATGCAAAAAAACAGCAAATAGATGAAAACCCCAACTTCTTTATGAAAAAGTTTGCCGCAGAGTATATGCAGATGCAAAGGCCCAACGAAAAAATTGTAATACTTCCAAAAAGCTTATGGTTTAAAAAGCCAGAAGACGATACAAAAGATGAATCCTCAAAATAGCTTACTCAATCAACTGTTGGGATCTTTGCCTTTTCATATAAATCTATCAAGTCTTATGTATGTAATTATCGTAGATACAATAATCTACTTTGCCACCATATGGGCTATCGTATACATATCTCACAAATACGACGCTATACACCTAAGAAAACCAGCTATTTTGAGTTATACAATACTTAGTTTGTTTTTTGTAAGTATTTTCAAGTTTGCGCTTTTGTCTTTGGCTTTTATAGGTATAACATATTTATTATCAAACCTACTTTAAACCTATGCTAAAATATTTAAAATGGATAATTTACATGGGCTTACACAGCAAGAGTATGAAACTATAAAATCTCTCATAGGTAGAGAGCCAAACGATATAGAGCTCGGTATATTTGGTGTTTTATGGTCTGAACATTGTTCTTATAAAAGCTCAAAACCCCTTCTTAAGAAATTTCCAACAGAAGCTCCTTACGTGGTTCAAGGACCCGGTGAAAACGCTGGTGTTATAGAACTAGAAGATGTTTGGCTTGCTTTTAAGATAGAAAGTCACAATCATCCATCTTTTATAGATCCCTTTAACGGTGCTGCTACAGGAGTAGGGGGAATAATAAGAGATATAATGTCTATGGGAGCAAGGCCTATAGCGATACTGGATTCCCTTAGATTTGGAGAGAACTCCAAAAGGATCACCAAAGGGGTAGTAAAGGGGATAAGTCACTATGGCAACTGTATAGGTATACCCACCGTTGGTGGTGAGACATTTTTTGATAGCTGCTACGAAAAAAACCCTCTTGTAAATGCTTTTTGCATAGGCGTAATGCCAAAAAATAGAATATACAAAGCAAGAGCCACTAAAGTAGGTCAGATACTATTTCTCTTAGGCTCATCCACCGGAAGAGACGGCATACACGGAGCTACGATGGCTAGTTCTCAGTTTGATGAAAAAGCTTTGAAAAAGCGTTCCAACGTCCAAATAGGCGATCCTTTTTACGGCAAAAAACTTTTAGAAGCTATAATGTATGTGGTAGAAAACCAATTGGTGGTGGGTATACAAGATTTAGGAGCTGGAGGAATAGCTGGCGCTTGCTTTGAAGTAGCTTACAAATCAAATATGGGTGTTGATATAAACTTAGACGAAGTCCCACTTAGGGAAAAAGACATGAACGCTTACGAAATACTCCTTTCAGAAAGCCAAGAAAGAATGCTTCTTATAGCCGAAAAAGAAAACTTACAAGAGCTAATAAACGTAGCAAACAAGTTCCATCTTTCTTGGTGTGTGTTAGGAGAAACCACCACATCAAACACGGTAAACGTATACTTCAAAAATGAGAAAGTAGCATCTTTGGACTATAAAATAGTAGCAGAAGGTGTGCCAAGCTGCTACACAACACCTTCTAAGGAATTTACACCAGCCAAAGAAAAATTTTTGCCAGATAAAATAGATCTAAAAGAGTTATTTTTAAAGGTAATATCAAATCCAAACATAGCTTCAAAAGAGCATATATATACTCAATACGATTTTGAAGTGGGTACTAATACGGTCATAGGACCTTCAAGCGATGCGGCAGTTTTAAGAATAAAATGGCCTTTAAGGCCCGCCGTAAAATCAGATCAGGGAATAGCCATAAAAGCTGATGGAAACGCTTACTATATGGAAGCAGACCCTTACGAAGGGGCAAGATGGACTATAGCGGAATGCGCTAGAAACTTAGCTTGCGTAGGAGCCAAAGCCCTTGCTTTTAGCGATTGTCTAAACTTTGGAAACCCAAAAAGAGAAGATGTGGCAATAAAGATGGAGCTTTGCGTAAGTGGTATGGCAGATGCGATGAAAGAGTTTGGCATCCCGGTAATAAGCGGTAACGTATCGTTATACAACGAAACCGTTGAAGGAAACATCATCACAAATATTATGCCAACGCCTGTGGTAGTTGGGATTGGAGTTTTAGAAGATGTACATAAACACATGGATCACAGGTTTAAAAAACCCTCTAGTCTGTTCCTTATAGGGAATTTAAATCAAGAGTATACTTTAAACGGTTCCCTTGTACAAAAAATTTTAACTGGTAGTGTAAAAGGTGCTCTTACAAAAGTGGATATTGAAAAAGAAAAACTCTTATCTAAAGTTCTTATAAGCCTAATACAAAAAGATTTAATACTCTCAGCTCACGATGTATCGATGGGCGGTCTTATAGTAAATATATTCGAGAGTTTAGTAGATACAAACTTGGGAGCCTACATAAGCCTTTATGTAGACGAAGACCCAACGATGTTTTTATTTGCAGAAAATCCCACAAGGGTAGTGGTAAGCGTAGACCAAGATTTAGAAGAGCAGTTTAAGAGTGTAGTGGAAGAAACCAATCTCGATTGGATGCTCATAGGAAGCATCACATCAGAAAAATCTTTTACCATAGAATACAACGGCAGAGAACTTCTAAGATGTGATTTGGAAACAGCAAAATATATATGGAAAAACAGCCTAAAAGATTTCTTTTAATATACTTTATCACATTCTTAACGGTATTTATCTTGGATGAGATAACAAAAATAGAGATAAAAAGTATACTAAAACCAAACGAAAGTGTAGATGTACTACCTATACTAAAAATAGTGCTTATATACAACACTGGCATTGCTTTTGGTATGCTATCTAGTTTGGGTGGCATGCTTAGAGTGTTGCTTTTGGAAGTCCTTCCGGTGATAGCCATATTTGTAAGTGGTTTTTATGCTTTTAAAAGCAAAGATACAAAAATTAGTATACTAATGGGTATGCTCTCAGGCGGGGCTTTTGGAAACTTGTTTGAAAGGGTGTATTATGGCAAAGTGACAGACTTTTTGTACTTCCATATAGGAGATCACTACTGGCCAGCTTTTAACGTAGCAGATAGCGCTGTGAGTTTATCCATAGCAGGACTTATACTTCTTTCTTTAAAAGAGCGTGAGGGGTAATATGACAAAGGTAAAAATATGCGGTATTACAAACTTAGAAGATGCCCTTTTAGCCCAAGAACTTGGAGCTGATTTTTTAGGTTTTATACTATATCCTAAAAGCCAAAGATACATAAATTTAGAAGAGGCTATTAAAATAAAAAAGCATTTAAAAATACCGACAGTGGGAGTAATAGTGAATGAGCCTTTAAACACAGTAAAAGAGCTTCTTAATTATTTTGATTTTATCCAGCTTCATGGAGATGAGGATTGTACTTACAGTATATCAAATAGGATTATAAAGGTATTTAGAGTAAAAGATAAACTACCAGATATAGAAAAATGCTGGGATGAAAATCTTATACTTTTTGATACGTTATCAGATAAATATGGAGGCACTGGTAAAAGCTTTAATTGGAATATATTAAAAACTTTGAAAAGGAATTTTTTTGTATCTGGGGGTTTAAACGAAGAAAACGTTCAACACTTAAAAGATATAAAACCCTATGCTGTTGATGTAGCATCTGGGGTTGAAGAAAAACCAGGTAAAAAAAATCCTGATAAATTAGAAAAATTTATAAAAAGGGCAAAAGCTTTATGAAAATGGCAATTTTTGTATCTGGGAGAGGGTCAAATTTAGAAGCTATACTAAAAGCCAAAAACAAAGGGTTTTTAAACTCAGAGTTTATCGTCATATCAAACAACAAAAACGCAAGAGCCATAGATATAGCAAAGTCTTATAGCGTAGAAACATTTTATTTTGAGCCAAAACCAAAATATGCGTTTGAAGAAAACGCTTTAAAGCTTTTAAAAGAAAAGAACATAGATTTTATCGTACTAGCGGGGTTTATGGCTATTCTTTCTGAGGGCTTTATAAAAGACTATCCACAAAAGATAATAAACATACACCCTTCTTTGCTACCAGCTTTTAAAGGAATAGATGTACACAAAAGAGTTATAGAATCTGGTGTTAAGTTTAGCGGGGCTACCGTGCATTTTGTAACAGAGGATATAGACGCTGGTTGCATAATTGCCCAAGCGGTTACACCCATAGACCAAGAAGACACAGAATATATATTAGAACAAAAAGTCCTAAGCTTAGAACATAAGCTATTACCCCAAGTAATAAAATGGATAGAACAAAATAGAGTTTTTGTAAAAGATAAAAAAGCCTACGTAAAAAACGCAAAATACAACTGCTATCCTTTTAACCCTTGTTTAGAGATAGAAATTTAATAATATATGTATAAGTTCAGATAGACTGTGAACACTTACCTTGTTAAAATATTCCTTAAAATTTTAAGAGGAGGTAAGTGTGGTGGGTACCATGAAGGGAAGGATAGGTACCAGAGCGTGGCATACTTGTAGACCCGTGGTATACTTGTCAAACCACATTATTCACCTTATATTCAAAAAGTTTAATAGGAAAGCTTCGATATGTCAAGAGTGCTTTAGCATGTTTCAGATAAGCATGTTCTTAGAATACACTTATCACACGATGTAAGAAATGCCTCTGGCACACTATCTAGGACAACATTCTACAAATGGCTAAAAAGATATCAAAAGGATGGATTGAAAGGACTTTTAGACAGACCTAAAACTCCTTTGAGAAAAAGAGCTCCAACTGTAAGAAAGAAATATGAACTTGATATAATAAGGGTAAGAAACAACAATCCTACTTGGAGCAAAGAGAAGATAGCAATAGAGCGCTATCAGCGCATTTCAGAGCTAAAGAACAGGCAAAGGCTCCCTAAAGCTCCGAGAAATGCTGTTAGCACACTATATCTAGAAAAAGAAAATGCTATAAAAGTATCACCATCAACGATTTACAGAGTACTAAAAGGCTTTGGGTTAATAGAAAGAACAAGGAGTCTAAAACAGCAAAGAAAAAAGAGATACAACGTCAATAAGAAGAAGATAAAGACAGGCCTTAAAGCCAGAGTTCCTGGTGAGGTGATCCAGATAGATATCAAACATCTAATTCTAAGAGGCTTAACTTATTACCAGTATACAGCCGTAGACAAACACAGTAGGCTTGTCTTTGCAAAGGTGTACGAGAAGAAAACATCAAGGAACACAAAGCTGTTTATCCAAGAGGCTATGAAATATTTTGGATTTAGCATATCTAAAGTTCAAACAGAGAGCGATAGTATCGCATTTCACTTCGTGGGTTTACGAAAGAACAGGCATATACGATGTAAAAAATGCTATGCACACTACAATGGGAGTGAGTTTATGGGAGAGCTTGACAAGTACTTGCAAGAAATAGGAATAGAGCAGAGCGCTATCAGCGCATTTCAGAGTCAAAGAACAGGCAAAGCCACTTAGAGAAGATGTGAGAAATGCTAAAGCACACTTACTACAGTTATCCAAGAACTCTTAAGACCTACAAGTATGCCACGGTTTATGGTAATGTTGAAAGGGTAATAAGAACAATAGAAGAAGAATTATGGTTCATAGAAGGTATAGATTACACAATAGATCATCTTAGAGTGGTTGGACCGCATTTACTGATGAAAGAACATACACACACGATGTAAGAAATGCCTTTGGCACACTAGCCTCTTGGAGAAGTACATAGAAAAATACAACTTTGTAAGACCTACAAGTCTACCACGGTTTCATTGTTCGTTAGGTTATAGAACACCTGCTGAAGTAGC
>Ga0080003_1001288_pt1 | contig 13631 bp, 13 predicted proteins | sample JossMetagenome_FD_69206 | JGI IMG/M metagenome (GOLD analysis project Ga0080003, IMG submission 69206) | Hot spring microbial communities from Joseph's Coat, Yellowstone National Park, USA - JC2_E (SPADES assembly) (version 2) | ecosystem: Environmental > Aquatic > Thermal springs > Hot (42-90C)... | reverse complement strand
CTTTCAAATTTACTTTTATAAGGTTCTATCTTCGATATTAAGTTTTTATATTTATCTATTATATTCTTTGCTTTTTCGCTGTCTTCTACATAAAAATAACTTTTATATGGCATTTCTCTTGTTACTATATCTCCATTATCATCGATGTATGAAACCAAAAAACCAGCATCACTTCCTTTAATGTTATATATCATTTTAGCACCATAATTTTAAAAGCGTTGTAATATAAAATTATTATGAATGAGTTTAAAATTTACACAATAGTAGGAATTTTACTCGTAATTTCTGTTCTAATTTATGAGTTTTATAATCCAGTTGGAATTTCATACTTAAATGGCTTTGAAATCAATGATTCAGGAGGATTTCAATACAATCTGCCACAATTAAAAAATTCATCTTTATTTGTGATAAGTGCAAACAATTCCACAATCATATTTTATAAAAATTTTTACAATTTCTTTCTATCTCCGTTTATTAATAATAGAAAATCTATTGAACTAATGCCAAAAAATAAGACAGCTTATTACGTTTATATTGGAAATAGTGTTTGTTATTCTCCGAAAATTGGAAAAAATATAACTTTTTACTATGACCCTTCAACTCAAACTTTAATAACTTATTGCTTTAATCAAACTATAAATAATAATGTTTTCAACTCTTTTAATGTAAATATAAGTTCTGTATCGTCTGAATCGAAAGCTAGAATACTTATTTTGTACAATCAATCTATTAAAATTAGTGAGCCTGTTTTATCATATAATACACTTACAAGTTTTTATCAGCCTGTGAAAATAACATGCAAATCTAAACCACCAACAAATTATATATATTTGTACGATAATTATGGAAATAAAACGACATCATCCAACGGAACAGCGACTTTAAGTATTTTGGCATATCCAAATTTGAAAGTAACTTGTTATAACGGAGAAAAAATAATAAGCGAAAATATAAACTTTAAGAAATTGGTTCCAGTTTTGAGTTTAGTATATCGTAATAATACAGTTTATTGCAATTCGACAGTAGATAGCGAGATTTATTTGCAAATAGGAAGTAAAGAAATAACAGGGATGGGTTATGTATCATATACTTCTTCAAACATTAACGGAATTATAACTTGCATACAACCTGGAAATCAATATCAGCAACAAGAAGAAAAAACCATCAATATAGTATAGGTGTGAGAATTTAAGCGTTTCCAATATATATAAAAAATGATAAAAATGGGTATATTTAACTTTGGAAGAAATAAAAAAGATGAATATAACAAAAGCACTAGCGAAAGCAAAGGAATATCTCCAATAGCATCATTTCTCTATGAATCAACAAGATATTCGTTGTATAAAATAAATGAAGGAAACCCATTTTATTTTGTCGAGTCTAATGGAATAATAATTTATGCTTTTGTTTTGCTTCCTTATGTAAATGATAATAATTTAGATAAAATAGTGTTTTATAGCAAAGATAAGTATGTTGAATTAAAATTTATATATCTACTTAGCAGTTCTAACGATTTAAGAGATCAGGAAGCTTTTTATTTATCAAACTATAAAGATATTATAAAGAAATTTAACTCATACGAGTTTGAAGAAACATTTGAAGATGATAAATTAGCAGGACTTATACTTTCTCAATCTCCATACGATGTGCTAGAAGCAACAAGAAAAATTTCTATTTCAGGATTTAAAAACACTCCGGCTGTAACGCCAAACACTTCAAAAATTACAGAAAGCATAAAATCTAAAAACATCGAAGAAGAAAACGAGAAAATCGCTTTAAAACCAGAAGAAGTTGAAGAAATACCAATGACAGAATTATCGCAAAAAGTAAATAAAATTACGCAGGCTCCTGAAATGAAGGCTAATCCTAACTACCAGATAGGTTATTTGCTAGATGTGATACATGAAAAGGTTGGAGAAGAAGATATTGTTAAAACAAAGTTTGCAATAAACCAATATACAAAAAGACCTATGAAAGTTTTTATATCGGATAGACCAAAAGATTTGAAAGTGCTAAATCAACACGCTTTAATAGCTGGAGTTACTGGTTCTGGAAAAACCACTTTTATAAACAATCTTACAAATATCTTGTTATACCACGGAATAAATATTATATCTTTAGACATAAAGATAGGAACTCTTGATACTCCAATAAATCTTATCGCTAGTGGTCAACCAAAAAAAGAGATTTTAGAATTTATGAATGACAGAAACTACAAAGGAGATGAAAATATAGCCTTTACTGAAAATGATGTATTTTCAGAATCTCTTAAAACCGTTAAAGAGATGAAAACAAACAGGCAAGGAACAAATATAATACCGCTTATTTTGTATTATAGACCTAATGATCAGAATGAAAGAGATAATATGAAATATTTCTCAAAGATAAACATTCTGGATTTGCCAGAATTAAAGTCTTTGAAAGAATTAAAGTTAAAATTGGAAAAATGGAAGAGTAGTAAAGCTAAAGGAGAGATTTTACAAGATGATAAATACAAGTCTTTAGATGATTTGCAAAAAGATTATAATAACAAATTATTAGGATATAAAAACGCTGTAAGATCACTTATTGATTTATATCTTCATACGCTTGTAGAACTGCAAACATCAATTTCGTTTTCAGGAGATGTTGAAAAAAGCTTAAATAGAATACTTGATGGTGCAGTAGATTCTATAATAAAATACATAGAAAATAATAATTTTGACTTTATACCATCAAACGAAGAATTTGAAAAGATGGTTTTTGATATAAACTATTTAAATATTGGTGATAAATCACCAGAACCAGGTTCGCCTACGTTTATACTATGGAAAAAGTTAATAGAAGCACACAAGGCATCAAAAGTAATAGATCTATTAGACGGAGTTAAACTATATAATATATTGCAAGAAATAAACGATGCAAAAAATAATTTTTACTTAATTTTGAGGGTAACCCCAGCATTTGCAATGTTTTATTTGCTATATAGTTATTATTCCGTTATAAATCTTTTAGCGTCTGGAAATCTTAAATCGATAGATGAAAACGATAAAGAAAGTCCACTCGTAGTGTTCGTTATTGACGAAGCAACACAGTTATTTGCAGTAAATAGCGATATTGCCGAAAACTACGTCAGAGTTTTAAAAGAAGGGCAGCAACAAACGAGAGGAATAAGAATATCTTGGATATATGGTGTACAACAAGCATTTAAAGGGACTTTTGGTATACAAACATCTTTAGGAGGCAGAGTAATATTTAGAGCACAACCATCTGATGCAAATTCTATTAAAGGATTGTTAGGTTCTATTGGAAATCCTAGCTTATTTGATGCTATTATGAAGCAGGATTTAGCCTTCATAAGTAATATGCCAATATTCATTGATGAATATGATAATGTTGTCCAAGAAGCAGTCATAAAAGAACTTCCAAACAGGGCTCCACAAGTAAGACCTGGCGATCCGATAAACATGCATAATTACATTGAAATGGGGGCAGAATATTTGATACAAAACTATAAAACAAATAGCTACAAACTTGATTTATATGATATAGATATATATACATATCTAAATAAACAAAACGCATTAATAAAACCTTTCGATCAAGAAATTAAAAACATATTAGCAAATATTATAAACGCATTCAACATGAATGAATTATTTTCAATAAAAAATGATAAAAATATAGATAGCACCTCCTTGATGATATTAAGAAAAATGTTAAAGTTTTTCGTGGCAATAGACCCGAATATATCTTATGACGCTAACAATCTTCTATTAAAAATAGATAATTATTCCAAAGACAAGAACGAAGAAATTATTTTAGAGATGACAAAAATTATAAACAATATGAGTTCAAAACTTAATTAAACTATGGATTTTCGAGGTCAGAATCGACAGGTTTAATTTCTCCTAAATTCTCAATAATGTTCGTTACAGCATCTTCTAACAAATTAGGAGATTTATTGTTAGGATTAGGCACAAAAGGCTTTAAAACACACTTCACTGTTTTATTACATGTCTTACACCATCCTGTTGTTTCATTGTCTTTTTCTACATATATACTATCTGGTTCTTCATCAACAACATCTCCCCACATTTCCTGTCCTGTTTTTTCATCTACAGAATATTCTTCATATGTTATGACCGGCAATAAAAGATAATGACCACCACATTCTGAGCATGTCCAAACAAGGTTCTCATCATTTTGGGTTTTATTTTCAGCCATAATTATCACTCTAATATCACTTTATTGATTTTAAATAGTTAAATTCTTTATCAAAAATTTTATAAAAGTTTTTATTTGTTTTATATATTCTTAAATCTCCTATCTTATTATATTTTATTCTCTTTAACTCGCTTATAATTCTACCTATAGAAGAAGAGGATTCTCGTTTAAGTACATCTGATTTACGAATCGTCTTTAATATTTTCTCATTTTTCTTCGTATAAGACTTTACATAAGCTTTCGAATTTTTATTCAAAAATATGCCAATTATTGAAGTCTTTTTATTTTTTTCATCGATCTTATCAAAAACAAATAAATTTTTACTTCGTTTTATGCGAAATAAAGCGTTTTTACTATTATTTTTATTCATCAAATCTAAAATGACACTCTCCTTTGAAATTCCGTATTCGATTACATACTTATACTTCATACTCTTCCTAAATATTAAACAAAACATAATATTTAAAAAATAAAGGCGTTATTTTTCCAATTTTATCTCAATTGCAGTTATATTCTTTTTATTTCCTTTATTTTCTAGAACATCAGTTCTTGAAGTTATTATAGGCTCTATTTTATTATACCTTTTTAGAACTTCAATCAAAGAAAGAGCTTTATAAATATTTGACTTACCTCTTGCCTCAATTTTTATTTGGTTTGCTGGTATTTTTGACAACAATTTTAGAAGGAATATTTTATAGGACATAAACGGCTTATTGCCAATTATTACTGTTCCATCATCTAGCTTCTTATCTTCCATAATATCATCTCCATTCCAAGTATCCAAGTTTATGTGCATTCATAAGAACTCTTTTAACTGTATTCGGATTGAATTTTAACACAAGTTCCCCAAATGTGACAGGTGGTCCATTTCTACGACTTAATAAATAGTCTATCAACTCTCCGGCTTCTTCAATGTAATTGCTTGGCAGTCCTAAATTCTTCATATTATTGTTTAAAACAGAAAGGGATGAACTAAGTTGATATGTAGAAGTAGAAAGACTATTGACACTTTTGCTTATTTCTTCTACCGCTTCACGTATCTCTTTAAACATTGTATTTATTTGAGTTATTCTTGATTCGAGTGTTTCTAACTTTTCATCAAGACCAAGCCTTTTTGTTAATTCCTCTGTTATTTGTTCTTTATTTGTTTTAAGAAAGTCAATTGCTTCCTGCATCTTATTTAAAGCATCGTCGTTTCTTTCTTTAGAATCTTTTGACATATCAGCGCTTATTTTCACTATTTCATCAAGCATATCGCGAACATCACTAACAGCATCTTTTATTCCTGTAACAGAAGAAGATGTTTTAGAATATTCTTGATAAAGACTATCTATTGTAGCCTTGATCATATTTAGTTGAACCATCACATTTTCTATTTTTGGTTTATTTGGAACGTCAGTTATTGAACTTGCCATTATATTTCACCATAATATACCATATTCTATAATTCATTTAAAATTTTATTTTTTATATCTTCTGGTTTATCTTTGTAAAATGGTTTTTTAAAAACTATTTCCATAGTTCTTTTTCTTGAATTTTTTATCAACGCATAAACGGTTATTATTATAAAAACAAACACTAAAGCTACAACCCAATAAAGCATAGTTCCTTGTGGTGCTACAATTCCCATTTTATCACTATTATTTATTTCTTAATGGTTTAAAATTTTTATTTTTCATAGGCGTAAGAAGAACAATATTGCTGATATTACTATAAGAACAAATAGAAGAAAAGCGACGTGATTAGCGATTTTATCTTCGTTATACGTTCCAAGATCAATTGCAACCATTAGTAATACGATACTAATTCCTCCGATATAAAGTAAAAGAAAATAATTTATTGGATTCGGAACTAAATTAACATGGAGAGAAACACTTTCTCCACTAGAAAAAGTTGAACCTAAAGTAGAAGAAAACTGATATACTAAAAATGCCTGAATTAAAAATATAAAACCAATAGCTAAAAATACAAATATTTTTGTAAACGATAATTTAGAAGATAGGACTGTTCTGCTGTTCTCTATATATTCGATTTGTTCAGATAACGCCTTAGCAATTGAATCATCTTTAGTTGAAATTACTGACAACGAAAGATTTTTTAGCATTGTAAGTTCAGGGTAATTATTTCTCGGATCTTCAAAAAATTCGGACAAAACATCGTATGATTGTTTAGTATTTAAACTTAATTTCATCTTTCTAAGTTCTTTGCCAAAATAATATGGATAATCATCCTCTTTTGCCTCTAAAATGTGAATTTTAAATGTTATATCGTTTCTATATATTAAAAATTCTCTAATAAATCTTAAATAACCATCTATTATACTTCTTTTTCTTTGAAGAACCGCCTTTATTCCAGAATAAAACGAAAGAAAAACGCCGAATGTGATTATATATGCCGATAGCCATAGATATGAAATTCCAAAAATAAGTAATACATATAAGGCAATGAAAACTGATATTAGTGATAAGAAAATTGAAATATATATTTTTCTTCCATAATATTCTTTTATTTGAGCTATAATACCTGAACTTTTTATTCTCTCTTCTATTTGGTTTTTTGGTTTTTCTCTTTTTTTCTTTTTTGGAACTTTTCCAAAATTAGAAAGGTCTATGTCTGAAAATGGCGAATAATAAAAGTTTATTATCTTCTTAACTGTATCCTTAACATATTCAATAATATTAGAAAGTTTTTTATTAGTAGGCATTACATCACTCCGGCGTCTTTAGCAAACTTATTGAACAAATATATCGCTAATATAGACATAAATAATAAAATTATATAACCGTAGTAAAGTGGTGGAATGCTTGTAACAATTTGAAATATTGTTAATTCTGTTGATATTTGATTAAAAGAAATTCCAGAAAAATTATCCAAAATTGATTTATAAATTTGAGTCATTATTGATTGAACGTTTGAGCCAACGCCAATAAGCAAGCCTATTATAGATGTACCAAAAATCAAAAGTGTTGCAATAGTAGATTGAGCAGTTATTTTTTCTTTCATTACTGATTCTGCTTTAAGTTTTAATTCGGATTCCCTACTTTCATAATATTTTTTAATATCTTGGTTTTCTAATGCCATTGCAAGGTCTTTAAGAAATTTTTGAGTATCCAAACTCGAAAAATATAGAGATGCTTTATTTATCTTTTCAGAAGAAATCCCTTCTTCATAGTTTAAAAATTTGAAAAGTAAATAAACGTATCTATTAGCCTTAACTGAATCATCTATAAAAAACGGATTTCCAGTCATTATATAACTTTGATACATATTTCTTATTATTTTATATCTGCTTTCATAAATTCCATTTTCGATTTTTCCAAAATCGCTGTTAACAAGAAAAATAAACATCTTTTCTGGTTTGATGAGTTCAAATGAGCCTAGTGCCATTAAAATAGCAACAATAGGAATTAAAAATAAACTAATTTCTAAAGATACAATCATAAATATTAACCCTACTATAATCAAAAAGTATGAGAACAAATAAAGATAAAACGATTTCGAAATATAAATATCTATTGCGTTAGACGGGTTTCCTTCAACCGAAACTATAGAATTAAATTTTAATCTCTGATATATAGTAATATTTTCTGGTAAAGATACAACGTCTTTTATCTTGTTTATATATTTACGTTTAATATTATCAATAAATTTGAACTTAGCCTCCATCAATATAAAGAGTTTATACTTTTATTTTAAAATTATTGTTCTTCATCTTCGTCGTTTGATGATTGAGCAGAAGCAATGCTAGAATTCTTACTGTTATCGTTTTTATCTGTTTTTAATTTATCTTTCAGTTCTTTCTTTTTCTTTAAAAGTTCAAGTTTCTGTCTTGCTATGTCTAATTTATATTGTTGTTCTTTATGCTCGAGTTCAATCCTTTTTTCTCTTTTTTCAAGCGGTTCAATTGCATCTTCCTTCCAGGCTTGGAAAAGTGAGTGAAAAATGCCTCTACTCTCAGGTTTTGCGTTTATCTTATTTTCCAGATCTTTAATTTCTTTCTCCAATTCATCTTCTTCATTTTTAGTCTTCTTTTTCTGCTCTTTTTCTATACTTTTTTGATTTATTTTTTCATTTATTTTTACACCTGGAGACTGTGGAACCGGGTTTTTAGGTTTTGAGCCAAAAATAGAGGCAAAAAATCCTTTCTTAGGAGGTTGCGTTGGCTTTGGAACTTCTGGAATTTTGTTATTAACCTGATTTATCACAAGCGAGCTTAAAGCGTCAGAGTCATATTGTTTTTGCTTTCCGATAAAAAGTAGAAACATTGTTTGCTTCGCCCCTATAACAAACATATCGTCTGTTATATTATACTTTGAAAGCTGAGTTTTGATATATGTGTCTATATAGGCTATTGCTTCATTCAAAGCTTTTTGAAAATTTTCTGGATTGCTTAATAAGAATCTCTTTATTATTCCATACACTTGTTTTGAAGAATCAACAACTAAATTCATATCACTTAAATCTTTGTTTTGAGTTATCGAGTCATACAATTCTGGCGTTATCTTGAAAACGGAATAAGCCCCTATAATTTGATTTGCATAATTAGCATCAACTGATGCTGATAAATCTAAGTCAAATAAAGGCGAAAAATATTCCACTAATTCGTTCCCCACTATTTTAATTGTCATTATCTTTGGATATGCAGAAGACTGGCTTATAACAACTCTATCTGGTTTAAAGCTTCCATCTTTTCTACTTATTATAAATGAAAAAGTTGATTCTTCTAATGCGTTAGTTTCTTCCATCTATATCAAATTCATTAATAAACAAATAGTTTAAAAATTAAAGATAAAATAAAATATTAAAATTTAACAAACTATTAATCGTCCCGCTGTTAAAGCTATTATAACCACTCCTATTACAATTCCTGTTAAGATCATCGTTGTATAAATTTTTGACATTACACGTTCAACATCAGCCTCTGCAACGCCTTCTTTTTCTTCTCTTTGCAACGCCATCCTTTTAAAAGCTTCATATCCAATTATTAATGCACCAACAAGTACAACGGTAAGGATTATAGGCATTTCATAAGTTTGCACGTGCAATTCGTTATAAACTGTACACATAAGGGAATTTTGACTACCAACAAGTGGAACGTTTGTACTATTCGTAGATTGTGCGTTAGTAAGTCCTACCACTATTAGCGAAAGCAAAAGAAAGGATATAACAGATATGTTTGTCATTTTCATCTTATCGCCATCATTTATAATAATTTTCAATAGTATTTAAAATTATGGTATTTAAAATATTTAGTAGTCTGTTACGATTGGAATTGAAAAATTACTTGTATATTCAGAACCGCTTGTTATTATTTTCCTTATATAAGTTATTAGATCTGACTGCCTTAATAATTTAGGAGCTGTTGCAATGTTTAGATATTTTGCGATATTATTAACTATTACTTTTAATTGTGTTTCTATCTGTACATCGGATGTGTTTGGAGGGAAGTGAACTTCCAAATAGTAATCATAATCTGGTATATCTCTTGAAATTCTCATATATTCGTTTGCAAAGTTTGAAAAATACGTTTCGTATATTATATTACCTTTATCAACCTGGTTTTCTAGAATATCAAAATATGTATTAAGATTTAGAGGTTTGTTTATAACCCTAAAAATCAAATTCTGGTCCGTATTTATCAAAAATTGATTGAACATTGAAAATATAGCAAACTTTTCATCGATAGTTTTATCATAAAAATCGTCAGAGTCTAATTTAAAAACTACAACTCTCTCATTTAAAGAATTTATAATGTAATCTGTTATATTTTTCCTATTATTAGTTAAATACTTAGTATTAAAATTGGGAGTAATTTTAAAGAATGAATTGAGAAAGGAATAAACCGGGCTTGATATTGTTCCTTTAACAAGCAATATAACAAAAATTGTAGGAATCATTAAAACTGTGAATAAAATCGGATTAAAAAATGCGAAATCAATAGGATTTCCATAAAACAGCGTTATAATACCTAAGTTTGCAAAAAGAGTTACCAGTATTAAAGCCATATGTTTTTGTCTTATACCAAGTATAGTGTAGTAATCTTCTTCTTTAATTGCACTTATACGTGAGTCATAAACAGACTGGTTTGCCATAATAAAATTACTTTAATTTTGTTTTAAAAATTTTAAAAGTGTTTATTAAAATAGGTATTGATATTGTGATTCATAAAATAACTAGCGATTATTTATTTGGTTCTAATATGTTCGCTAGTGGCAACAGTCTATTAGACTTTAAAAACAGAATAATATATAAAATTTATAAAATAAAAAGCAAAGATAACTTTAATAAAATCGATTTTATTTCATCAAACTTTTCTAATTTCATTGTTCTACTCAAAACATATAATTATTCGAGTGATATGTTTTCATACAGGGTTAGATCACTAATTTTTAAAGAATTTGCTGATATAGATTTTTCAAAAATGGAAGAGGAAGAGCTTGAAAAGAAAATATCGAGTGCTTTATATACAAAATATAAGGAATACGATGAAATATTTACAAGATTAAATCAGGAAATTGAAATGAGAACTAAAAATCAAAGACCTGGAAGAAGTATATACATATTCTTGCCGATAAAAATGATTATAAAAGATGATAAATCTATTCAATCTCTCAATGATATGATAAAAACTTACTTTCAAAATGAACTTAATTTCATTAAAGGAATAGATAAAACGTCTTTAAGTGATTATAATTCTTTTTATGAAAAGCAAATAACTAAATATAAAGAAATCAGAAAGTTTATAAATGATAACTTTATAAATCCTTCCACAAACATAACAATTATAAAAGATCAGGAGCAATTAAAAGCGTTAGAAAATATAGATTCTTTCGAAAGAGAAGGTAATGGAACGCCAATAGATGAAGAAGAAACGGATGGCTTATTTAATTCGTTTTTCTACGATTCTGTTTGCATATCAGGAAACAGATATTATGACATTTTTACTCTATTCAACGAACAATTGAAAAACCTAAAAGATGGAGAAAAGTTTTACAAAATAATGAAATTAGTTTATAAGTTTTATGATATAAGACTGAAAATCGCAGATTCAATACTTAAAACATTTAATAAAAATTTGCTATTATTTTTCCTGTTTAACACAAAAAACATAGTAGATAAAAATTACAATTTAATAAGCACGTTTGACAGTATAAATGAAGACATTTCGGTTGTTTTTAAAGTTAGTGAAATTAAAAAAGAATTTGTTCTATCTAAAATAATAGATAGAGAGATAGCTAAAAAGACACTTCAAATTGAAAACTTGCAAAAGAAAGAGGAGGAATTATTTGAAGCGACTAGATATGCAGTGGATATGATAAAAACTGAAATAGAACATTATAAAACGCTTAAAACTAGAATTGGCGACAAAAGAGAAAAGACTTTCATAATTTCAAGTTACATAATTCAAAATGTGTTAAATCAATACATAATAAACAAATTGTACGATGAAATGAGTATGAACTCTATAAGCATAAAGCAATTAAATCCGACACCAGCAGAATATTTAGAAATCTTTGATATAAAAAGAGATAAGGCAGGCATAATAACTCACACAACAAATATGTTACATTATTTGAATGTTTATCAACCATTAAAGAATAGCATTATTGTAAATACTGATGATATGAATATGATAAAAAGGTTTAGTAGCAGATATAGTGGTGAGTAAATGATATTCAAAAATAAAATTTTCAATATTATAGAAAAACTTTTTGATCCAGATAGCAATTATCACAATAAAGCCAACGATATAATGATAAAATATGAAGCATCTAAAAGCAAAAGTGCATCAACAAATCTAGAAATTCCAACACCAATTTTTAACAAATTATTAGAAAACAACATAATAAAATCTGATACTCTTCTAAATCAACACTATGTGAATTATACCAACACTTATCAAGTTATAGATAGCAACATCTTCACAGTATTATTTTTAAACCATCTTGAACCTGGCGTTGAAATGTCAGATGCTTTTGTTAATAATATTATAAGTCAGAAATCAGATTATTTATTGAGAATTATTCACACTCCTAAAGGTTTTTCTATAAGCAAATTACGTAACGCACTTGAAGCAATCAAAATGAAAGAAGCAAGTTTAGAAGAAGAATTAAAGTCTAAAAAACACGACCCTGTGTTAGAAAAACAGCTTGAAAATTTGGATAAAACAAGGCAAATAGTTGAAGCTCATTTGGAAGCTCTTCAAAATTCAACATTCTCGAACATTTTGCATGTAGATATTGGCTTTAAACTTCCACATCTATCTGGAGATATTAAAAACATAAAAAACAATATACTACTTTTCGCATCAAGAGTTAGACAGTTTGGTCATTCACTAGATTTAGGTTTTGGAAAACAGCAATTTTTTATGTATGATTATGTTAATGGCACAAGGATTCCTCAATATAGTTATTATGTTTCACCAGACAATATTTCTATCGGAACATTACAACCTTTCATTTTTGCAAACTTTGTAGAATCTAATGCTCCGATAATGGGCAATTATGAATCAAACAAGATACCTATTCCATTAGACATTTGGGATTTACCAAACCAAAACGGCGTTATTATAGGAATTTCTGGAAGTGGTAAGTCTGCAACCTCAAAAGTCATAACTACAAGAAACTTAATAATGGCTAACAGAAGAATAATAGTTATAGACCCACAAAGAGAATATCTATATACGGCAAAAGCTGTTGGCGGAGAATATATAGACCTTTTGGCTAGTTCAAGAAATGAAACCATGAGTATAAACATATTTGATAAAGCCAACTACGAAAGCGATGAGAGTAACTCTTTCGACTTAAAAATAAACGATATAATTACATTTTTCTCATTTGCTTCTGCATCTACAACCTTAATAGAAAACGGAGTAGCTATTAGTAAGCCATTGGAAGACAATCCAATCTATTATCAATTCACATCTAAACTAATAAAGGATTTTTATAAAAAATACGATATATTATCGCTCGAAGACATCACAGAAGATAGAGCACCTACATTGGATGATTTTATAAAATATGTAAAAGAATTAAAAGAAGTAATCGAGAAAAACAATGTAATCAATCTTGAAGCTCCTATTACAACTGAAGATATAAATTATCAAAACTACTTAGATGCGTTTAAACTTATTTCAAACGCTTGCGATACATTATCAGGAGACGAATATGCTATCTTCAGAGGAAAAACTAAAATAAATCTTGATAATAAATATGTTGTATTTAATACAAAAGACTTATCACCAAAAATGAACTTATTATCAACATATGTTATAATGAACTATGTTGTGAAAACAATGAGTTCGGATATTGCAGAACAAAAAATACTACTTATAGATGAAGGTTGGAAATTGTTAAGTCAATTGGGTTCTGACTATATTAAAATAATAGCAAAGACGGCAAGAAAATTCAATCTTGGTTTGATAA
>Ga0080003_1001282_pt1 | contig 13698 bp, 13 predicted proteins | sample JossMetagenome_FD_69206 | JGI IMG/M metagenome (GOLD analysis project Ga0080003, IMG submission 69206) | Hot spring microbial communities from Joseph's Coat, Yellowstone National Park, USA - JC2_E (SPADES assembly) (version 2) | ecosystem: Environmental > Aquatic > Thermal springs > Hot (42-90C)... | reverse complement strand
AAGGGGCGCGGAGCAGAAGCAGGTATATTCTTATGCATGTATCACTTTCTTTCATTTTTATTGCCCTTTACTATATAATAATAGCCCGCCTCTCAGTTGCAAATATTGAGCTTTATCTTTTCATAGTTGCTGTTGGTATAGTGCTAGTGCTTGCATCTGATTTTTATTTATTGTATTTATTTGAATCAATGCCAAGAAAGCAAGGAAGAAGGGTTATGATAAATATAAATCCTTCAACACCATTTGGTAATGCTCTTGAGCTGCAGGAGAAGATCTTTTCCCAGCTTAGCGGCAATTTAAGAATTGTAGATAAGCACTTTAATTCTTCAAGCCTAGAAAACCTATACAGGCTGGTAAGCCCATACCTTAAGAACATAAGTGCAATAAGGATAATAACCTCTAAGGAGATGCTTGACAAAAGTTTTGCTACAAATTATAATGACCTTAAGGTCGAGCTTGCAAAGAATAATGTTGAGATAGAGCTTAGGATAATGAATGATGATGCGGCAAGGGAGCAACATGAACGTTTTATGTTTGATTCAAGCAACGCTTACAAGATACCCCCATTCAACATTATAACAAGGAAGAGCGAACATATAGTAAAAATATCTCTTTCTGATGCTAAGAAAAGATATAATGAATTATACAATTCCTCTACAAAAATTGAGAATTACTATTCTATAGAAGGATCTAAATCTAGCTAGTCTGCAAGCCTTTGTGATCGTCGAAATAAAAGGATAACTTTATCTTTTTTTCTAAAGTTATATAATTGAACCCGGTACCGAGGCGAATGTATGGTTGGAAAGAGAAAGGCGACCAATAGTGGGAAAAGGTCAAATAAGTTGAAAAGAGTAAAAAGTAAAAAAGTGAAAAAAGCCAAGAAGAAAGCAGCGCTTGTTAAAAAAGTATTTAAAAAAGAGGAGAAAAAAGAATTACCAAGAAGCTTCCAAGAGCTCTTGGAAGAGAGAATTGCTAATAATAAGATTGCTTTTGTAAATGCACCAGCTATACAAGATATACTATACAATGCTACTCCTACACTCAGGCAGCTTGCATACAATTCTGGCTTCTCATTCGGAAAAGCTCTTTATGAGAAGTCAGACAAGAGTATAGGCAAACTTGTTGATGTGCTACAAGCCGCTGGATTAAAGAATGTACTTTATTATCCTTTCGAAGATAAGGCGATAATAAAAGTAAAGCCAGAGAGCAGCTATAATATAGGTAAAGAGGTGCATATCTTCGAGTCAGGCATAATAGCTGGTTATATGAGTGCTGCATCAGGCAAGATAATATATGTAAACGAAAGGAGATGCGCATTTAATGGTGCTGATGTGTGTGAGTTTGTTGCAGAGCCTATGGCAAGCGTGAAGATAGAGGAAGATTATGATGAGAATGTTGTTGAGAACCTTGCACATGTGCTATCAGAGAGCGATTCAAAGCTTTCTCAAGAATACATGCTTTTTTCACTTCTCCCGTTAATGAAGGAACCGGTAAAAAGTGAAATCTCAAAGCTTTTCTACGCTGCAGGCTCTTTTCTTGGTAAGTCAAACCCAAACATAGATAAAATAGCAGAGAAGTTTGGCGTTATTGCACGCAAAAAGGGAAAAGGAATATTGCTCAGCTACGCTCCAACCAATTCTATGAAGGGATTTGTTGATCTCTCTGCTGCATTCTTTGCTGGATTGGCAAAGAGCTTGTATAACAAAGGTGTTGAAATAAAGGAAAACCTTTCAGGAAATGAATATAAGGTTTATATAAAGCCGCAGGCATAAAAATTTAGTTAACAATAGTTGCAGAGTCAAATATCTTTCTAGTACAAATATGACCTGTCATAAAAGATAAATAAATTTTTCCCATAATTCTAGAAACAAAACTTTAAACTAACAAGTCTGCTTAAATCAAAAATTATATACGTTTACCTTTTATAAACAAAACTAAAGAAAACTATTTATATAGGTTAAAATATAAACTTTATCAAAATAAAAAGGTGGTTTTGTGACTTTAAAGTTTAAGGAAAATGATAATGGGAATAAACCAATACTGATCAACTCAGAAATACAAAAAATGGAGTCTATTAAGTTAACTGATGTTTTGCGCAAAGACAAGAAAGAAGAGAATAAAGAGGGAAAAAAGGAAAAAGTTGTGAATGAATTTAAGCACCATTCGCATCTCGACGTCGGAGGCATTCTGCGCGATATTGGGCATATGTCTATGATGGTTACTCTACCGTTATCTGTGGCTGGTTTCATCGCTGCCGCTTTGCATGATCTTTTCCTTGCTAAGAGTTTAATTGAAGCAGGACTTGCTACATGGTGGGCTGGTTTCCTTATGAAGATAGTAGGAAGTAAAAAGAAAGAGGAGGAGAATTGGCCATAGAGTGCTAGTAAGAAATCTTATTAATATGTTGTAAGAGATTCTTGCAAAGCCAATATTCTTTATGTTCTAGAGAATTTTTGCTGTCCAAACATTCATATATTTTGAAAACATTAAATAGCTGAGCCCATAGTAAGTAGAAAAGTATGCAAGATTAATTTACAATATGGTGGCGTGTTGAAATTTTAAAAACCTTCTTTTCGAATGTAAATTTAATCCCTACAGCAGGGGTTACCTTCTCTCTTCGATGACAAAGCCCCTGCAGTAAGTAGGGATAGTCACGAACAAGGTGACTATAATGTATATGGCGACCATAAAAAAATAAGATACCAGAGGTATACGCGAAAAAAGTTATGTGACGCAATTTTATGGATTTGACGAGAGTGATAAAATGTAAATGTCAGGATCCTATTCTAGTAGACAAAGGAAAGCTTATAAAATAAATTGTTTTAATATAGAAATACTTAATCGTGAGTTTTTATGCTGGAGAAGCTAGATCCAATACTTAAGTTTATTCCTTCTATTAAGAAGCCAGATGGTCCTCTCGGCTTCAAAGAAAAGCTTAAGTGGACCGCGTTGATAATGACAGTATATTTCTTGATGTTTAGCATACCAGCTTATGGTGTTAATTTAGTAACAGTGACAAGCGGTATTTACCAGCTTATAAGCATAATCTTTGCGGCTAGGATCGGCAGCCTTATAACAGTAGGTATAGGACCAATAGTTCTTGCGAGCATATTGCTCCAGCTTCTTATGGGTGCTGGCTTAATAAATCTTGACATAAATAATCCTGAGCAGAAAGGCAGGTTTCAAGGTATACAGAAGCTTACAGCAATAATAATAGCGATCATAGAAGCATGGATCTTTGCAGCCACAGGTTATGTGCCTCTAATAAACAGCTCATTCTTTGGCATTGTTGTTTTGCAGCTTGCCCTTGGTGCAATCTTTGTAATATTTCTTGACGAGATGATGACAAAATATGGTATAACATCAGGCATCAACCTCTTCATAGCGGGTGGCGTTGCATACGCTATAATAGCTACAACAATCTCAATAATAATACCTGGAGCAGCGAGCGCAATATCAAGCGGTGGCGCGGCAGCGATACCAGATGCAATAATGGCTTTTGGCCCGTTATTCTTTGCAATAATTGTATTCTTAATTAGCGTATATATTTATGATATAAAGGTTGAGCTCCCACTTGCCTTTAGCCAGTTTAGGGGTGTTGGTGGCAGACTACCTATACCTCTTCTCTATGTAAGTGTTCTGCCTGTTATACTTGCAACATCTTTCGTGATGAGCCTTGATGTATGGTTCAGATTTCTTGCGGGCGTTAGTGGTGGTTTAGCAAATCTTGCAAAATTCATTGCATTATATACTCCTTCAAACACAGGTAGTGTTCAACTTACTGGTGGACTTATCTACTTGATCTCGCCTATATTTCCACTTCCTTATGCAACCCAAGGTGGGGTAGGCAACTACGCAACATACTTTACACTACTGCTCAGCCAGTCATCACCACTATATCTTCCATGGGGTGGAAAGCCTATTCCTGTGCCTGAGTGGATGCATGTAATTATATATACTGTAGTACTTGTGCTTCTATGTATAGTATTCGGCAAATTCTGGGTGGAGATGACAGGCCAGAGCCCTAAGAGCGTTGCTGAGCAGCTTCAAGAGGTTGGCTGGCAGATACCTGGTTTTAGAAGAGACCCAAGAATAATAGAAAGTATACTTAACAAATATATTCCCACCATAACTGTTATAGGCAGTGTAATTGTAGGCCTTCTTGCTGCACTCGCAACTCTTACTGGTGCTGTTGGTACGGGCATGGGGATTTTGCTTACAGTTGGTATAATGTATATGACATATCAGCAGATCGAGCAGGAGCATTTGCTGGAAGGCTATCCTGCATTGGAGAAGTTGCTCTCCTAATGTGCTTGTGCTATCTCTACAGCTAGTTCCTTTGATTCGCTAAAAGGCATTGCCTCGTAGCCAAGCCTCTTCAGATTACTTGCCATTAGCTTTGGGTTGCTTCCGTATGTATATACAACCTTTGCCCCCACTAAATCAATGTAGTTTGCAGCCTGGTATATATCCGCATGGTCGCTGAGTGGGAATTGAACATCGGTATTAAATCTAAAGAGTTTTGCAAATCCTGTAGCTACGCCTGTAAAAACTTTTTTACTATAAGCGATGCTCATCTTTTCAGCAAGTTCTCTTAAATCTTTTAAACTTACTACTCCAACAAAGTTGTGTTTTACTATATTGTTGAATGTCTCTTCGTCATCATATATAGATGCATATTCAAGGCTGATGCCAAAATTGCTGTAAACCTTATTTATTCCGCTTATTTTTTTATCAACTACAGGGATTATGCCAGCACTATTCAATATTTTTATAAGCTCCTGTGCCTTGCCAAGAGCATAAGCTCCAAGCAATACAATACCTTTTTCTAGCTTCATTAATACATACTTCTTTATTGCATCTTCTACTTCGCTTCTCTCATCAAATTTTACATTTAGATAAGGATATGTTGAATCTATTATTAGTATATCTGCTTCTTTAGCTTCTATCTTTTTTGCAACGCATGATTCTTGCAGCTGGTAATCACCTGTATAAAGAATGGAGTAGCCAAGTGAGGATTCTATGAAAAGTTGCTTTGAGCCAAGTATGTGCCCCGCATCGAGAAGCTTGAAGTTATTTGGAATTGGTTTAATGTTGAGCTCTATACCATTCCTAACCTTTATTAATTTATCTGTTTCGTCGCTCGCTATAACATAAGCATTTTTCTTTGCGCCCCTTATGTGGTCTGCGTGTGCATGCGAGATAAAATTTAGGTCAGCACTCTTATCGCTTGTGTCTAAAGCTATCTTTCCCTCCGGAAGGTTCAAGTACATACGGTCGCCTAACCTTATTTAGAGAATTGGTTTTTAAATATCTTTACTGCAAGCAACAAGCAAAAGAGTAAAACAATCTAATCACATTGTTAAAATAGCATAAGCTTCATCGAGATTATCTACAACAACATCTGCCTTTACATCTCTGCCTTCATATATACTATCTCTGTCTACAAGTATTGTTAATGCGCCAATAAGCATGCCAGGCTCAGTGTCTGTTTCCCTATCTCCTATAACAACCCCATCTTTTGGTTCTACGCCAGCTAACTTAAATGCTTCGACGAATATATCTGGTGCGGGCTTAGGGTTTTTCACCTTTTCGCCGCTGATGTATGCGTCTATATATTTATCCAAGGAACATTTTGTTATTGCAAATTTTACCCAAGCTTCTTCCGCAGAGCTCGCAATAACCAACTTTATACCTTTAGACTTTAACCTTTCCAACATTGATATTGCATCTGGAAAAGCCTTGAGTGTTTCTGCCTTTTTCCATAAGAGTTCATTTTTTATTTTATTTAATCTCTCTTCCAAATTTTTATCCTCCCTACCAACCACGTTTTTTATTATAGATTTGAGCGGAATGCCTATGTAATATATTGCCTGCTCCTTTGTCAAATTGATACCTTCTTTATTAAAAGCCTCACTCCATATCTCCGCCCACATCTCTACACTATCAACAATCGTACCATCAAGATCAATAACCGCTGCCTTTATATGATCTATTGTTGCCATATATGCCACTTTTTCAAAAGGTAATTATTTATAACTAAGCTATATAAATAAATCATTGGTGATCTATTTGGAAGATTTAATAATAATTGGTTCAGGTCCAGCTGGCCTTAGCGCAGCCATTTATGCGGGAAGAGACGATATTAAAACTCTGGTGATAACAGGGACAACAGCGGGTGGGCAGCTTCTTCTTACAACAACAGTCGAGAACTTTCCAGGATTTCCAGACGGCGTTGAGGGCGCTGAGCTTATAGATCTAATGAGAAAACAAGCAGAGAAGTTTGGAGCAAGGTTTGTAGATGGCGATGTAACTAAAGTTGATTTTTCATCTAGGCCTTTTAAAGTATGGGTTGGAAGCGAAGAATATGAAGCTAATTCAATAATAATAGCAACAGGCGCTTCTGCAAAATGGCTCGGCTTAGAATCTGAGAAGAAGTTTATTGGCAGAGGTGTTTCAAGCTGTGCAACATGCGATGGTGCTTTCTTCAAGGGAAAGAACGTAATAGTGGTTGGTGGCGGAGATACAGCTCTTGATGATGCTCTATTCCTTACAAGGTTTGCAAACAGTGTTACAGTAGTTCACAGAAGGGATCAGCTTAGGGCTAGCAAGATAATGCAAGAAAGGGCATTCTCTAATCCAAAGATTAAGTTCATATGGAATACTGTTGTTGAAGAGATTAAGGGAGATGCAAAGGTAAACGGGGTAAAGTTAAGAAATGTGGTAACAAACGAAGTAACGGAGATGCCTATAGATGGTGTGTTTATAGCGATAGGAAACCAGCCAAACACAAAGCCCTTCGAAGGCCAGGTACAGTTGGATGAACGCGGCTATATTGTAACGCACGATGTTGTCTTTACAAATGTTGAAGGAGTATTTGCAGCTGGCGATGTTGCAGATCCTTTCTATCAGCAGGCGATAACAGCAGCGGGCACAGGCGTTATGGCCGCATTAAGGGTAAGGGAATACCTTAATAAGATAAAATATGAAGCTTCAAAAAGCTAGAAATATTCATTTATCTTCTTTTGCCCTCTTCCTTTTATCAGATTTGAAACCCTTAAGCCTATCTTTCTTACCTTCTCACCAGTATTGTTTCGCTCGAAAAGCATTATTGCTACTTTTTTAAGCTTGTCTACATCTTGCGTATAATAGCCTAAGCTATCTGTATGCAGATGCTCATCAAAGCCCTCGTACCTTATCTTCAATGTAACGGTTTTAAAGTAAAAGCCCGCCTTATTTACCTCGCTTGCAACCTCATCAGCTAAGTTTAGTATCTCATTTTTTATTCTTTCGCCATCATCTGTATCATGTTCAAACGTGTGCTCCCTTCCTATTGATTTAATCTCTGTAGCTTCAAAAACTTCTTCGTTATCGATCCCATTTGCATGCTCATAAATCTCTAAGCCAACCGAGCCAAACTCATTTATGAGAAGCTGCTTATTTGCCCTTGCAATATCACCTATCGTTTTGAAGCCAAGCTGCTTGAGCCTTTCAGCACTTTTCTTGCCTACGCCATAAAGCTTTTCCAATTGCAAAGGTTCAAGAAACTTTTTTGCTTCTTCTTCGCGCACAATTTTTATTCCATTGGGCTTTGCAGCCTCGCAAGCCATCTTAGCTATGAGCTTGTTTGGACCTATGCCTATTGAGCATGGCAAGCTAAAGTTTGCATAAACAGAATCTTTTATCTTTTTAGCGTATTCATAAGCTTCTTCATAGCTCTTTACTCTATTTGATATATCGAGAAAAGCTTCATCGATGCTCACCTGCTCGAATTTATCTGCAAAACTCCTGAGCAATGCCATTATCTTTTCTGATACACTTTCATAATAAGGCTCATCCACGCGCAAAAAGACCGCATCGCTCTTTAGCTTATAAGCAATAGATATGGGCATGCCACTCCTTATGCCATAACTCCTCGCTATATAGTTGCATGTGCTTACAACGCCCCTGCCGTAACCGTTCTTTGGGTCTGCCCCGACAACTACAGGCTTATCTTTTAGGCTTGGGTTTCTAACCTCTTCGCAAGCGGCAAAGAAATAGTCCATATCTACGAGGAGGATAATCCTCATCTCATCTCTCCATCTTTATCTCGACAACCCTTCCGTTTGGTTCCTCTTCCCGAAATACTTGTGTTTGGAATTTATAAAGCGTTATATCGCTCCTTTTCCACATATCTGGGTGAAGCCCTGCCTTAATGCACACGTTTTCAAGAAATTCCTCGACATTCCATTTTTCCTCTACCGCAACTATTGGAAGAAGAAGCCCGCTGTAATAACCATATTCTATTATAAGCCCGTCCCTTCCTATCTTTATTTCCTTCTTAATTTCTTCAGGAGTCCCTTTTATCTGTTGCGGCTCACTAAGTATACTTACCTCTATTATAACCTCATTGAGCTCCCCTACACTAAGTGGCATAAATCTTGGGTCTTCTGTTGCCGCGGCTATCGCCGCATCTATAAGTAACTTCTTTAAGGGCCCAATTGCTCTTGGATAACCTATACAGCCCCGCAAAGACATTGTTGGATAATGATCTATTGTTACAAAAACGCCTACCTTTTCGTTGAATTCTGAAATAGTCTTTTCTATCATGCTTTTTTCAAATCTTGGCGATCTTATATAAAGCTCTATAGCATTTCTCGCAGCCTTTACGAACCTCTCCCCTTCTTTTAACGTATAAGTTTTCAAATTCTCACCTAATATAATGTTTGTTAGTTACATCTGGCTTAATAGCTATATTTATCTTAGTTCCACATTTTGGGCATCTAAGGTCATCTGTAATATTATATTCAAGTATATCAAAAATAAATCTCTTTATCAATAGCGTGCCACACTTTGGACAGTATGTATTCTCATATTTATGTCCTGGTACATTGCCTAAATAAACATATTTCATGCCAAGCTCTTTTGCAAGTTTATAATGCCTTTCAAGCGTTTCAACAGGCGTTTCCGGAAAATTCATCATTTTATAATCTGGATGAAATCTAAGGAAATGTATGGGTGTTTCATCACCTAAATTGTCTCTTATCCATTCAATAAGTTTTTTTGCATCATCTAGTGAGTCTCCAACCTTTGGAACGACAAGATCTGTTATCTCTATGAATATTTTCTTTTCTTTTAATATCTTGAGCGTTTCAAAAATTGGATCATCCGAAAATATAGTAATATATTTTCTTGCAAATTCTGTATTTGCATTGCCTTTGAAATCAACAGTCATCGCATCTATATAATTTGATGCAAGCTCAGCAGCCTCTGGGGTCATATAGCCATTTGTGACAAACGTGTTTAAGAGCTTGTGCTTTCTTGCTTCTTTTGCGACATCAATAGCATATTCCATAAATATTGTTGGCTCGTTGTAAGTATATGTTACACCATCAACCCCATATTTTAAGCCCAGCTCTACAAGCTTATCGGGCATTATCTCTTCGCCAAAATGTTCACGTGTATGGCTTAAGTCCCAGTTTTGGCAATAAAGGCAGTTGAAATTGCAGCCCACCGTGCCTATACTTAGCATGCTAGCTCCCGGCTTAAAGTGAAAGAGGGGCTTTTTCTCTATCGGATCTATATTAAGTGCTGCAATCTTGCCATAAATAGTAGAGTATACCTTTCCTCCAATATTCTTTCTTACCCCGCAAAAGCCTATGCCCCCTTCAGGAATATTGCACCTCCTTGCACAAAGATTGCATACAGCTCTTCCATTTGGAAGAGTAGTATAAAGTACACCTTCTTTTTCCATCAATAATTAATATGCAATATAAGATATTTAAAACAGAGCAAAATGGAAAAAGAAAAAAGAATCAAAATCAGAGATACTTCTCTAGCACTTCGTTAGCGAATTCCCAATTAGCAACATTCCACCATGCATCTATGTATGCATTTCTGTTGTTCTTGTATTGCAGATAATATGCATGCTCAAATTCGTCTACGATCTGCACAATGGGCAGTTCAGCGATGTGGTTTATAAAATGATTCTCTATGGTAGAGATCTCAAGCCTGTTTGTCTCTTTGTCAAAAAGAAGAACAGTCCAGCCAGTGCCAGTAAGTGATTTCATTGAATCTGTAAATAACTGCTTAAATACCTCAAAGCTTCCATACTGCTTGTTTATTAGATCTTCTAACACTCCACCCGGCTTGCCGCCTCCTTTGCCATTGGGCGCCATCGCTTTCCAGAATAGGCTGTGCAACTTGTGCCCGTTTACGTTGAAAACTAAATTCCTCACCACACCCGCAAGGTCATAGCCTTTAACATCGCCTTTTATGATCTGATTTATCTTGTCTATGGTCGCATTTGCCCCATTCACATATCCCTTGTGGTGGCCGTTATAGTGCACATCCATGATGTCTTTGCTTATATACGGCTCAAGTGCATCCAAATTATATGGCAAACTAGGCAACTCATATTTCTTTAATTCGTAGCTCTTTTCCATGATATCACATTTATAACTTTGTTATAAAGTTATAAAAATTTATTTGAAAAATCCGTGCAAAAGGATTAATATTTGTGGACTCGGCGGGAATCGCACCCGCGACCTCCCGCTTGCGAAGCGGGCGCTCTGCTACTGAGCCACGAGCCCGAATATGCTATTAATTTTTAAGCTTTATAATTTTATAAGCTATTAGTGCTTGCATGGAGCAAGAGAAAAGGAAGAAGCTTGAGAAGATTTTCGAACACATACTTAAGGAGGTTAAGCCTGATGAGCTTGAGGTAAAGAGCATAATAGCACATGCTAATGAGATAATAGAGAGGCTTAAGTCTATTGTACCACACGATGTAGAGCTAAGAATTGTTGGCTCTATCGCAAGGAGCACAAACCTGGCGGGCGATGCTGATATCGACATATTCATGCTCTTTGATAAAAAATACAGCGAGCAAGAACTAGAAAGGCTGGGACTTGATTATGCAAAGAGGATTGTGAAAAAGGATAAGAACGAGAGCTATGAAGTAAAGTATGCTGAGCACCCTTATACAAGGCTTCACCTAAATGATATAGGCATAGATGTTGATCTTGTCCCAGCTTACAAGATAACAAGTGCAGAAGAGCTCGGCACAACAGTTGATAGAAGCCCTTTACACACAGAGTTCCTTAATGCGCATCTTACAGATGAGCAGAGAGACCAGATAAGGATATTAAAATTCTTCTTGAAGATGCACAATATATATGGTGCAGAAGTTAAGGTGAAGGGTTTTTCAGGCTATTTGTCTGAACTTCTTGTTTATACCTTTGGCTCGCTTATCGATCTTTTTGAAAAAGCTTCAAAATTCAAGCTTCCTTTGGTAATAATACCTGCAGAAAAGAAAGTTGTGAATGATGAAAGCATAGCAAAAAGGTTTAACTCGCAGTTTGTTGTAATAGATCCTGTTGATAAGAATAGAAATGTTGCCGCAGGAACATCAATAGAATCTTTGGCGAAGTTTGTTCTCTTGTCTAGGCAGGTTATAAGCAAGCCAAGCTTAAAGCTCTTCTATGGAAAAAGCTTTTCGAGTACAGAAGCCCCAAAGTTGCTCAAGAAATTTGAAAATGATTCAGGGCTTAAGCCCCTGCTTATTTACCTTAAAGTTCCTGACAAAAGCGACGATATAATATGGCCGCAGCTTAACAAGGCAGGCAGAATATTGCTCGATCTTCTCGCCAAGGAAGAATTTAAGGCGTGCATCTTTAATTCATGGGTTGAAAAGGGCAATGGCTTTTTGTTATATTTCTTTCCAAACGATTTGTCGAAGGCTAAGCTCTTTAAAGGGCCAGATGTATTTCTCGGCGAATACTCAAACAGTTTTGTCGAAGCGCATAAGAATGCTTTTGGAATAATAGTGAACAATACTCAACTTTTTGCGTTAGAGAAGAGAGAAAAGCTTGAAGAATTAATAAAAAAGCTTTTGAAGAAGAAAGAGCTAAACAGCAGTGCAGATATAAAAATGAAGAGTGCAAAGGTGCTAAATAGGATACCAAAGCGCTTTGCTGAAAGTGCATATCTTGCTCTTATCGAGAAGATTTCGTTATGAATGGTATTAGCTCCTCGAGCAATTCTATATTCTCTTTCTTTACTTTTTTGCCATTCAATATATCAATAACCTTCTCCATGAGCTTTTTATCGCTTGAAAAGAACTCATAAACTTCTCTATAATTTTTTTCAGCATTTACGCCAGAATAATCCAAGGCCTCGCTCTCGATATTCTCAAGTATCTTTTCGTCTGGGTAGCCCCTCGCCTTAAGTCTTTTGTATATTTTTTGAAGATGCTCTCTCAATACTATAGCTATCGCTCCTTTAATTTTTATATCAGCAAGTATGTGGCCCTCTATTATTACATTGCCATCTTTTGCTAGTTTGTTTAGCATTCTCTCAAGCTCTTTCATCTTTACTATCTTTGTGCCAAACTTGTCAAAGCCAGAGTAAAGCTTATGCTCTTCGATCACCTTATTTGCCTCTATAAGCCTTGCTCCTGTCTTTTTGCTAAGCTTTTTTGCGAATGTTGTCTTGCCAACGCCAGGTGTGCCAAGTATTACAAGAATCTTATTTATCTTTTTCATACTATCTATATTTTGATATTTTGAAGCAAAAATAAATATAGCTGGTGTTTTTTATGGAGATAGAAGAAAGAATAAAGCTTGACATAGAAAAGTTTAACGATTCGGTTAAGAAATTTGATAAAAGCAGAATAAATAATATATCAGAAGCAGATTTAATCAATGTATTTGAGCTAGCTAAAATGTATGCTAGCGATTCAAAGAGCTGGCTTGAAAAGAAGGATTACTATACTGCTTTTGCAAGTATATCATATGCACACGGCTTGCTAGATGCTTTATTAAAAATTCTCCACATTGGGTAAGTAGATGAAAGAGGGTAAGGCAGAGATAGAAGTATTTGATGGGGTATTCTTCAATCCGAAGATGGCCGGGCTTAGAGATATCTCTGTTTCTTATGTTAATGCACTTTCAAAGAATGCTAGCGTATTAGATGCAACAAGTGCTACAGGAATAAGGGGTATTAGGTATGCGCTTGAGGCGAGCGCATCGCCAACCTTTCTCGAAATAAACAAAAGGGCGTATGAAAACACTGTACATAATATAAATCTAAACAAGATCGATGCATTAGCATTTAACAAAAGCATACAGGAATTTGCAAGTAGCTATGATGGCGCTTTTGACTTTATAGATCTTGACCCATTCGGCTCTTCCGCACCTTATATATATGACCTGCTCAAAGTTTCAAAAGATGGAACAAGGCTTATGGTTACAGGCACTGATACCGCTGTTCTTTGTGGTGCACATGCTAGTGCTTGTGTAAAAGAATATTTCTCCATACCGATGCACAATGAGCTCTGCCATGAGTCTGGGCTTCGCATTCTGCTATACTTTATCGCCAGAACAGCAGCGCAATTCAACTTTGGAATAGAACCAGAGCTATCTATAGCGAATATGCATTACATGCGTGTATTTGTTAGGCTTAAGAGGGGTGCGAGTGAAGCAATAGATTCTGTAAAGAAATGTGGCTATGTGTTGCACTGCAGCAACTGCAGGAACTTTAAGCAATTTGACATGCACGAATTTAGCAGGAAGTGTGATTATTGCGGTAATGAAATGCAGATTTATGGACCTATGTGGCTAGGTAAACTTAAGGATAATGCAATTGTAGAAAAAGTGATAAGTGCATTTAGCAGTGAGTATAGCAAAGAGGCTCTAAGCTTGTTGGGAAGCATATATG
>Ga0080003_1001280_pt1 | contig 13721 bp, 11 predicted proteins | sample JossMetagenome_FD_69206 | JGI IMG/M metagenome (GOLD analysis project Ga0080003, IMG submission 69206) | Hot spring microbial communities from Joseph's Coat, Yellowstone National Park, USA - JC2_E (SPADES assembly) (version 2) | ecosystem: Environmental > Aquatic > Thermal springs > Hot (42-90C)... | reverse complement strand
ATTATGAGAAGTCATATATAATCTTACATGGAAGATATTTTATAAAATGAAATGTCAAATATGAAAATTACAAAGAGGGATTAAGTGGCTATAAGACAGACAACAATTTTGTCCCACAGCCCATCGGCAGAGAAAGATTAAATAGGGAAAGACTATAAAGATATATAATAAAATTAGATGAGGATTGAATGACAATACGAGAAAGCTATCTGGGGTTAAAAATCATACATAGCACGTTTAGGATTTCGTATTCTAAACTCATAATTCATTATATTTTTGCAAGAGATAAACCTATGAATCTTAAAATAGGAGAAAAAACTTTGAAAGTTACATATGGTGTACCAAGCCTTGCTAGGTTGATCAAGGCAAACTATGAAGTCATCGCAAATAATGAAACAATTGTAACTCTGAAATCTCCACAAGGCGTTGTAATCTCATGCAGGACTACAAAATCTTTGGATTTTGTTCAGCTGCAAGAAATTTTCCTAGATAATGCCTATGAATATGATGTCGCTGGAAAGAACGTTATAGATATAGGGATGAACATTGGAGATTCGGCCATATACTTCGCTAAGAAAGGGGCAAAACGTGTCATAGGTCTCGAACCCGACAAGGAAAGTTTCGATTTAGCACTCAAAAATATTGAGGATTCTAAAGTTGCTGACATTGTAACACCACTAAATAAAGCTATCACTGTAAAAAATGAAGATATCACTTTGAAGGTATGGGATAGTTTTCCAGGGTCTAATTCATTAACTAAGTACGAGACTAAACCACGAAATTCAAAATTTCACTTGATAACTGTTAATGGAATAAAATTAGAAGACGTGATTGATATGTTTAACGGAGAAGAAGTGGGATTGCTAAAGCTGGACTGTGAGGGATGCGAATACGACATCTTTAATGCACTTACTAAAGAATATTTTTCCAAAATAAGAGCTATTTTGATGGAATTTCATAACGGTGTGCAAAATTTGCTAGAAATACTCAAGGAAAATGGGTTTACTTATGATATATCTAACGATAGCGATTTGCAGGGGTATATTAGAGCAAGAAAAGGAGAATAGATTACATCTAATTTTATGCTAATTGAATCAGAAAAAATGGTATCATACAGTGTTTGCCCTATGATAAAAATACCTCGAGAATTTAATATAAGCCATTTGTTAACTAACTAAAATGATAAAACATCGTATAAGTTGCCTTTACCCCCACAAGTTTATTGGCATACTTTATATGATGTATTAACCCAATATGTAAGGCATAACGATAACAAATTTGATTACCCATGTGAGCTGCTTATTAATTTATCGGCAATGCTTTTTCTGCATGTTAGCGTTTCAATATTAACTATGATGCTGTTTAGAACGATGTCTTTTAGTATTTTTAGTTCCAATTTTAGTTATGGCTTATAGAGTGAGCTAGTGTATCTCTGCCATTTCATGAGGGATATATCACTTACCCATTCGGGGCAATCCCCAGTGTCAAATGCCTCCTTCTCTGACTCCATGCTTGCTTGACCCAAATGCCATCTTAGTTTTAAGGTCCATCAGCCTAAACGAATAAGCCAGAGCGCTTTTTTGTGATTGCTTGCCCTTATCATCTGCTGATTGCTTGCCCTTATTATCATTATTATCATCACCTTCATTTCTGTTCTCCTTGGCTTTGTCCTTCAGTTCCTGCGCATTAGATTCATAGTTCTTCTTAACCGTCAATGAATATCCTGTGCCGTCACCTGTGGCATCTGACTGCGTTATTCCTTTCTTCTTTAACAGCAGAACGTGCAGGTTGTGCAGGGCCATCATGACTAGCTCATCTGAATACAGCCTCTCAACTGTCTTGTATGAGATGTCTATGCCTGAAACCATTGAGAATATTTCAAGCAGGTATGTTATCTGTTTGACTTGCCAACAAGCTACTTTATGAGAAGAAGCTTTACCTTCTGTTCAAGGGTGAGGGCCTTCCAGGGCCGGAATCGTCAATATGTATTGCTGACACAGCTTCATGTATTAAAGGGTCAAGTGACTTTATTGCATCCCTTATCCTCTCCCTTAAGGGTTTATCTGCAATCTAATTGAATAGCACATGCCAGTTTGGTGCCCTATGGGCGTCCTCTAACATGTCACCGGCGCACGCTGATTGTTTCCTTCAAACTTCTAACATGCCTAATCCTGTTAAATCATCTTTTTTAGCTTGAAATAATGCTATCCCGACATTAAAAATGCTTTTTTACCTTTGGTCAATTGGTACAAAGCTTCTATCTGCTGGGCCGGTGTAAACTGCTCTTGGCCTTATTAATCTATGCTGTTCCTCAACGTACTCTATAAAATGAGCAATCCATCCAGTAACTCTAGATAGCGCAAAAAGGGCTGTATATATGTTATTCTTTAACGGAAATCCAAGTGACATATAGACAATTCCTGAGAAAAAGTCCGTATTGGGATATATCCCCTTGCTTCCCATATTAGCTATTCCCAACTCCTCAACTCTAGAAGCTATTTTAAACATTTTTTCTGCTTCAGGATTATTTCTAATTAAATTAACTGCGATCGACTTAAATATCTTGGCTCTGGGATCATAGGTCTTATAAACTCGGTGACCAAATCCCATAAGGCGGCTTTTACCTGTAATTATATTTTGCTTAAACCAATCATCAACTTTTGTTTCATCTCCTATTTGCACAAACTGGGCTATGGCTGCTTCTGCTGCTCCACCGTGTAATGGACCTTTTAGCGCGGCTAATGAACCCACTATGCCTGAATATATATCTGCTAGTGTTGAAACCACCACCAAACCCGCGGTTGTTGAAGCCGGAACCTCATGGTCCATATAAAGTATTAAAGCCGTATTCATTGCATCTACTTGTTCCTGTGATGGGTCTTTTCCAAAAGCTGCTTTAAGGAAGCTCTCTGCATAACTCCCGCCCGATTCTGGCCTTAAAGGCTGCAAACCTAATATGTGACGATATACGGCTGCTGTTATTGCAGACATGTTTCCTACTACTTTTGCGGCAACATCCCTATCTGTCTGTTTATCCCATTTGTATGGTACTGTTGCAGCTAAAGCCGCAAAGGCATTCATCTGCAACGCAACAGAATCAGAGTTATTAGGAAGATTTGTTATTGCATTAATTACATAATCAGGCAGAGAGTAGCCTTCTTGGATTTTTTTCTGAAAATCAAATAACTGCTTTTTGTTTGGAAGTTCACCATAAAGGAAAAGGTACTGGATCTCCTCAACTAGCGCCCCACTTTTTATTATATCTTCAACTTTATATCCGCTGTATTTTAGAATTCCCTTTTCTCCATCGATAGAAGTTAGCTTTGTCCATTTTAAATTTACATCTTCAAGGCCTTTGCTAATTTGTTCCATTTATTCCCCACCACTCTCTTGATAACACGCTTATATTAAAAGTATATTTGGACGGTAGAGTTAGAAAAGAAAATTGTGTCATAACAATGTATATATTAAATATGATATATAACTATTTCCCATGATAAATATAACCATATTTTTTCTTTATTTCAAAAGGCCGTTTCTATTTCTTGCCGGCTGTCGAAGCAATATAGGCATTGTACATAGTGCATTTATTTAATTATAATTTAGCAAATTTGATTTATGTGATGCTATTTTTCCTATTTGCTAACATAATTGCGCATGCTAATAGACTGGCATCCTCACAGCCCTCGTTCCAGCAGTTCACAAATGCCTTTCTAACTCAGTTTAGTTCTGTTCTCCTTTCCAGTAATTATAGGGCGTTTGTTCTAACATGCTCTCTACTGTATGTTTCTCATTAAAGCTCACTAAAGTTCATCTACTCAATGAAGGTAAGAGCTTTATTGCTTAGGAATTGTAAGTAACTTACAAATAAGAGGATTTGCTAAAAAAACAAATTTCATTTACGGTTATTTGATAATTCTGTAAAATTGACAATATGATTTTTTATTGGTAACATTATAGAAATAGACATGAAAATACTCTACATATCGTCGAGTGTGGGACTGGGTCATGTAACGCGTGATTACAGGCTGTCGTTGGAATTTAAAAAGCATGGTTATAGCTTAACTTGGATAACTTCCGGCATCGCATTGGAATATTTAAAGTCAAAAGGAGAAACTGTGCATTATATTTCAAATGAATTAAAAAGCATGGGGGACAGTTTTGAAAAATTTTTCAAGCACGGTCAAATGTACCCAGGCGTTAAAAACATTATAGACCTTTATAAAACATTTTCATATAATAAAAGGAAAATCAATGAAATTAATTTAGACGCATATGATGCAATTATAAGTGATGAAGGGTGGGAGATGCTCGGCAAAATAAATAAAAAAACTTTCTTCATAACCGATTTTGAAGAATTTTCAGGAAAATTTGGGACTATAGGAAACTATCTAATTAGGAAGCTAAACAGTTGGTATCACGATTCTCTCGCTAAAAATACCATAAACTATTATATTGGGCTATCATCTCCAACCCAAAAGAATTTTAAATATTTTGGTCAAGTATTCACTCATGGTGCCAGTTATCCCAAAACAAGTGATAAAAACTACATTCTGGTTACATTGGGCGGGACAAAGGCTGGAACCAGCATCATACATAAAATAAAAAGAGTAGAAGCAGGTATTCCTTTAATGATTCAGAACCCCAATTGTGGCGAAAGTCGATTCAATCCTCTATCGCTGATAGCAAATTCATCTGCTGTAATATGTATGGGAGGTTATGGCTCTCTAATCGAAGTTTCATCTATGAAAAAAAGAGCTATAATTAATGTACCATATAATGATTTTGAGCAGGAATCAAACGCCAAACTTTTCAAAGGGAAAAAAGGATACAGAGTGGTATATATGAATCAAGACGTAGATTATAAGAATATGATAAACGGTATAATGGAAGAAGAGCCTGATCCCCCCGTATTTAAAGATGCAGCCGCCGATATTGTTAATGACATAGAAATTAATTTATAATTTACTGACAAAGAAGCAATAAAACAGTGGATTTTGATGGTAAAAATACTTCTAGGTTTATGTATTTACAATTCCTAAGCAATAAAGCTCTTACCTTCATTGAGTAGATGAACTTTAGTGAGCTTTAATGAGAAACATACAGTAGAGAGCATGTTAGAACAAACGCCCTATAATTACTGGAAAGGAGAACAGAACTAAACTGAGTTAGAAAGGCATTTGTGAACTGCTGGAACGAGGGCTGTGAGGATGCCATGTGTGTTGAAACCTACAATATTTTGGTTATTTAATTATATTGACGCCTTAGCTCTTCAAGGATCTCTCGTTGTTTACCGTTTAAATTTGTTGGCAATGCAACTTTAACTTTAAAAATTAGATCCCCCCTTCCAAATCCATGCGGTTTGGGTAAGCCCTTGCCCTTTATTTTTATCAGATCATCTGGCTGTGTATAAGGCTTTATTTTTACCTTTATTTTTTCGCCATTTAAACCCTCTGTCTCTATTTCATTTCCAAGAATTGCATCAAGAAAATTTACACTCAATGTTGAAACCAGATCCTGCCCTTCCTTTTTGAACTTCTGATGTGGTACAATGTGCACAGTAAGGTAAAGGTCACCACGCCTGCCGTTTCCAAAATTGCCTTCCCCCTTTATCCTGAGCTGATCCCCGTCATCTATACCAGCGGGCACTTTAACCTCTATTTTCACGTTTTTCCTGACTTTTCCCGTTCCTCCACATGACTTGCACGGTCTATCAGCTATCTTTCCAGTTCCATGACATCTATCACATATACTTACTGTTACAAAACTCGCAAAACCTGCTCTTTTTACAACCCTTTTCTGGCCTGTGCCATTGCATTCTGGGCACGTTACCCACTTCCCACCCGGCTCCAAACCACTCCCCTTGCATACAGGACATGGATCTATTCTGTTAAGTTCTATCAACTTGGGCTTATCTGACAACAAATCTTCTAGTGTTAAATCAAGGTCGTAACCTAGGTCAAGGCTTTCCTGCCTGTAACCGCCATAATTTCCAAAGAAAGTTCTGAATATATCATCAAAGTTGAACCCAAATCCCCTGAATATATCATCAAAGTTAACATTTCTGAAAAGGTCTTCATCGGTGTATTGAGCATGTATACCTTCCTCTCCGTACATATCATACTGCTTCCTTTTTTCTGGGTCTGAGAGAACAGCATATGCCTCAGTTATTTCCTTAAATTTTTCCTCAGCTTCCTGAGATTTATTTACGTCAGGATGATATTTTAATGCCAGTTTCCTGTAAGCATTTTTTATTTCTTCTTGGCTTGAGTCCTTTGAAACTCCAAGTATTTCATAATAATCCTTCTTCCCTTGATAACTCATTCAGAGTCAGGACACCTTTTCACCGTTCACGTCATATGTTTTTTTATTTTCACCGGCTTGCGACTGACTTTGCTGAGCGCCTGCTTGGCTTTGCTGAGCGCTCTGATACATGCTTGAGCCTATCTTTTCCATTATCGATTTAATAGCTTCTATTTTTTGCTTTACTGCTTGGACATCATTACCCTTTATGGCTTCACCTAATTCATTTTCAGCCTGCTCTAGCTGTTTGGCATCTGATTCGCTGATTTTGTCCTTCATATCGGTTCTCATTTTCCTTGAGGTATAAAGAAGCGTGTCAGCTTCATTTCTGAGTGTTGCCAGTTCTAGCTTTTTCTTGTCCTGTTCTGCATATTCTTCTGCTTCCTTGACCATTTTTTGCTTTTCTTCTTCAGATAATCTCATTCTGGAAGTTATGGTGATTTTTGATTCTTTTCCGGTTGCTGTATCCTTTGCTGAAACATGCAATATACCATTTGCATCAATATCAAAAGTTACTTCAATTTTTGGGACGCCGCGTGGAGCGGGAGGTATGCCATCAAGATTAAACATTCCTAGCGATACATTATCGGCTGCCATAGGCCTTTCTCCCTGAAGAACATGGATTGTTACAGTAGTCTGAAAGTCTTCAGCAGTTGTAAATATCTGCGATTTCTTTGTTGGAATCGTTGTATTCTTTTCAATCAATTTCGTAAATATGCCGCCCAGAGTTTCAACTCCAAGGGACACGGGGGTTACATCAAGCAGCACTATGTTCTTTATTTCGCCAGCAAGCACTGCTCCCTGTATCGCTGCACCTATAGCCACTGCTTCCATTGGGTCAACACCCCTTTCTGCCGGTTTGCCCATGATATCTTCAACAAACTTTCTTACGAGTGGCATTCTCGTCATGCCACCAATTAATATAACCTTATTGATGTTTTCCGGAGCAAGCTTTGCATCCGCCAGAACCTTTTGAATTGTTGGCCTTATTTTTTCAACTATGGGCAATGACAGCTCTTCAAGTTTAGCTCTAGTGAGGGTATAATGTAGGTGTTTCGGCTGACCATTAACAGTTGCTATAAATGGTAGGTCTACGTCAGTTGTCAGGAGGTTTGAAAGTTCGATCTTTGCTTTTTCTGCTGCCTCCTTTAATCTCATCATTGCCATCGTATCAGAGCGCAGGTCTACCCCTGTATCTTTTTTAAATTCGTCTAGCAAAAAGTTAACAAGCGCTCTATCTATATCGGATCCACCAGTCTCATTATCACCACTAGTTGCAAGAACCTGGAACACTCCACCGCCGAATTCCATGAGTGTAGCATCATGCGTACCTCCCCCAAAACTGAACACTAGTATTCTCATTTCACTTTCCTGTTTGTCAACCCCAAAAGCTAGGCAGGCTGCGGTTGGCTCATTTATTATCCTTACAACTTCAAGACCCGCTATTTCAGCAGCATCCTTAGTTGCCTGCCTTTGATTATCATTGAAATGGGCTGGTACAGTAATCACCGCCTTCCTTACAGGGTAACCTAGATATGTTTCTGCATCCTTTTTTATCTTCTGAAGAATGAATGAAGAAATCTGCTGAGGAGTGAATTCTTTACCGTATATTTTAAATTTAAAGTCGAGGCCCATTTTCCTTTTAGCCTCAAATATTGTACCCTCCGGGTTCATTACCGCCTGCCTCTTTGCTGATTCACCAACAATAAGCTGACCGTCTTTTGTAAATGCAACTACTGACGGAAACATTTTACCAGCAATGGTTGGTCCCTCCGCGCTAGGTATGATCACCGGCCTCCCGCCCTCTATTACGGCTGCCGCTGAATTAGTTGTCCCTAAATCAATACCTATAATCTTTTCTTTTTGACCCTGCGAAGATGCCATTTTTAATCACCCTTTATTACTCCCACTTTAACCACAGCTGCCCTTATCAGCTTTCTCTTAGCCATATAACCTTTTCTTAAAACTTCCACTACTGTACCGTTCAATTTGGGGTCTTCTACCCAAACGGTAGAAATTGCCATATGTTGCGCTGGATCAAATCTTTTTCCTGCCGGGTCTATGGTCGTTATGCCCATATTTTCTAGTTTTTTTCGGAATTTAGATATTATTATGCCTAAACCACTTGAAAAATCACTACCAGCAATTTCGTTTTTTGATTTTTCATATGTTAACTCTAACTCATCAAGAATTTCCAGCATATCTAGAATTATTTCAGTTTCCCTTTTTTCAACCAGCTCTTCTGCACTTCTCCTGCTTCTATTAACAAAATTTTCGAAGTCAGCTTGCAGGTACAGCATTTTTGATCTTAAATCATCCCTTTCCTTAATGACCCTCTTTAATGAGTCTCTGAGTTGATAAACGACTTCATTGCACTTTTTTACATCTTCAATCATATACTCCATAAAGGAATTGGAAATAAAATTTAAGCGTAGCGCAAGGATGCATTACAAATTATTAATTAGTCTTTACCTTTGACATAATGTAATTTGCGGCTTCTTCGTTTAGTATAAGATATATGGGCTCCAGTGGTGACTCCTGTGGGTCATCACATATAACTATCTGACCGGCGTGGGCAGCCTGCCTGTTGAACATAAGCCTGTATTCAGTTTTGCCTCTTCCGGCATTTAAGAGCTTCAAAAACAGTGGCACAATGTTTTTGTCCTTAACTGATTTTATTATCTTATCAACAGTGGCTGTCCCCGCCCTAACAATTATCCTATCACTTTGTAAATCTATTAATTCTTCATCATTTTGGTCTATGATATTAAGAATGGCCTGTTTTACCTTTTCTGGGTCCTCTGATGAATGTATGACGGCGCTTAAAATTATCTTCATTTATAATTACTTTTTAAGTTAATATTTTTAAGTGCTTTGTTTTAAGGAGTGTTATGGATAAAGAACAATTTTTAAAGGAATTTACTCTTCCTAGCGGTAAAAGAATAAAATATTATTCCATAATAGAATTAGAAAAAAAGGGGTATGGGAAGATTTCTCGCCTTCCTTACTCGTTAAAAATTGTGCTCGAATCAATGCTTAGAAATCTTGATGGTAAAGCTGTAACACAAGAAGACGTTTTATCGCTGGCTAACTGGAATCCAAAAAATCCTGAAGATAGAGACATACCCTTGGTTGTATCAAGAATTCTGATGCAGGACTTCACAGGTGTGCCAGCACTTGTAGATCTGGCTGCCATGAGAGATTATGTCAAATCGAAATCAATCGATCCTAATACAATAAACCCCATCGTGCCTGTGGATCTTATTATAGACCATTCAGTTCAAATAGATGAGTATAACTCAGCTGAATCATTTGATACCAATCTTAGATACGAAATAGAAAGAAACAGTGAACGGTACACTTTCCTTAAATGGGCAAGTAAGGCATTTAAAGGTTTAAGAATATTCCCCCCATCAGCTGGCATATGTCATCAAATAAATCTCGAATATCTGGCAAAGGTTGTGATGCTTTCACCTGATGGTTTAGCATATTTTGACTCTCTTGTCGGAACTGACTCCCACACCACAATGATAAATGGGGTTGGCGTTGTGGGATTTGGGGTTGGTGGAATAGAAGCAGAGGCTGCCATGCTTGGGCAGCCTGTATCATTTATAATGCCTCAGGTAGTGGGAGTTAAATTATACGGTAAGCTCAAAGAGGGTGTAACGGCAACAGACTTGGCACTCACTTTAACCAAGTTGTTGCGCGAAAGGGGGGTAGTGGGTAAATTTGTTGAATTCTTTGGTGATGGAGTGGAAAATTTAAGTGTGCCTGACAGGGCAACTGTTTCAAACATGTGCCCAGAATATGGAGCAACAATTGCCATTTTCCCAGTCGATAAAATGACCCTTGATTACCTTAAAATGACCGGCAGAAGCCAGGAACAAATCCAGCTTGTAGAACGATATTACCATGAACAGGGTATGTATGAAATCCCTGAATATAGTGAAGTTATAGAGCTGGATTTGGATAGTGTAACCCCCAGTCTGGCTGGACCTAGCCAGCCCAAGCAGCAGATGGAATTAAGAACTGCGCCAGAAAGTTTTGTCAAACAAGTGCTACAGGGCAGCCAACCAAAATCGTCTGGAAATCTCAAGGAGGGAGACATTGTTATAGCTTCTATAACTAGCTGCACAAATACAAGTAATCCAGCAGTTCTGATAATGGCCGGGCTTGTGGCAAAAAAGGCGGTTGAAATGGGGCTTCGTGTTGATACAAACAGAGTGAAGACAAGCCTCGCGCCTGGTTCTAGAGTGGTGACTGAATACCTTAATAGGTCCGGACTTTTAAGATACCTAGAAAAACTGGGCTTTTATGTTGTGGCTTATGGTTGCACTACTTGTATAGGCAACAGTGGCCCCTTAGCAGATGACCTAAGCAAACTTGTTAATGAAGGAAATCTGGCTGTGGTTAGTGCACTTTCAGGAAACAGAAATTTTGAAGGGAGAATACATAATGATGTCAGGGCTAACTATCTGATGTCCCCTCCGCTTGTAGTTGCGTATGCCATTGCAGGTACTATTTTAAAAGATATTTCACGAGATCCAATTGGTATTACAAATGATGGGAGGGAAGTTTATTTGCGGGATATATGGCCATCCACAAGTGAAGTAAATAAAATAATCAAGACCTATGTTGATCAAAGCATTTTTAAACAGGTATATGGGGAGAGTCTATTTAACATTAACCCGTTCTGGAATAACCTTGTAGCTCCTTCTGATATAACCTTCTCGTGGGATGAAAGGAGCACATATATAAGAAAGCCCCCGTTCTTTGAAACTGAAACTGACGTACGTGACATAGAAAAAATCACCAATGCCGCGGTGCTTGCTGTTTTTGGTGATTCGATTTCAACAGACCACATATCTCCTGCAGGAGCAATTATGCCAGAAAGCCCTGCTGGGAGATACTTGAAATCACTTGGTGTTAACCTGACCGAATTTAATACTTATGGAGCAAGGAGAGGTAATCACGAAGTAATGATGCGTGGTACCTTTGCAAACAGGCGCATAAGGAACCTTATTCTTGAGAACACAGAAGGTGGACTTACTGTGCATTTTCCCGATAACAAGATAATGAGTATATATGATGCCGCAATGGAATATAAAAAAGAAGGGCGCCCACTTGTGGTAATAGCAGGTAAGGAATATGGTTCTGGGAGTTCAAGAGATTGGGCTGCTAAGGGCCCTGCACTTCTTGGTGTTAGAGCTGTCATAGCTGAAAGCTTTGAAAGAATACATAGATCAAACCTAGTAGGAATGGGAATAATACCGTTGCAGTTTAAGCCCGGCGACGGCTATAAAAATTTAAACATCGATCTGTCAAAACCGTTAAATATAAACATTGAAAAAAGGCCACGGGGAAAAGCCGTCATAACATACGTTAAAAAGGATGGGTTTGAAGGCAAAACAGAACTTGTGTCAAGGATCGATTCAGAGCTAGAAATGGATTATATAAAATCCGGCGGAATATTGAACTTTGTTATATCAAAAATAATCAGAAAAGAATGAGTTGATAAAAATTGTGGAAGGTAGCTGTAATTGAAGGAGATGGGATAGGCCCCGAAGTAATTTCTGCAACGGTTCGCGTTATAAATGCTGCAAATAATAAGTACGGTTTATCCATTGACCTTGAGTTTTTGGAAGCTGGGCTAAATGCTTATAAAAAGTATGGTACAAATTTACCGCGACAGTCTCAAGAAAAGCTGATGACAGCAAACTGCGTTCTTAAGGGACCCACAACATCACTTGAGGGGTTTGGAACAGAACTTGGTGTGCCAGTAAAAATAAGAAAGATGTTCGATTTATATGCCAATATCAGGCCCTTTAAGCCTCTTCCACGGGCAAACGCGCTGGTCAAACTTGACGCTCTTATAGTGCGTGAAAACACTGAAGGTTCTTATTCTGGATTTGAGTACAAGGTGACAGATCAGATTGCAATGGGTATCAGGGTCACTACTAAGGGATCTGCAGAAAGGATATCTAAAATTGCATTCGAAATGGCAAAAAAACGTAAAAAAAAGGTAACCCTTGCACATAAGGCAAATGTCTTAAAAGCTACAGATGGCCTTTACAAGGAAGTTTTTTTTGATGTAGCCAAGCGATATCCTGAAATATCGGCAGAAGAAGCTCATATAGATGCTCTAGCCCACTGGCTCATTCTAAAGCCTGAAACATATGACGTTATAGTTACTGAAAACTTATACGGTGATATAATTTCTGATGAAGCTGCGGCGCTGGTGGGCGGATTAGGTTTGGCTGCATCAGCAAACCTTGGGGATAGATATGCCATGTTCGAACCTGTTCATGGTTCAGCTCCAGACATTTCTGGTAAAGGGATAGCTAATCCCATCGCCACAATTCTTTCTTTTAAAATGATGCTGGATTGGATGGGGTACTCAGAAGCTGCTTCTAAACTCGAATATGCCGTGAATAGAGCTCTATTTGATGGTAAAAAATTGACCCCAGATATCGGTGGGACTGCGAAAACAGAAGATGTTGCTACAGAAATAATAAATAATTTTTTATAAGTTAATCGAATTTTTTATGCTATAACCTATCAATATCTTATTTGAGCAAGATGAACTGAATTTGCAAAAAGGCATTGTTTGCCTTAGGTATCATTTTATTTAGCAATTATCGATAAAATAAACGTGCGATCATTTAACAGTAATTTTAGTAGATCAATAGAGCTATGCCATACTATGTAGCATGTAGATGATATCGATGAATGCAATCTTATGAAGGGGCTGACAGATTGAACATACTATAATAACCAGGGTGCATAAAGCGGACCCTCGTTAAGCTAGTAGTTACGAACTTGTGAATGATGCTGTAGAGCCCAAACAGTGCCGCGCAATGTGTATGCCGACACCTACCTTCTTACATTTGGAGCAAGAAAGCTCCGACATTCATGGATGAGATGAATTGCGAAGTATTTATTTATATACCATTAATGAGAATAACATAATAGAAGCATGCGTCGAACAAATACAGCCATTGCTGGAAGGGAAACCTGAGCTAAATTAACTGGCAAGGCATTTGTTGATTGCTGGAACGTAGTGAATACGTTGAGGCTTGAGCAGTACAAGAGGTGAGCTGTTCTGCTAAAGAATGCTAGGGAAGGACTAGCTAGGGAAGTTGTAGAGACACTGTATGACAAAGGTGTAGGAGAAATAGACATTGGCTATCCAAAGGGCATAGCTCAGGGCAAAGGAAATGAAAGAAATTCTAACTTCTGGAACTATTTATCAATAATAACAGGAGTTAAGCAGGTTGGCAAGGAATATGGCATGAAAGCCTGTTAATGAGGCAAATACATCCAAAACGTGTTCTCTGTGTGGGGAAATTCACAAAAATGGAAGAATAGAGAGGGGCTTGTTTGAGTGTCCTCACACGGGAAAGGCAATAAACATGATG
>Ga0080003_1001276_pt1 | contig 13732 bp, 6 predicted proteins | sample JossMetagenome_FD_69206 | JGI IMG/M metagenome (GOLD analysis project Ga0080003, IMG submission 69206) | Hot spring microbial communities from Joseph's Coat, Yellowstone National Park, USA - JC2_E (SPADES assembly) (version 2) | ecosystem: Environmental > Aquatic > Thermal springs > Hot (42-90C)... | reverse complement strand
ACCCTTTAAGCGTTACGGCCCAAACAAACCAAGCAACTGCTGAGAGGGATTACTTGCAGGGTTTGTCCACGCCAGGTACCTCCCGGTACCCTAATCATGGTCACTGGTAGGTGCTCAACCTCACAATACAACCAAGACCCAGCCCTAACCACAACCGCGCTGGTAAGGCAATAACTGCATTAGGATTTATGCATTAACGCTCATCATCTACGCATCAATTCACCACCCTAGCTACAACCTCGATAACACCAACCATGCCAACTAGGCAATGAGAAGAACCCGAGACTGACTCCCCAAGGCTATATGTGGTAGAAGAAGAGCCTGGCTATGGCAAGCCTAAACCCCTCATTCTTCAAGTCACAACACGCCCCATATGCCTCAAAGAACAACCTCCTGAGCAACTTATCGTAATAAGTATAAGTAGCTCCATCGAGTGCAAGTGCCTTGGCTAGTCCCCCATCGCCATTAATCAATGCGTGGAGCATTAGGGCTAACTGAGCCATTGAATAATCAGGGGCGATTAGTTGGGCTAGGGACTTGCCATCAAGCCCATACACCAACTTCCCAAATTCACTAATCATCGCATTGGCATCAAAACCAAGCTCCCTAAACCAACCCGACCTCTCATTCTCTAAAATTCGTTTATGAAAATAATTAATTAACTTCCCTCTTAACCACCAAATGGCATCGCTGTCGTTCATGACAGCCAATACGGCGCCTCTACAGTCCCTTCTTTTCATTGAATCCTCAATTGACTTGCACTCCTCATACCCATCCTCAGGCCTTACAATCCCGAAGGCAACCCTCAACGCGGGCCGAAACTCGCTATCCATACGAGACCCGAAGGTATTAATTAACTCCTCAGGGTTGACACTAAGCTTACCCTCAAGCTTGCCGCTTAACTTAACCCTATGGCCGAGTAGGGCGTTGAGCATAAGCCTGGTCAGGACCGAGACCTCATAATCGGCATTAAGCACCCACCAATGCTCCTCAAGCAATTTGCGAATCTCCTCGACGTCATTAATTAGGGCTAGGGTCACGAGGTAATTACCAAGCTTGGTCGATGCAATACCGAGATACTGAGCCGTGGGCTTGAAATGCTCCGCATTGAATGTCTCCTCGTACAATTGCCTAAACCCATGAACCAACTCATCGCCAACCAACGAGCTCTTGATCGCCTCAACACGCAATACCCAACCACTATCAATTAGGTAGTTTTCATAGCCACCGATCTCCCTATACTCCTTGGCCGTCTCATTAAATAGTCCCTCCGCCTCCTTAAGCTCATCATTACTAAGCCTATAACGTGCCAATTCATGCTTAAGATGCGATGCTGCATCAAGGATTTCTTTCTTAACTGTCTCCTCATCAGTCTTGATATACATGGACTCGATGTAGCTCATGAATTCCTTATCGCTCATTAACTCCTGAACCCTTCCCCTCAACTTGCTTAGTTCCCCAAGGACCTCACCAGCCTTATTAACTACATCAATGCTCAATGCTTTCTCCATAAGCCTCTTCACACCCTCATAATCTAACGCTGGGGCTAACGCATGGGCCCATGCGATGACGCTCAGGCTGGGCTTGGACCTGTCCAGCTCATTGAGTAGATCAACGACCCTACCAACCACATCCCCAACCTCCTCATCATCGAAATAACTACGGTATACCCAAAGCAGGTAGGCGTAGGCACGTATTGCATGTACGAGGGACCAGGCATGCTCCTTAACCATACCACCGTAATTGTCTAGAATCTTATTCAACTCATCAAATATGTACCTAACCGTGCCACTGTCGAGGTTCTCCATATCTGGTATGGGGGCTAGTAGTTCGATGTACCCAAGTGGTGCCTTATCACGCAACAGCCTTAAGGCATTTAGTATTGGCATAATGAGATCTGTCGATGCAACGTCTAGTATGGCGAATGACGCTATGTGCAATGCCACATAAGCATCGCCGGGCTCGATGGGCTTGCCTGACTCAACAGCCTTGGCGATTATTGAGGCTAGCCCAAGACCATAAAACTCCTCAGCATCACTAATGTCCCTACCCCTGGCGATGTTAAGGATCCTCCTCACCTCACCAACAGCCTCATTGTACCTATCGATGAATACCTCGGTCAAGGCACGTGTATAAGCTAGACCCATTATTAATGGTGGGATTTTGCTACCAACGAGTAGGTAATCATCAACACCACACCCACCCAAAACATCACCAAGGGACTCAGCAATATCCTTCCTTAAGTCCTCGGGCCTGGGCACTGAAACACGCCCAGCCGAGGCATACCCAATGATTAGTGCGGCTCTTTTCCAGCAGTTTTTATGCCCCCTTAATTTTTTGATGAATCTTTTACCGTATTTCCTAGCGAAGTATTTCACGGCATCAGTCCTACTCCTTATCCTGGGTACATGAGCCTCCATCCAAGGCTCTAACAACGCATCACCAAGTTCCTTACATTCCTCACCCTCACTTACAATGCACTTAAGTAGCTTCTTTATCGATTCCTCAATTAGGTCGTGCTGCCTAATAACTAACCAACCCCTCAACTCCCCACCCTCAGCACCATAGAGTGCCCTCGCGCCCCTCTCCTCGCTAATTAACTCAACAATGCCGGGCGTCAGTATTGGGTCGCCGGGCCTTACCTCATCAATAAATGGCCTCCTCAATGCGAAGATTTCGACCAAGGCTTTGGCTGTGTCGGGGTTTTCATTGACTTTGAATAGTCCGTTTATGTGTAGTATTATGAATGCCTCGGCTTTACCCTTGGCGTTGTTGATCAACTCCTCGACCTTACTGACATCGCAGTTGCTCCTCGCCAGTTCCTCACCAATGAGCCTGGCTATTAGTGCGTGGCTGGAGTCGAACTCTGCTAATTCGCCTGCTAATTTGCTGAGCACGTCATTGCTTAGTGTGCACCCACTGGGTTTGTCCCTCGTCCTCGTGTACTCCCTAATTAGCTCAGCTAGGAATTCGGTGTTAATGAGTCCCTGCGAAACGTCAAGCCTATACATCTCCAACGCATTCCTCACTTCCTCACTCAATGTGTTGTAGATGTCGCTCGGTAGTACGATGAGTATTGGCGGTCTTAAGTCGCCGAGTTCACTTGAAGCATCTATCAAATTCGCAATAGTCACCTCAACATTCCTCGGCATCTTCACATACCTAACCCTCCTAACACCCCCACCGGTTTTCGCTAACGCACCCTGGCCTTGCTGGGTGCTGGGCTCCCTTTCGTAGGTCTCGGTTGACACTGGATCGTATAGTATGAGCAACCTGCCGAAGTACTTTATGAATTCCCTACTGTAGTTCCTAAGGAATCTCCAGAATCCCGGGTAATTCTCCTCATTGAGTACATCAACACGTGCAACCCTACCAACATCGCCATTCACGAGCAATTCCCAAATCACGGCTGCAGCCAACGTGGACTTACCAATACCCTTGGGTCCAACGACCACGACAAAGCCCTGCCTCAAGAGCCTATCCTTAATCTCACTGACCAACTCATTGAACCTGCCAGCCCTAACCATGTTGTAGCACTGACCTTCAACACAAATCCTCAACTCACCACCCTCAACCTCAATGTTTAAGTAAATACCGCCCTTCGCGAACTCACCAACATCAGCCGTGACTATGCCCGCAGGCACCTCCTGCCTGAACAACTCAATCTTCTTCTCAAGCTCCTCAATTTTCTTCCTAACCTCGTTAACCCTCCTCTCCAACTCATCTATGCTTAAGCCCGTTATGTCCATTAGTGCCTCCTTGGCTTCCTCATGACTCATCCCCATTGCGTAGGCAACCCTATAGACCAACAATTCACCCAACTCATTAAACTCGCCATCAGGCCTCCTCAACGCCTCAAGGCTCCTCCTCAAATCAATGATCTCCCTTAGGTAGCCCTCCCCCTCCTTCCTGAATGCAATGTACGTGAGCGCTGAGATGAGGGCTAGGGCGGCCGCGCTTATTGGGATTGCGGCTAAGCCGCCAATCACGTAACTGGCTATGTTATTCACGAAACTGCTTAGAAACGCCACGGACGACTCATCCCACTCAAGCAAATCCTCCCCTAAACCCAGAACCTTACGCAAAGCCTCATCGGCTTTGGAGTAGGCTTCAACCCAGTCCTCCAACACCCTCCTAGCCCCATCCTCACCTCCCTCCTTGATTAAGTCGATGACCTCCTCGACCAAGCCCGGCGGTATGTACTCAGCCTTAAACCACCTAATCCTCACCTTCCTATCATCAAAGACCCTCTTGATCAACCCCAATGCCTTACTGGCATCCGCATCGAAGGTGCATGCATTTGGCTCCTCAACGCATTTCCACGGTATGTAGTAAGCCCTGTGGGGCGAGACCCCAATCCTCCCCATAGCCCCCTCAACAATAGGCCTTGGGGCCTTATCACCAAGGATCCTCCTCAACTCCTCGACATCAACCTCCGCACTATCCCTCAACCTCCTAATCCAGGGCATCACCCCCTCAAGACGTCTCATAACCTTCTCGAGAACCCCCAACCCACCCTTAGCTTCCTCACCCTCGGTCTTGGTGGTTGTGGTGATGCCTAGCGTGTGCTCATCAACCGTGACTCCAGCACTAAGCCTACCCTCTAGGTAATTCTCCCTGAAAAACGTCTTACCACTCCTCGGCGACCCAATGAGAACGAACCTACCACAACCAACACACCTACGAAGAACTTCATCAACCTCAACCTCATTGAAACCTCTAAACAAATCAACACCAGAGCCACTCCCCATTCAGTACAGCACAGTTCAATTATATTTAAGCTTTGCCTATGGCTGATTATGGATAGTGTTGCATGAACCCACCAACCCAAACTAACCGGAATAATAAGCCATGCGTTGAGGGCGTCGTATTCATCCCCGTGGAGATTAGGGCTTTAACGATTGATGAGGTAATCAAGGCTGGATTAACAATCGCCAAGGATGTGCTTGGCAGCGTCGATAGGTACTGCCTATATGAGGTTGGTGGCGAGATCGTTATTGAGTATTGGCGCGGTAATGAATTGTCTGTGAAGCTCATTTATGCCGATGATCCAGCGAGGGCGTTGATGCACTACTACAATGCCGAGAAGACTGGCTTGGTTAGGTGCTCCTATGTTGTTTAGTGGTTATTTCACGGTTATATGCACATAAGCCTTATTGAATGAATTACGTGGCGCTATACCCATAGGGTACACTATAAAAATTAATTAAAGTGGGTTTGTATTATACTTAACTATGGATGGTAATTATATTGGTGCTAAGAGGTTTGCTGATGAGACCTCTGGTGGATGTAGTCATAGGAAGTTTAGTGAGGAATTTGATATTAAATTGAACGAATTAAATCCAATTCATGATGGCATAAAGAAAGAGGTCAGGGAACAGCTTGAGAAGGGGGAGTTTAAGTGCAATGAGGAGGTTAATTTGGAGGTCGACCTTGGTGGCTCTAAGTTGAGAGGTAGGGCGGATATAGTGTGTAGGAGACCTGTTGAATTAACAAAGGAGACTGTTGAGTTAATAATTGAGATAAAGTCTTCACAAATAGGTAGGGGTAGAATTGCCGATATTTACCAGGCACTTGTTTATGGCCACATGTGGGAAAAGAGATACGGCAAAAAGCCACAGATAATGCTCGTTTATAGACGGAAGTCAGAGACTACCATGGATACAAAAACAAAAGTAAATATAGGGTCCCGTATGGTTGAATTACCCAATAAGTACGTTTATATCAAATTAAATATAAACCTTGACGTTGAGGATATTGCGAAGGAGCTAGGTAAGTATGGTTATGTACTGAGTAGGGATTGTGAATATTGCGTAAACGAGGATTGCCCATTAAATAAGGCCAAACCTACTCAACAATGAATATCACGTACGTGTTCCCACCACGAGGCCCAACCCTCCTATGCGTATCGACCACAAACCTCTCCTCCCTAAATGGACCCCAGGCATTCCTTATTGCTTCCCTAATCGCATTTAGCAACCTAGTATTTTCCTCATGGAAAATCAGGATTTTCCTCCTAACATGCCCAGTCCTCAATAGGAATTTCCTAAAATTACTTATGTACGTATTAAAAACAACACCCCTACTCCTATTAACCACCAACTCATCAGCAAACCTAAAAACAACCCTCCGACCAATTAGGTTAGCCATTATCTTCGGCAACTCACTAACCCTAAGCCAAGCCCAGTAGAAGAACGATAACTCCATGTACTGAACCTCATCAGTAAATGGCGGGTCAGTAATTAACGTGTAATCGCTGCGGTACTCAATATGCAAGGCACTCGCTAAAAGTAGCCGTGCATCGGCATCACAGGACTCTGTATAGCACACAGTGTAAAACCTGCCTCGCCTCAGGAAATCGCGGGTCCTCCTTACGGACCTATTAAAAGCGTCATAGGCACTCATGGGATTGCTATTCTGTGGGGCCCAGTAGCTTGGGACACCCCAGGATCCGGCATTCCTACGATTCATTAGAGAGGATGGGTAAAGGGAGGCGGCGAAGGTTAAGTACAGCGCCATCTTTGTGTTTATTGACGCACTTACCTCATCAATGGCCCTGAGCAGTGCCAATAGTTTGCGGAAATTCTCCCTTGGGAAGAATTGGAAAACCCTATCGAAATTCCTCCTCTTAATGAATGGAGTACCGTCGCTGTAATACAACCAATCATTAGGCAAGACCCTACGCCTAATAGAACCCTCAATATCACTAGCCCTCTTCAATACATCATTTGCAGCATCGCTGAATTCCGCAGGATCAGCACCGGCTACGTATACGTGAGTTACCAACCAAGCGTATGGATTAATATCAGCATACACAGCCCTCTTACCCCTCCTGAGTGCCTCAAGGATCATTGAACCACCGCCACCGAATGGATCAATAACCACGTAATCATCATCACGAATCAGGTTACGAACAACATCTATGGGCTTCCTACCCCAATACCTAACCAACTGTCTACTGCACATTAATAGGTGTCCCAAGTTGCTTAATAAGTGGCTTCGAGTAATTAAGAAATTGATTAAAATAAAGGAACGGCATAACAGTCACGATAGGTCGCAATCAATCCAAGCCTCATCAATCAACCCGGCGTATTTCAATAAGCATAGTGCGGACCATTTACTGATCTTCAACTCCTGAACCAACGGCGATAAGTCACAGGTCATGGACCTAATACTACGCTCAGTAAGCACACAGCCATAACAACCATCAACACACTGCGGTAAGTGATAAGGCCATAAATACTGAATATAAGTATCAATTACCTTACCGAACTGTTGCACCTGGATTCCCTGCTGGCGTAGCTTACCTAAAATACCCCTCCTAATGTACCTTCCATAGAGAAACCTGAATAATGATCTTGGTGGTCTAAATTTAGCGTTTGGATTTAGATAGTCTCTGATGTAGGCATCTGCAGCGCTTAATACAGTACCTTGCATAACTTGATTAAAAAGTAGGATTTGATTGTTAAATAGGATATTCCTATGTGGGTTTAGCACATTTTTCTCTATGTACCATCTCTCTTCACATGCATCATTACCATCACGAGATAATATCTTCCTAAGCTCAGCTTTAATATCATCAAGCTTTAGGTTACCACTATCAATAAGCCTATTCTTATAAACACCGTATGAATACGGAACCCTACTAACCACATAAGCGCTTAAGTCAAATTTCTTATCAAGGACTATCTCGAAGAGATTTTCGTGATACCTCTGGTCAACATCGTTTTTCTGCAGTGAATCTTTTACGAGACCTCTCGAAAAGGTCTCATATGTCTCGTTTAGGTTAGGTGCAGGTGATGTATCCACATTGATTCTCACGAACTCTGTGTAATCGGTAATACCTGTCAATGCTGTTAGGGATTTCATGAGTAAATGCGATATGCCATGAAGCCCATAAGCTAAGGCGAAAACTGCCAATACTCTCTTAACTTCGTTCTCGCGTTTCCGTAACAACTCAATATGCTTATCCTCTAATCTTACTCCTACTTTCTGGAGCAGTTGAGTTATTACATCGATGATGTTATTACTTACATTGATGGAGTCATACATATTTATTATACTGTTAATGTTTGGCGAATATATCATTATATCCCTGCCATATAGTGTTGTTTTAACGAAGTACTCAATGTAGTTAAACCCATTAGCACCAATGAGGGAGGCTATCGTCGATATTACGACTCTATTAAGAAATAGCTTGAAGACAGCATCTCTATGCCTATCCCAAAGCCAATTAATGAGTTTAACCGCTTTATCCCACGTAAAATCACTTATTGAGAACTTAACAACACCCGTCCTTAATATTGAGTCCTTGGGTAACGCAACATTCTGCGACTGCTGCGTAGAAGATCCTGGCATTTCCATTGGGTATGAAATTATCACGGGACTTACAAAGTAGTAACTTTCAGTTTTCCATTCCCTACGGCTCCTAAGCCAACTCATGCAATTCCTAGAGGCCCCACACTTAATGGTTATTTGGGAACCAACATATACGTATTCTAAATCACCACTGCATAATTGTAAGACACCATTAGAATAGCAGTCCGTGAAACTGTCAAAATCAATTAACGGGAACGCTCTCAAGAAGGTCCCAACGTTCCTAAGCGCTGACACGTATAAATCAACGTCATGTGAGGTGGTTTTACTTGCCGAGGTTTCAATTATGACTTCATATCTAACCCCTTTAGACCGACCTATATCTGTGCCTCGCGCTTTCTCTGCCGCGCCAATAAGTCTATTCTTAATGTCCTCATTAATTATGATAAAAGAGAATAACCAACAACGGTTCCCATTATTTCTCCCGTAATAGGTATTCCTACGGCCATTGTTCATGCATGTCGTTATGCTCTCCCAGCCATTTTCCGTACGTTGAGACGATGGAGAACGAATGACCAATAGGTAGTTACTCTCCGCATTACTCCCTTCAGGGCTGACGGCGATGCCGCTGAGTACGGCAACTCCGCTTTCTGATGTTCCGTAAGTGCCATAATCCTTATTGAAAGTAAAGAGAATTGGGTAAGTGTCATCCCCTAAGGCCTTGTTTTCGCGGCCCCATTTGATAAGTTCATTTTGAATAGCATTGTAATTAATTCTCACAGCATAGGTACCGAGATGCGACACAGGCACATATATCTCCTCCGAGTTGTTACCGATCACGTATCTAAATAATGCAGTTCTATTACTCGTAATCGAGAGCCTCACAATATTATTGTTTATTTCAATCTTTAATGCACCAAGATACACCCATTCATAGCGGAATGCTGGGAATGAAACGTGCGGATTCATGGCTTATCACTCTCCATAGTGCTTAAGCGGTACATTGCTAAGAACATTGATCCTGCCCATACTTTTATCACACTTACCATTACATCTTAGCCTTATTTCACCACCTCTAATTTCGACATTGTCGAAATCAAACATGCATCCACCAATCTCAGATAATACCGCAGGATGGGGCATCGGCATGCCCATCAATAATAATGCTAATTCATCAAAATCACGTGAAGTTAAACACAACCCTTCACGCGACACCATAGTCTTTAAAATCAGCGATTCAAGATCTTTAGTATTTTGTTCAATTATTGATAGGTCATTATTAACTGAAGAATTAATCAATGCTATTGACTTTAAATCGCTATCATTAATAATATTGTCTTCAATATCACGAAGTAATTTGTAAATAGCAAATGCATATTCCTGGAGATAATGGGATAAGGAAAATTCCCTTAAATTTTTAATTCTGTTTATTAAAATAGTGAGATCGCGCTGTATATCTTGTATAGCCTTAACACGCTGATTCTGTATGTTCGATATATTATTTAGCGAAAGTACGACGGAAGATAAGGGATTTATTATATCTTTAGTTTTGTTGATTGACATAAATGGTATTGTTCCTGCTTGCTGATGCTGTTTAATCATATTCTTAAGTTCGTTGTAATTCATAGTTAACTTTATAGCGGAATTTAAAATTTGATTCGCATCTGTGTTATTTAGGTAAAGCCTTAGTATTGCCCTGATTATTTTATCGTTTGCTTTTATCGCCTTATCAAGGTATATTAGGGCCATATACCTTATTAGGGTTTCATTATCGGGTTCAGAACTATAAGCTGGTGCTGTTAGGTTGAAGAGATTCTTTATCGCCTCTGTTTCATCTATTAATGCTATGTCTTTACCAACATTCCTCGTGAATACAGAACCAAATGCTATTCTAAGCGACCTATTGTCCCTACCGCTCCTCCCAACCCTCTGGACGAAACTCTCACCAGATGGTGGGGCGCCGAATTGCAGGGTTGCTGCAACCCCTGGTATGTTCACCCCTAGTTCCAGTGTAGACGTGGCTATTACCAGGTTCCAATCATTGTAGTTACTAAGTACATCCTCTATGCCTTGTCTTACGCCTTTCTCAAGATCAGCGTTGTGGAGTAATACGTAATACTTGGTGCAGTCCTTGTTGCTACTTAGTTTTTTGCAGATCCAGTTCCCTGAGTAGTTTAAAGCCGCCTCATGCACGTCGTATGCGAAGTCCGTAGCTTCCCTAACAAGGTTAAGGTTTTGCTGTGGGTTCCTTACGTAGTCCTCCACGGTATTCCATTCATAGTAAAGCTGCAGGTGGGAGTACCTAGCAAGTATTTGATATGCATCATTACCACTCTGAGCTTGGTTTAATTGATTCAGTAAATTACTTATGTAAGTATGGCCCTTATTTTTCGGGCATACCTTTGGATTATAAATGACTGGGCTAACTAATAACTTATCTGCATGGAAACACTCATCCCCCAAACCCCTCCTGACGAGTTCTCTGAAAATTTCACGTTGCGTCTCCTTACTGTCTACGAAGGCTATTGCATGTAAATTGTAACCAAGACCCTTACTCAACGCCTCAGTCCATATTATTGTTGTGGCTAAGGCCTCATTGAATGGCGTCCTAGAAGCACCCATGGGCTCCGGAAAGTATATCGCAGTTATGTATAATTTATTCCGTCTTGACTCACCTATCCTGTCGTAGTACGGCTCATAAATTATACTACTGCAGCTGCCATAATTACCTTCACCATAGTTATCTTCTCCGCAGTAAGCCTTCATTAACCAATCCTTAATCATTAGGTTAATCGGCGGAAGTTGAGGGTTCCTGGCAACCTTTGCTAAGTTAATACCTCCTAGTTTTGTTGTTGCGATGTTCTCTGGAAGCACATTTCTATCGCTTATAGTTGCGCTCGACAATATGACATCGAGCCCCCTCTTCTGCACTAAGTCCCTAATATCGGTGTATAAGTCATCGTAGTTTATAGGTTCGTTATTTTGTTCTTTCCGTTTTATTAATGCTAATAATAGCAATCGTAAGAGTAGGAAGTGCATGAAATCATTCTTTTCCTTATTACTTATGAATACGTGAGCCTCATCAATAACCACAGTATTGAGGAATGCAGCAAGGTCATTAACCCACTGTGATCCATCATGGATGTGCTTAGAAAGCATTGAATAATTCGTTATAACAATAGCTAGTTTCTCCAGCTTATCGATTTTCTTGAATTCATGAACCCACTCAACAGGTTGCCCTTCCCCATTGTTCCATAAAATCATTAACTCCCCCTTATCATTATATTTGAGACTGCCGTCCCTCTCTTCATCTATGATTTTTACACCGCCTCTAAATGACTTGCCAACCACTTCCTTATGATCTTTTGGACTATCTCCATCAAGTACATATATATGAATCTTATTATCGATTTGCTTATTTATGTGATACATGAAGTTTATAAAGCGTTCTAATTGCTGTCTAGTCAATGCCTTGGTCGGGTATATAATAATGGTTACCCCACCATTAACTAACAATTTAAATACTAAGTACGTCATGAATATCTCCGTCTTACCTGAGGCCGTTGGGGCTGAGATTACCACGATCTTCGGCTTATCGAACAACCCAATCATTCTATTAAGCATCTCGTATTGATACCCATGAAGCTGTTCAATCTTAATCTTCCTTAACGCATTAATTATAATGTCCATGTTATTGTTGTACCGATTATCTATCTTCTTATCTATCTTCGATAACGCCGATTCCTTAAGTTTACTTAGATCTTTATTATACTCGGGCAATGGCTCTTCCAGGAACGGTAAAACATACGCCTCTAGTACTCTGTATGGTGATTCCTCGAGGCCTCTAACAGAGGGTAACGGTGCCTCATACCTTAATAACTTAATTGATTCGCCATGGGCAGTCTTAAAGCATAAATTCTTAAGCTCCGTATCTTTAATTAATTCTCTAATCTGATCACCATACTTAGAGTCGAGTTCATTAAACATCTTATAATACATGTAGACATTATCAACATTAGATAACTCAACAACAGCTTTGCCCGCCGAGACTCCTTCAATAAATTCTAACGCCTTTTTATCAACACATGGCATATCTATTAGTAATCTCTTCTCCATAAGATTACTTATGAATGACTTAACATCATCCTTATCAAATACATAACCTGATCTCTTCAATTCATCCTCAGTTTCAATGAGTATTGCATATAGAACATCAAGTATAGTCATTTGGGCATCAACATTATGCCTAACAGGGAACCCATGCTCAGATACATAATAACCCTGTTTATCAATCGTTTTCATACATAGATCTCCTAACCTTATAAGGCAAATCTCATGCTTCACCAGCGAATGATAAATATTAACGAATAAATCATGGTCAAAGCCTAAATTCTTTAGTTTAATACCCAAACTAGGCACAATGATACCCTTAAATTGTTGTATTATAATAATATTTTTAAATTTTGCCCTAGAATTAAAATAAGGAGTAATTATGATGTTTATTAATTAATTCACCAAATCTATGTTTAATACGAAAGTGTTACTTAGCCTTAATAAAGTTCAAAATCGTAAAGAAGCATGGAGTTTATGAAACTATAAACACTTAGCATAGCTTAAGCTATGTATCTACGTTAATAATAACATGATTTTTATTATGTTAAGAAGAGAATTGTTAAGTATTTTTACGAATCGGTAGCCATATCTGGTATTGATGAGAGACCATAACCATTAAAGGAGCTAACCGAGGGAACCCTTAAGAGGGGAAACCATCAATTCCACGGCAGAGGTGCGGATGAGACTCGTAGGGCTCATTCCATGAGTTAATGGATGAGGTTAGAATATGAACTGCTAGGAGGATTGAGGAGGTTAGAGGTGCCTTGGCAAAATACAGGGATGAGGTAAGGGGGTTATCAACACTAAGGGATTAAGGAAGAGGTAAGGTTCATTATAACCGAACCTAAATTAACGGCAACAGTATTGCCTATTAATGCCTAAATCCATACTGCGGCTCAGAGGACTTAACACAAATTAAGACCTGGATGTTCAGGATTTATGTGGTGACAATGTACAAGTGCAATAAATGCAATGGCAAGTTTAACTACCACAGGAACACCACGGGTAGGGGCGGACCCGAGTTCTACAAGGATTAAGCCTAAGCCCTCAAGCCCGCTAACGGCTTATTCTTTTCGTCATATGGTTCTGCAGCATCCTCTTCATAATCACGTCCCTAATGGCATCTACCTCCTCGGGCGGCATGAAGAAGTGCAGCATAGCGTAAAACCTCTCATCATGATACCTACTCTGTAGCTTTATATGCAGCAATTCGTGGAGCACCAGGTATTTAATTATGTCCTCGCCGAGGTCCAACAGGTCCTCATTTATGCATATCGTCCTCGCCTTAATGTTGCTTGATGCT
>Ga0080003_1001275_pt1 | contig 13741 bp, 13 predicted proteins | sample JossMetagenome_FD_69206 | JGI IMG/M metagenome (GOLD analysis project Ga0080003, IMG submission 69206) | Hot spring microbial communities from Joseph's Coat, Yellowstone National Park, USA - JC2_E (SPADES assembly) (version 2) | ecosystem: Environmental > Aquatic > Thermal springs > Hot (42-90C)... | reverse complement strand
CTATTATGCAGCAAAATGTCTAGCAATAGCTTTTATCTTTTTACACGCAAGAAATCTAAACCTTTTTAAGTTTTTGGAAATCATACAAATTACAAAAGGTGATGCTAATGAAGATTTATAACGCAAAGAATTCAAAAATAATTGTTCTTTCTAATAATGGGCAATATTGCCCGCGAATAAAAATTGCAGGAAGTACCACATTAATACGTGACGATTATCACGGCGAAGTAAAAAGCAGAATGCTTAAGCTAAGCGCATATTTGCTTTGAGGTGATGCTATGAAGATTTATAATGCCAAAAATTCAAAAATAATTGTTCTTACTACGCATAATGGTGGAAGTTGCCCACGCATAAAAATTACAAGAAGCACTACACTATTGCGCGACGATTATCATGGCGAAGTAAAAAGCCAACTGCTTAATCTAAGTGCATACCTATTCTAATTTTAGTTCTTTTCTCCAAACTTCAAAAGAATCTATATGCATAGGTAAGTAGCCTGCAAGTGTATCTGTTATTATTGCTTTCTCTAACAAGAGTATTTCACCTGCAAATATCTTTCTATGCATTTCTGCTCCTCTTTTTTCTGCATCCTCGCCTCGTTTGAAGCTTGCAATATTAAATCCATCAAAATACCCTAGAGTCTCTGCAATTAGTATATAGTCACTTGTCAACTGGTGTTTTTCTTCGTTGACTACTTCATTATAAAAATTTATCACATAGTTACGGTGGTTATCGCTCGGGTTAGTTATAGCACCAAAGGCCTGTATGATACTTTTGCCAGGTTTGGTCGTTATTGCCGTAAACCTCTTTATTATACCTCTTTCCTTTAGCTTTTTGATAACATAAATAACTTTATCTAGATCTTTCACCTTAACCTTTTTGCTATCTCTGATATCTTTTCTCTTGAATTTTCATTCAGAATAGTAAGTACTTTTTTCTCAAATTCAGATAGGTTTGGTGAATTCATTATTGCCTTGTTTCTAAGCGGCATAAAGCCTACATATTCTGTGGTTAATGTTGAAGTTCTAAGGAGAGGCATATATTTGTTGAAGTACTCTCTAAAATGCCACTGCCACACCTTGAATTCTTCTTCTGTTATGCCAGCTACATACATAATAAGGTCAAAGTCGCCGTCTGCTAAGTAAAGGTCTTGTACAAAAGGATCATTTAGAAGCTTTTCCTTTATTATCTCTATATCTGGCTTATTCTTGAATTTTATTGTAACAATCCTTCCATTTGCAAAGCCCAACCTGTTCTCGTCGAGCTCTAACGTATATACTATGCCATAATCCTTTTCCATTCTTTTAAGCAAAGAGCTTACAACATGGTGCGATACTCCATGTTGTTTGGCAAGATCTCTTAACGATAGTCTAGAGTTATTATAAAGGGCCTTTAGCAGCTCGTAGGGAAGTTCATTCTTTACATATGCTTGCTTTTCAAGAGATGCAGGCATAATAATTCCCAAAATATAATATAATATCCGAATTAATAGGTTAAATCCTCAAATACCTGTAAAAATTGCTATAACTATGTATTTATATTCTCTTGCATAAAATATTTACTAAGGGTGAAGAGGTGGTTATTCTTATTACGAGCTGTAAGTTCTTTTTATAGCTTAAAATCAATAAATCGACTCTAATCAAAGGCTAGGAAGTAAGATAAGTTTTTATATATTTGTCTTCATAATATCTTAAGCTCAGGCTTGTTTTCCCGCAAGCACTGCAGTTTTGCAGGAGGGGTTTTATGCTAGAAGATAAATTTGATGAATTTGCGAAGTTCATAGCTGAGGAGAAAGGCAAAAGAAAGTTTAAGCAGAGCGTAGAGCTTGCAATAAATTTTAAAGGTATAGATTTCTCAAAGCAGGACAATAGGCTAAATATGGAGATAATATTGCCTTACAGCAAGGGCAAGGTCGGAAAGGCTGCAATCTTTGCAACTGATAGAAACCTTATCTCAAAGGCTCAGGAGCTGGGTGTTGAGGTAATAGACGGAACAAAAATAGATTCAATAGCAAATGATAAGGAAAAGCTTAACTCTTTGCTTAACTACGAGCTTCTTGCTCAGCCAAACCTCATGCCTGAGATTGCTAAGAAGCTTGGTCAGTTCTTAGGGCCTAGAAATAAAATGCCAAAACCGTTATTTAATCCAAGCGATCTTGAAAAGTTTGTTTCAAACATATCAAAGAGGATAGTAATAAAAAGCAAAGGTAGGTTCTTGCCTACTGTACATACAGTTGTTGGTAGCGAAGATATGAAGCCTGAGGAGATATTTGAAAACATAAAAGAGGTAATAAACAACATTTCAAGAAAAGTTGGACAAACACATATTAAATCAATATTTGTCAAGTTAAGCATGAGTAAGCCCCTCAAGTTATTGTAGTGGTCTTTATGCCTATGCTAAAAAAAGATAAAATAGAGCTTGTAAACAAACTAAAAGAAGAGGTTAAGCGCTATAAGACAGTAGGTGTTATGCCTATAAACGCAATACCAGATAGGCTTTTGCAAAAGGTTAGGAATTCTTTAAGAAACGACACAAAAATTGTATTTGCAAGAAAGAACCTTCTACTTAAAACAATCGAATCCGATCCAAATCTTTCAAAACTTTCTCAATTTATCGAAAAAAACAGCGTGCTTGTTTTATCTAATAAAGACCCTATAGAGCTTTATAATGAGTTGAAATCAAATAAACTAAAGCTTGCAGCGAAGCCAAACCAGATTGCACCAAGCGATATAGTAATAGAAGCGGGTGAGACAAGTATACCTCCAGGTCAGGGGGTAACTGATCTTAAGGCAGCAGGCATAGATGTTCAGATACAGAGAGGTAAAGTGATAATAGCAAAGAGCAAGGTCCTTGTACCAAAGGGCGGAAAGATAACGCTTGCGGTTTCAAAAGCGCTAAGAATGCTCGACATATTGCCATTTGAAGTTGCGCCAGAGCTTGCAGGGGCTGTTTACAACAATATATTTTTCTCAAAAGAGGTATTCAGCATAACAAGGGAAAGCGTAATGAATGATATAGCAGTTGCATTCAAGAGAGCATATAACCTTACTATAGAAGCGGGCTATGTGACAGAATACAACGTAGAAGCATTGATAAGAAAGGCATACCTTTCAGCATTTGGCCTGGGCTTGAGCGCAAATATATATGAGCCTGAAATCGTAGAGAAGCTTCTTGCAAAAGCTGTTGCAGAAGCTCTAAATATCAAATCGAGCGCTAATATTGAATAATATTTTATGAGGTGAAAAGAGATGGAATACATATATGCTGCACTTTTGCTTGACGCAGCTGGGAAAGAAATAAACGAAAAAGATCTCATGAAGGTAGTAGAAGCCGCAGGATTTCAGCCAGACGAAGCAAAAGCAAAGGCTGTGGTAGCTTCACTAAAAGGTGTAAATATAAAGGAAGTAATCAAGAATGTGCAGAATGTGCAGACAGTGCAAGCCGCAGCTCCTCAGCAAGAAGCAAAGAAGGAGGAAAAGAAAGAGGAGAAGGAGGAAAAGAAGAGTGAAGAAGAAGCAGCAGGTGGCCTAGCTAGCCTGTTTGGCTGAATATAATGCAAAACTACGAGGAGATTGCAGATTACGCAATCTCCCTAGGTTTGAATAAAGGCTTTGATTTTGTAGAAGCATATATAGAGCTTAGCGAAGGTGCTTCTTATTCTATACATCAAGGAAAGCCGAGCGGCTTAGCGATCTTCAAGAGTTCTGGCATAAGAATAAGGCTTATAAGCAAAGGTAGTTTATTAACTTTTTCTACAAACAAGCTCGATAAAAGAGCGGTTGAAGAAGCTTTTAGGTTCAGGCCATTCAATGGAAATAAGGCGTATCTTTCTAAAGAGAAGGTAGAGAAAGTGGATTATAAAGTAGACGAGAAAGTAAAGGTAGAGGATTCATATACAAAGTTGCCAAAAGATCTGGAAGGGCTTGACAATTTTGTAAAAAAAGAAGATGTTAGTTTTAGATCATTACATGTAAGCACAGGAAGGTCTAAAACATATCTAGTAAACTCAGAAGGTACAAGGATAAGAAGTAATTTGCCCGGCGTAAGTGGGTTTTTTAGCATAATAGTTGGTAAAGGAAATGAGAGCAGACAAAGAACAATGTTGTTTGGTAAGACTGGCGGCTATGAGCTTTTTAAAATAGAAGAGTTAGAAAACAAATTAGATGAAGAAATAAAAGCGTTGCACAATGTGGTTGAGAACGGTAAATCAATAAGTAACTATGAGCTCTCAAAAATAAAAAATGTGGTCGCCTCTCCAGAGATTGTTGGTATAGCTGTGCATGAAAGTATAGGTCATCCAAGCGAGGCAGACAGGGTGTTTGGTAGAGAGGCAGCTCAAGCGGGACTAAGCTACTTAAACAGCTCTAATTTGGGTATCAAAATAGGAAGCGAAAAGGTAAATATAGTTGATAATCCAACGATAAAAAATTCATACGGCTTTTTCTTGTATGATGATGAGGGGGTAAAGGCAAGGCCAAAAATCCTTGTAAAAGAAGGTATCCAAAATGAGCTTCTTCTTAACAGAGAGTATGCATATCTAATGGGAAAGAGTAGCAATGGATCAGCAAGAAGCGATTCTTACTCAAATGAACCTATAATAAGAATGTCTAACACATACCTAGAAAAAGGAGATGCAAATATCGAAGAGCTTTTCAGCGAAGCAAAAAACGGCATATACATAAAAAGCTTTACAGAATGGAACATCGATGATACGAGAAGTTTTGCCAGATACCAAGGAAACGAGGCTTACTTAATTAAAAACGGCGAGCCAACTGTGCCAATAAAGAACTACAAGCTTGATTCAAGCACTTTTGATTTTTGGAAGGCGGTTTCTTTGCTTGGAAACGATTTTGAACTTTACCCAGGAAATTGCGGCAAAGGTGAACCTATGCAGGGCGTGCCTGTAATGATGGGCGGCCCTTCTGTGCTTTTAAAATTCAGCTGAGAAAATGGATGCGAGCGAGATACTTAAATTAGTGATGAACGAAGGCTTTGACGAGGCGGTTGTAACTACAGCAAGCTATAATTCCAAATACCTAAAGATTGCAAATTACAAACTTGATTCTATAGTTGAGAAGAAAAAAGAGAGGGGTTCTCTTTTCGTAACGGAGGATAAGAAAATAGCCTTTACAAGCATAGAAAAATTAGATATAGAAAGCGTAAGGCAGAGCATAAATAATGCTAAAAAGGCGATTAGTGTCGCAACGCCAAAAGAGGATTATTATGGTATCGCAGAAGGTCCTTTTAAATACAAAAATACTGTTATATTTGACAAAAAGATAGACGAAATGAGTACAGAAGGTGCTGCTGAACTTGTGAATGATATTATAAGTGAGGTTAATGCGGATAACCTCGCAGGCACGTTGCACTTTTCAAGCTCTAACTATTCAATAGCTACAAGCAAAGGGGTAGAAGCAAGTTCAAAGGGCACTGAGGCGAGGCTTTCTTTGAGAATTTTTGATAAAGGTCTTTCTATTCAGGATACAGTCTCGAGTAGAAAGCTAAGCGATATAAAAGTTGAAAAAATATTGAGCAATGCTGAATTGCTCAAATATGTTAATACTACTCACAAGATAGATAATGGTTTATATGATCTATTATATTTAAGGTCGCCAGCTGGTTTATTGCTTTCTAATGTGAACAGCATGGCGTGCATAGGTAATGTTGAAGCTGGTGGCTTCCTTACCGGAAAGCTGGGAAAGCATGTTGCAAATAGTGGGCTAAGCATATACGACGATGGTTCTATAGAAACAGGCATAAATTCATCGCCATTTGATGCTGAAGGCTATCCAACACAGAGAACTCAAATAATAAAAGCGGGTTTGCTTATTAGCTATCTCCACAACTATTCTACAGCAAAGAAGTATAATACAAGAAGTACAGGAAATGCCGGTTTGGTATATCCGAGTCCAAATGCATTAGTGGTTGAGCATAAGAAGAAGCAGAGCCTTGATAAGCTAATAGCAAGTATGGATAAAGGTATACTTATAACAAACACGTGGTATACAAGGTTTAGCAATTACCTAACTGGCGATTTCTCTACAATGCCAAGGGATCTTGCAATCTATATAAAGAAGGGCTCGCCAGAATTTGCAGTAAAGCAAATCAATGTAAGTTCTGGGGTTGGAATAAGAATAAGCGACAACATGGTAAGAATGATGTTAAACATAACAAAAGTTGGCAATGACATAGCGCAGGCAACATCATGGGATACTCTAGGCACATACTACTTTGTGCCAAGTATATTTGTAGAGGGTGTAAACGTTTCCACAGCATAGTTTTTATACTTAAATGATTTATAGAGCTTAGTTATGGTGATTTTGTGAAGGTCTGGGTTGATAAAGCAAAGTGCACAGGATGTGCGCACTGTCATGACGTATGCCCTGTGGCTGTATTTGAGATGAAAGATAGGAATGCAAGCGATGTGAATAGTGATCCAGCACCACCAGAACAGCAGTGGAAAGGAAAGACAAACGACGAGGTATATAACAAATGGAAAGATGTGCAAGACGGGCATCGCCACTTTGCAGAGAAGTATGAAAATGGAAGCGGTGGTATCTCTGTCGCTGTTAACAGCGATGCCTGCATACTCTGCCAAGCTTGCTTAATAGAATGCGAAGGGGAATGCATAACAATAATAGACGATTCGGGTGCAGAGTACCATTCTATCTATAAGTAAGGAGCAACATTCTTACTTTCTTTTTTATTGCTTTTTCTCCACTAAATTCTTATTTTGCTCAAATCCTTTTATGAATATATCAGACGCTAGTTTAAATCTGGAAATACTGTGCAGTATTACATCGCCCTTACCTTCAAACTTTGCAAGGAAAAGGCCTACACCGCCAAACATAGCAGTTCTTATATTATCAACAAACCTTATCTTATAATTAAGCGTAGCTGAAAAACCAGCTATGTGTCCAGGGTCGACTTCGAGTGCCTTCGTTCCATCAAGCTCATACTCTATAAGATCGCCTACGGTGTGTATAAAAACAACTCCTGGCCCTTCAAATCTCTGAAGCACAAGACCTGCACCGCCAAAGAATGCAGCACCTATACTTACTGTCTGTATAGTAAACTTTACAGAATCTTCTGCAGCGAGGAAGGCGTAATGCTCTGCAACAAACGCTTCGCCTTCTTCTAGCTCTATCGCCTTTATTTTGCCTGGCATGATGCCAGACATAGAAACAACACCTGGTGTATCTTTTGGAGAAAACTCTGTGAGCATGGCTGTTGCGCCGGTTATTTTTCTCTCTATAGCACCTACAAGACCACCAACAAGTCTTGGTACCATAACAATATTTTCGCTTTTGCTTACAAGCTTCCCAGAATCACCGTAAATCTTTTCACCTTCTTCCAACTCTATGTCTAAGCTTTGCATCGAGCTGCCTACTATACTATATTTCATTTATCCACCTTTGATAAAGCGTCAACAACATCGTTTAGCTCCTCACCATCTATATTAAGCCTATATTTTGACATTATATTACTTATAATTAAACTCTTTTGTTTGGTTCCTTTTTCAATTTCACCTCTTACGAGCTCTACAAGTTTGTTTCCTGAGATGCGAGTGAGATTTTGCTCTTCTATTATTTTGTCTACATCAGCACAACTTCTAGGGATGGCACTTATTATCGGCTCAAAAGCCTGTTTTGTTATTATCCTATCTTTATACCTTTCAAAAATACACACAAGAGTATCGTTGCTAACTTTTTCAACTTCTTTGCCAAGCCTTTTAAGCTCCTTCATTTTTTGGAGAAGGGTAATAGCTATTAGCTGGTAATCGCCTCTTATCTTTCCGGCTATGTAAAAGTAATCTTGTAGCTTTGGCGATCTAATGAGCTCCTCAACTATCTGTTTATTGCCTATCTCATTCATAAGTCTGCTCTCTATCCCTTCTATGCTTGGTACACTCTTTTTGATCTCTTCATATTGCTTGTGGTCTACTAGTATAGGCTTTTCATCTGTCTCCGGGTACATCCTCGCTCCTCCAGGGAGTGGCCTTAAGAATCTGGTTATATTCTTTTTTGAGTCTATGCCTCTTGTTTCTGGTGGCACACCTTTTATTGCATACTCTGCCCTATAGCGTGCAAGCGAGATTGCCTTCTCTGCCATCTCCTTCTCTCCGGCAATAAGAATGAAAGCATCATTTTCTTTAATACCTAGCCTGTTGTAAAGATTGCTTATCTCTTCTTCTGAAATACCATAGCTCTTTAAATCCTCATCGCTGTGTATTATGCCCCCCACTCCCGCAATCTTTGCATAGTCACTTATCTCACTACCTAATCTCCTATCGGGATTTATCTCCATACCTACTAAGCCTTTGAATCCACTAAGCTTCGCGGCAAGCACGACCCCTTTTTTCTCTATAACGTTCTTTATTATTTTTGTATTAGTGTTTGAAAAGATCTCTGTAACATCAATTGCTTCTCCTACTTCAGCTTTTCTCTCTTTAAGTTTTTTGCTTATTTCGATAAGCTTCTGCTGTCTTTCTATCTCATTATCTATGATTTCATCCATTACTTCGAGTTCTTGGAAGCCTTTAATCTCTATTCTTGCTCCATCTTTTATCGATACATTAACATCTTGCCTTATGGTGCCTATTCCTCTTTGAACCTTTCCTGTTAACCTTAGAAGTGTTCCTATGCGCATCGCCACTTCTTTGGCTTCATCGGGATCCTTAATTTCAGGATCTGTATCTATCTCGATTAGTGGTATACCAAGCCTATTTACATTATAAATAACAACTTCGCTGTCTGAGCTTTCTATTCCACTTGACTCTTCCTCTAAAAATATAGAAGGTATGTGTATCTTTCTTCCGTTAAGCTCGAGAAAACCACTGTAGCCTATAAGCATTGTCCTTTGGAATGCGCTTGGGTCGCTGCCATCAACAACCTCTTTTCTCATAACCTCTATTTCATCAGGTAAACTAGCGTTGAATGTTGCTGCTATAAGGTATGCAATCTCTAGCGCTTCTTTGTTTATCTCGTGTGGTGGCTCTTCATCTATTTCCACAAGACACGAAGTATCTTTGTATGTATTATATATAAAGCGCCTACCCTTCATGCTTTCAAATCCTGTGGCCTTGTCTATCTCACCAAGCTCTCCAACAACCGCTCTTTGTGTTCTCTCTATTTTTATTGGTAATTTATCGCCTTCTTTATTTGCATTGCATGAGCAGAAAAGTTTCTCACTTGTAAGTAGTCTTTGGTGTATCTCTAAGCCGCATTTGAACCCTATTTTTTGATAGTAATCTTTTTCGTATTTCATATAAACCAGTCTATTTCGCTTCTCTTTGTGATTTCGCCAGCAATATTTACATTTAGCAATCTTTCAGCTTCTTCTTTTTTGTAGTTTCCAAGTAGAAAGCCTAACTTGACATAAGCCACTTCTGGAAGCATATCCTCACAGTATATAGCGCCAGCATTGCTTAATAGCCTTAGATTTCTATACACATTTGGGTTAACTCTGCCGTAAAGGCATTGCGAGGTAATGCCAATTATCATTCCAGAATCAACAGCATTCTTAACATGCTCTAGCCACGAATATTCTTTGTGAAGCGTAGATACAGGCGTATGCCCTAGACCTGTTCCCTCTATTATAATGCCTTTAAAGCCTTTTGATAGATAATAGTCAATTATCTCTGGCTGGGAATTTGGATAAGCCTTTATGAGTGCAACCTTTGGCTCATAGCCTGTGAGCAGCTTTAGCTTATCATTGCTATCATCCTTCATCTTATTGTATTCACTAGTATATTCAATCTCTCCTGCTCTAGAGATTCTTGCAATTGGCTTATTGTTTATAGGTTTGAAAGCATCCCTTCTTGATGTATGCATCTTTCTAGCCTTTGTGCCTCTTATAATACTGCAGTATGTATCTGATGAACTTTCATGCATGCAGATTGCTACCTCTGCAATGTTGCTTTTTGCTGCAGCATGCATAGAACAAATAAGGTTCATAAACGCGTCGCTCGATCCTCTGTCACTACTCCTTTGCGATCCTGTTAGAATAACAGGCGCATTAAGTCCATTAAGCATAAAGCTCAAAGCAGCAGAGGTATAATGCATTGTATCAGTTCCGTGTGTTATAACCACACCGCGATCTTTCCTCAGGGCGTCGGCAACCGCCTTTGCTATTTTTTGCCATTCTATATATGTCATATCTTCGCTTGCTATACTCATCAACGGATTTACCTCTATATTTGCAATATTCTCTAGTTCTGGCACCTCAGCAAGAAGCTCTTCTGGTTTTGTTAGCATAAATACGCCGCCGCTCCTATAATCTATCTTGCTTCCAATCGTGCCACCAGTATATATCAAACCAACCTCCGGCAAACCACTTTTTGTTTTGATGTTAAACCTTGCCTCTTCATTCTTTTTTACTTCTTTGCTCTCAATCTTTTCAATCTTTGAGCCGTTCTCAAACCTTATACCAACATTATATCCATTATCAAGTTTTACCACTAGTATGTTGTTATCACCAAACTCGGGCCTTTCCATTAGTATGCCCTTAAACTCACCTTTTGGAGAAATAAGCTTAATCTTATCCCCTACCTCTATCTTCTCTTTTTTAAGCACTTTTTCTATTTCCTCAGAGTACATAGATAGAAATAGGGTAATGAAATTTAAATTACTTATCTAAGGGCGGCGTTGTCCAATAAATAGGCAATAACAAACATACTTTGCACTAAGTCTGCATTTTTCAACTAGCAATATACACGTTATAAATCAAGCCTGTAGCATTAACTTTTTCATTTTTTGTTTTTGAAAAAAGTAGATGCAGCGAAACTTTACCTTCTCCGAATGCTTTGTTTTTCGCTTTTTAATTTTTATGAAAGGAATATCCATTTTATAAGAAAATAATTAAAATTACATTGTAATGTCTCTACTATAAAAATAAAACTAAAGAAAAAGTATTTATACTAGTTTAGATATAAATTTATTTAGTGGTGATAAAATGATAAAGAAAAAAGAAGATGAGAATAAAAATGGTGATACTGCACTTATGAAGGCACTTGAAAGTGATCCCGGGGTTGTACAGCCTCTATTAGAACCTGGTGCACACGTAAATGTAGAAGATAAGAATAAAAATGGTGAAAATGGTGATACTGCACTTATGAAGGTACTTAAAAGAGACCCTGAGGTTGTACAGCCTCTATTAGAACCTGGTGCACACGTAAATGTAGAAGATAAGAAAAAGAAGCTTAATGTTTCTTAAGCCTTCCCTTGCATATGAAATGACTCTATTATTTTATTTTTACTGGTCGCTATCATATTTATGACTTCATCCTTACTTAATGCAGGGGTTTTGTTATCGAAAGAGAGAAAGTAGTCTCTGCTGTAGGGATTAAATTTATCATCGAAGAAAAGACTTTTTTAATTTGTCAGGATCCTATAAAGTAAACTTTCCAACTTTACACTTTTATCTTTTTCTTTCAAATTAATTAGCGTCTCGGTTATAAGTAGGAACCGAAATAAGCGACAACATGAGAATACCCATCCCGGTATGAGATCTTCTCGTAAACGGATATAGGCAGGTAAGAAATAAAACCCTTATTGCAAAGGTGTTCGGAACCAGCAGGCAAACAGTTACATATTGGTGCAAACGTGCATATCACAAAGGCAGAGAGTCATTTAAGGACAAACCACGGAGACCAAAACAGACAAAATTGACACCCAATATCGTGGAGTTCATACTTTTTCTTAGGGCAGTTTTTGACTGGGGAACTGCAAGAATACAGCAAGGTTTAATCTCATTACCAGAATTTATGTATCTAGAGTTGCCATACGAACTGAGGAACATAAAGAATGTGCACCTTTCTAGGACAGCAATCAACAATGTACTTAAAAGATATAATAGAAATGGGTACCGTTCCGATAGAGAAACGTGGAAGTTTTTCCGCGCAAAGAAACCAAACGAGTTATGGCAGTTGGATATAAAGGGCCCTGTTACAGTGAACGGCAAAAGATACTGGTTTGTAGTCTGTATAGATGACTATAGTAGATACATAATTGCACTAAAGCAATTGGACCACTGCCCTACTACAAATGAAATAATGCTGACGCTTTTTCCATCGATAAAGAAGTATATGCCAAAGAACATACTTACAGATCATGGATCTCAGTTTTCTGAAGAATGGAAGTATCTCTGTAAACATAACGGTATAGAGCCATTATTCGCGCATGTAAGGTACCCACAAGATAAAGGAAAAGTAGAGAGGACTATACGCAATATTGCAGAAGAATTTACGAATCTATTGCAGAAATTTCCTCATTGGTTGAATGGGCAAATAGAGGATTTCATGGAGTGGTACAACAATTGCCGTTTCCACCGCGGAATCAATACCACACCGAAACAATTATATCTGTCAAGTTAGAAACTTTGCATTACAGTTAAATGATATTGGAAACCCACAATTTTTGTATATTCAGGGAAAGAAATGGACGACTCGTAATCAGCTTGTCTGTGGGCATAACGCATTCTTAAAAAGAGATTTGAATGGCAACACAACAAATACACACTTTTGCATAGATCCAGGGTCACAAAGACCGATTTGACAAAATATTTGGATAGTAAATTCTCTTGCGGTGCAATAGAAAGATATTTTTATTGAGTTTTGTGTACATAGGATCCTGACATTTACATATCATAACCATCGGCAAATATTGTGTCACCTCCAAGTCTTCGCATCACGTATTTTATCAGGTAAGCGATGGGAAGAAAGCGGCCACGCAGGGATTGGTTTTAATGATGGAGAAAAGATTTTTAATTTGTCAGGATCCTAGTGTACATTCAAAAAGAAGGTTTTTAAAAATCAACACGCTTATATAAAAGGATAAAATGGATGAAAAAGAAGTTATAGATTTTGTAAAATTTTTATTTATGTTTCATTTTGTAGATCTTAGCGCCTCAAAAGACCTTTTATCCTCTCCCTCGCGGCGTCTCTTACAACCCAATCTTTATCACCCGCTAACTTCTCCAGAATCTCTGCTGGTGTATTAGGATTTTTTGCAACTCCTGCATTACAACCCAATCTTTTGATATCATAATTTTATCCGTTTTTATCACTACTTAAAAGTTATTTCTGCATATTTATATTATTGTTAGTTATCAAATGTAACCAATAAGACACAAGGTTTGAAGTCGCAGCTTTTTGAGAATGCTGTTGCTCAACACTGCAACGAACAATCAAAATTGCAAGTCTTTAAAAGTTTGCTATTAGCTATTGTGCCTCTTCAGGCAGTTTCTTCTCGTATTCTTTGCTTTCAAGCAAGCCCAGAATGTTTGCTAGTTCCAGCACCTTTGCTACTGCCTTGCGCTTGCAAGCAGTGTTTGTTCGATTGCATTTGCCTTAAAATCAAAGGTAGAATTAAATAAGCAATCTGTATTTGTACCCAATGGATACTGTATGAGCACAGCAAGTAGGCATCGAACCTCTAATCCTAACGCTCGACCGAGGTGAATCTATAAGAGGTTCGACGCTTTTCAATAAACTTTTTAATACTCTTTGTTTATTTGCAAAGCTAAAAGCAGTATTATTTGCATTTAAACGCGGTTTGTAGCCAAACATATTCGATCTTATCCTTCAGAACACATAGCAGGAAGCCCACGAATTTATTCGTAGAAATGCTGGATTGTATTGCGTTTATTTTTTGAAGAAAAAGAATATTAATTTGTTTGTGGTTATAGGTCTGAATTGTTTCATGCTTCACCATTTCAAATCGCGTAACCATGCAAAAAGAGT
>Ga0080003_1001273_pt1 | contig 13750 bp, 8 predicted proteins | sample JossMetagenome_FD_69206 | JGI IMG/M metagenome (GOLD analysis project Ga0080003, IMG submission 69206) | Hot spring microbial communities from Joseph's Coat, Yellowstone National Park, USA - JC2_E (SPADES assembly) (version 2) | ecosystem: Environmental > Aquatic > Thermal springs > Hot (42-90C)... | reverse complement strand
CACCGCTGAGGATAGGAGGCGGAAGGGCAAACCCGCTCAATGCCCTTTCAGACAACCCCGTATTGACAATCGGTGATAAGCCGTACATTCCAGGCTCAACGCTAAAGGGAAGTCTGAGGTCGATCGCGGAGTCGTACGCCCTTTCCATAGGGGAAACGGTGATATATCCATACGACAAAGTGGAAAAAGAGGAGGAGTACGACAAGTGCCTAACGTGCCAGATATTTGGAAGCCAGCACTCAGCGTCGAGAGTACTCGTGAGGGACGCATACGTGGTTGGGGACTACAGGATCGGGCTCAGGACAAGCGTTTCCATAGATAGGGACACGGGCTCTCAGAGCTATAAAAAGCTTTTCACGCTCGATTTCGTGGAACCCGGTGCCGCCTTCGACTTCACGGTAAAGATCTATAACATAAACCTGTTCCACCCCAATTCGGAATGGGAAAAGAAGGCATCCGACGTATTGGGGTACGCCTTGACGCAGTTCAAGGAAGGCGTGTCGCTCGGATCGAGAAAAAGCGTGGGTTTTGGAGAAGTGCGCCTTGAAGGGGCGAAGGAAACTCTGAAAAAGCTTGAAGGAGGGAAGTTGACCGTGAAGGAGGAGCGCGCCCTATGATCGCGTGGATTTCCAAGAGAACCGTGCTCCGGACTTTATCCTTAACTGGAGAGGTCGTAGCTAGGTCCCCCCTTCTAATAGGAGAGAAAGGCGACCCTTCCTTGACGCCTTACCAAGTCGTCGCGATGAGGGATCCCAACGGTGCCCCCTTGATACCCGGCAGCAGTTGGAAAGGAGTGTTCAGGAGTGCTGGGGAAAGGATATGCGCCTCCATGGGGATCAAGACGTGCAGGGCAACCGCGGGCGAAACATGCCTTGACGACAAAAACAAGGAGATAGAGACGCTCTCAAGCGATCACAACCAGATGCTCAAATTTTTATGGGACAAGACGTGCATTAACTGCAAGCTATACGGCGCCCCTCATCTTTCCTCATCTGTCACGTTTCAAGACTCCGTTGGGATAAAGGGAAAGTACGGGTTTGGTAACCGTACGACTATAACGGTTGACAGAAATACTGGGACTGTGCTAGACAGAATGATAGTTAAGACGGAGTACGTGAGACCAGGTTCCCTCTTCGCGGATAAAGGGAAAGTACGGGTTTGGTAACCGTACGACTATAACGGTTGACAGAAATACTGGGACTGTGCTAGACAGAATGATAGTTAAGACGGAGTACGTGAGACCAGGTTCCCTCTTCGCGTTTTCGCTCAGGGCGATAAATCTTCCAAACTACGCCATAGGCTATCTAATACAAACAATGGATTACTTGAATCAGGGGCTTTTCCTCGTGGGAAGGAACAAGAGCAGGGGATTCGGGCAAATCGGCTTTCAGAAGTTAAGGCTCGAGTTGGAAGGACCCACCGTGGGCGATGGGGAGTATCAGGCACTAGACGAGTATGATTCGGTGGTTAAAACACAAATTCCGAAGGAGGAGCTTGAAGCGGATTCCTTCTTCAAGGCCATGTCTCGTTTTGAGGAGGTGTTCAAGAACGCAAAGATCGGGTACCCCATATCACGATCAGGAACGCTGGACTAAGAGGAACGCGCCGCTTCCCATAGCAAAGATACCCGTTAAGCTGACCGTTTCTTCCGATTACTTTCACTTCTCCGGCATCGAGGATTACACGGTCGATCCAAGGAACGCGGAAAAAATAATAAAGGATTTCTTGAATGGAGAGGTTCCGAGGGACCTGCTTGGGAGGGTAAGAGCGACCAGGAAGCTGCCAAGGGACGAAAGGGGTGTCGTCGTGCCGGGTAACACGGTAAGGGGCATGGCGAGGTCGAACCTAGAGCGTTGGTTGGGACCCGCCGATTATCCATCTGCTCATCCCCGTGAAAGACAGAGCGGAATGCCTGGTGGCGGGAAAATCTTTAACCCCAAGCCAGGGGAACCGGGGGGAGTCTTTTGCGTTAAGGATCTGTTTGGCGAGGCCTCCAGGAAGGCCGGAGAAAAGGCTAGGGCAAGCAGGGTGTTTTTCAGCGACTTCGTCCTCCCAACCCCTGAGGCGGAGAAGTACGTGGTTAAGATTCTGCCACCGGGTGAGTCGTTTGAGCTTGAGGTAGCGAGAAAGGGGGCAACCTTTGAGGGATTTCTGCTTGGAGACGGGCTGAAGCCGTGGGAGATAGGCATGCTTGCGTTCGCCTTGGGATACCGTGGTGATAAACATTGGGGCGTTTGCCTTTTGGGCAGGTATAAGCGCTCTGACCCGCATTACGGAAGGGTAACGTTCAGCATAGATGATCCTCGGCTTGAGTCATATTACAAGGAGTTCGTGGACCATTGTAGGGATAAGATAGGGCGCGTGGAGGAGGATCGCGAGTGAGGCTTTACTTCAAGAGGGATCTTAGCGTTTCCGTGGAGAGCCCAATCGAGGGGTCGGTGGGAAGCGTGGAAGCCCTTGAGCCCGAAGCTGGAAGGATTCGCGTCGTTGACGGAGACAAGCGCGTGGAGTACTATTACGTGAGGGTGAGAAGAAAGTGATGAGAGGCGTTTACAGGAGCAACAGGAAGACCGTGGAATTTACCGATGAAAAAGTCGCCTCTCAGGCCTTCAAGGACATGGTGGAGCAGGCGTCTTTGGCCCTTCAGGTCATAGCGCCCGCCGTCGGAAAGGGGAACGCGGTGAACGCGCTGGCGGACGTCATCTCGCTAATGTACAAGGCACCGCTCGCGCTTCCCGTTGTTCCCTACGACGGCAAGTACCTCGCGAATAACTTGGACTACTTGGTGGACTACATCTTCACCAGATATCGCGGAAAGCAGCAGGCATACGACGCCATAGTCAAGAAGATCGAGGGCGAGGGCACCTCTCAAGACGAGGTGGGCATTTGGTCCAGCTTATTCCGGGCCGTGAGCCACGAGAAGATCGAGGGGATCTTTGAAGCGCTCATGAGCGTCCCGGCGGACACTAGGCCCGGCATGAACTTTTCCTCGCTTGCGGCTCACATGAGCCTTTCCTCGCTTCTGGCTTGGCTCAATTCTGAAAACTCGGTTGACATGCCGAACTACAGGCTCTTCGCCCTTCTTCACGACATCGGAAAGCTCACGAAGCCCGAAGCTCACGTGGAAGAGGGGGAGCGCTTCTTTGACCTCCTAATGGAGAAGCTTAAGGGGATGAACGCCGAGATCCTTTCGTCACTTACAGAGGCAAGGCACTGGGTGGCAACGCACCATGAGGAGAGGTTTTTGCCCGACTGGCTTGCGTCAGAGGCAGAGAGGGGAGGTATCGACGACTTGGAAAGGGTTTACCGCGAGAAGTATCAGTCCCTCCTTCCCATGCTTCACGGGAGGGCGAGCGATGCGGCGAAGCTGGAAGAGGAACTGGAAGCCGAGGGGATAGATTACCGCAAGCTTTACGAGGATTGCTCGAGGGACGCATACGAGGCCCTGAGCTTCAAAAAAGCAAAGGAGCAAGAGGAGGAGGGAGCTAGGGGCGGTTACATATACTTCATAAACTTCCCTGGGGTTCAGCGCTTCATCAGTTCCTTCAGCAAACTGCGCGACTCCTCAGCGGCAAGCCTTCTGGTCGACCTGGCCGTAACCCTCATACCGTTTGCGGTGATGGACGCGATGACGGAGAAGGGGTACCTACCACTTGACGCCCTTTTGGTCGCGGGCGGAGGCCACTCCCTGTTGATAGGAAGGGTGGACGTCGACCCAGAGCAGTTTAAGAGAGCGCTCAAAAGCCAGGAGCTGCTGAAGAAGCTCGGAATCGAGCTCTCCGTTTCTTATGAGCCCTTCATGAAGGGGGGAGCGATAACTGGGTACGACGCGGTGGAAAGGCTGTTCCGGGACTCATCGGTCGATTCCTTAGACGTAAGCTCAGGGTACGGCCTGGTCTCGTACGGGCTTCACCGCGTGTGCGAATCCTGCGGGATAATGCCTGCTACCCAGAAGCTAGTGGACGATGCAGGTAAAACCCATTACTTCTGCGACAGGTGCTTCACTGTTAAGCAGATATCGAGGACTAGGGGGTTTCAGGCAAGGGTTAACAGCACTTATTTCATTTCAGGGAAAAAACTGGAGCTCAACGTTGAGGAAGGGGTTGACGCGATGGCTTACGTCGCCGGCTCCTCTTCCGCGGAGGAAGGAGCGTATGTCGGCGTGATATCGTTCGACGCTAACAACGCTTCCTCTTACTTCGCGAGCAGCAAGACTTTCAGCGAGTACTCGGACAGGGCGCTGCTTGCAGAGCACTGGATAAAGAAGGGATTTAGGGAGGCCCTTTACGGGCTCGTTCAAAAGGATGAGGAGGGCGCCAAGAGGATACTGGCAGGGCTCCAATACATGGGAGGTGATGAGGGGCTTTACTTCGGCCCTCCGCCCTTCGCGGTAAAGCACGCCATGGAGATGGTCAGGACCGCTTCCCAGCACACGGGCCTAACCTTCAAAATCGGACTCTTGGTCGTCAAGACCGATCACCCGATTCAGTTTGCCATAAGGACGTCAAAGGAACTCATGGAGAGGGCGAAGAACCCCGAAACAAACACGGTCGCGGTCCTCTACTCCCCCTCGTTCGTGAGCGGGCTGGACGCCCTAAAGCAGGAGGACTTGAGGATAACCAGGTTTGCCAACCCGATTGAGGAAGTCGAGGACTTCCTCTCCACCGCGGGCTTTGAGCTTGAAGGAGAGAGCGAGAAGATGAAGGAGACCGTTAACAGGCTGCAGTCGCTGCTGGAGTTCTATTACACCAAGGTAGTGGATAGGCACATAAACTACCTCTACGCCTACGCCATGAGGCTCACCAGCAGGCACGAAAGCGTAAAGGACCTGATAATGGAAATGGTACGGTACAAGGGAAAGGGACCCGACGATCCCCTTCCCCTTCTCGACGTCTTCTTCCTTCTCAAGGGGATAGAGAGCGGTTACGCCGAGGGGGTGGGAACATGAAGCTAAGCGTTGAGGGAAGGACGCTCAGCTCGCTTACGGTTGGGAGGAGCTCGAGGGCGGCCTACGTGGACGTGGGCTTCAACGACTTTGGCCTTGCCGGTTCATCCATAAGGGGAGCCATGAGGAGTGCCATATCTTGGGCGATATCCAAGGGGCTGGTCCAAGGCTACAACTCCTGCGGCGAGATAGAGCCCCAGAGGATCGAAGAGGCGCATGAGAAGATGAGCGAAAAGGGGCTGAGTTGCGACGTCTGCGATTTGTTTGGCTATCCGAATCACGAGGGATTGATAAGGGTTGGGACGGCGGAGGTCGAGGGGGATCAGAAGTGGGTGCTCACAAGGGTGTCAATAGACGACAGGACCCTGAAGGCGAGAGAGGGGTTCCTATTCAAGCAGGAGGTCCTTCGGCCCGGGACTGAGTTCAAGTTCGAGGTTGAGCTGCCCAGCTCGACGGACTGCAGGCTGGTTGGGCTCGCGCTGCTCTCCGTTTACTACCTCAGGCTTTGGAGGATTGGGATGGGAGGGATGGTTGATCTGAGGCTCTCCCCGGCGCAACGCATGCCCTGCGGGGCCGAGCTTCAGGACCTGATCAAGCAGCTTGGTGATTGGCTATGGCAGTGATATACGGCGTGAGATTTCAAGAGCCGGCGGTGTTTCACGCGAGAAACGTCGAAAAGTACTACCTTTCGGAGTTGGATTACATACCGGCGCAGACGCTCAGGGGAGCGTTTCTCAACTCGCTGATCTCCTCGGGATCTCCTATAAGGGACGACTTCTACGTCTCTCCGGCTTTCCCGGTCGGCGCGGCTCCAGCCCACGCGTTCATGCCTGCCAAGAACAGGAAGTCGAACGAGTTGGTAGAGGTGAAGGGCGTGATAGGGCGGCTTGGCGAGAACTGGAAAGAAGAGCTCGTAAAGACCTTTGAGGAGGTGAAGTCCATGGAGGCGGGCAGCGGCGGCGCGGCCGCGCAGGGAAGCGCGGTGCTGCCGAAGTCGAGGGTGGGTGAGGTTGCGCAAATTAGGAACGAAAATCAAGGGGAAAGTTGGCACTACGAGATAAGGCACCTGAGGACGGCCATCGGCATGCACGTGGCCATAAATAAGAGGACGGGCGCCTCCGAGAAGGGCATGCTTTACGCCTATGAGTACAGGAGGATCGATGGGGAGATGTGGGCGGTCGCAAGCGACGACCTCGGCGTGAGTGAGATAAGGGTTGGAAAGTCGCGCGGAAAGGGGGCCGGAAGGGCTCAGGTCGCGGTTATGAGGAAGGCAGACCTGAAGGAGCCCGAAGAAGGAGAGTGGGGATATTGCCTTAGCCAGTGCGTTCCATCTTTTTTGGACAAGACCTACTTCGAGGTGGAAGAGGCCGTGGGGAAGAAGGACCTCTACACGGGCTGGTTCACGCTTGGGGAAAGCGTTGGGACGAAGCCGGCGATCGTTACCATGTCGCCCGGAACGCTTGTGAAGATCAGAAAAAAGGGGGACCTAGACGAGCTGAAACCAGCTGGCCTGAACTTCATCGTGAAGATACGCGACCTCGGTTCTTTCCTTGGTGAGGTGAGTTCGAAATGAGCGGACGTCCCCAAGGTGAGGTGTACCTGTTTGAGCTGAGGTTTGAGGTGAACCACTTTAGGATAGGAGGCGAAGCGGACGGCAGCCTCCTCACCCTCCTCAGGTACGGGAACGAATTCGTCGTCCCGTATAGCTCATGGAAGGGCTCGTTCAAGAGGGTATCCGAGGTAATAGCCAAGAGCTACGGCGACGGAGCGGCGAGCCATCACGTCAACGACGAGCACGAGGGTTACTCGGACGGCGACATCGAAACGATCGTCAAAGGGATCACAGAAAGCGTGGGCAAGGGCAATATAGGCGGGAAAAAGATCGATGGTAGCAGAATAAGGCTTCAAAGCTTTCCAGGGTTCGACGGGCTAGCATCGGCTTTTGCGCCAATTGAGTACTCTGAAGACGAGGTCAGGGAGATCGTGAGGGAGTTCGTGGCGTCGAGCAAGTGCCCGATTGACAGGCTGTACGGGTCAAAGTTCTTTGCGTCGGAGCTCAGCTTCTCCGACTCGACGCTTCCCACCGATCTCGTGGAAACGATCACGCACGTGACCATAAACAGGAAGACTTGGACGGCGCTGAAGAGAGAGGAAAGCGGAAACCTGTTCTCGGAGGAGGTAGTTGGGCCTTTGCAGCTGAGCGTAAGGGTGTTGCTCAGAGTGCCTAGCGAGGAAGACATGTCGCTTTGGAAGCAGACGCTAGAATACGTTGAAGAGGAAGGACTGCAGCTGGGGTCCGGAAAGAGCAGGGGTCTGGGCGTGGCGAGGTTACTACCAGCTGAAAGCTCAGTTAAAATCGTGAAGGGGCTTAGCGCGACAAGCGTGGGCCTTCAGCAGTTCATCGGTCAGCCTTAGTCTGATTATGACTATATAGCTTTTTGGTCAGCTTCTTCACGGAATCCTCCTTTCCTTGGAGGTAACCCACGTAATTCTCTTTTTCCTCAGAGGTCATCTGAATGAGTTTCCACGTAAGCCCGGAATGAGCTATGAAGTTTCTTATATCGGGTTCAGACCCCGTATCAAATAGATCTCTCTCAGTTGATGAAAGAACGTAATCCCACAATGGATTTGCTTTGTACACTTTTTCGCGAAGCAACTCAACGTCGGATTTGCTGATGCGATCCTTTTTCTGCAGGTTTATCCCCGAGAGAATCCTCGAGATGAGCATTGAGTAGGCTAGCAGTTTAAAATCCTCGTGCAGCCTGTGAGGATGGCCTAGCGTCACCCCCGATTCCGTTGTGGTGACCTTGGAGTCGCTTATCCACTTTTTTGTAACGGCTTCTCCGCATTCAAAAAGAGCGTGATGATCTGGGAAAAAGCGATAAATCACCAAAGGAAACGCGTAAGCGACCCCTGCCACAAAGGCAAGCAGGTCATCCCTGGAAATTTGGCAGAGCGGGTTCGGAGGTTGAGCGTCAGGCTGAGACTCGGAGCCTATCTTTATACCTCTTAGTTTTCCGCCGCTCATTACGGCATCCGGTTTGTCGAAGCTGAGACCAGAGAATTGTTTGCCCTTATAGGAATCCACGCGCATTATGCGTTTCTCTTTGAGACCGTTTGGGGGAAGATCCCCTTCAACGGGCGCGCTATTGAATTCCTGCACATCTACGTCATAGATCAAGCTCAGCGCATCTGCCAGTTCTCTTACAATAGAGTACGCGAGCACAGGCACAACGTTAAAACCGTGAGACGTATCAACCGCTATCGTGATCTTTTCACCTGGTGTAGGGGTTTTGCTGGCCTCTCCGATCGCCGCGTATATTGCCCTGGTGATTTCCCAAAGCAGAAATGTGCGCATGTCCGAGGGATCGACTTCCGAGCGCAACCACTGTTTGGCCGAGTTGCTCGGCGGCCCAAGTTGAAATTCGCCCGGAAAAGGTATGACTGCTATTTGGACATTTTTCTGTAGGTCAATCCCTGGAGCAATCCGTGCGAGTTCATAGTTGGCTTCTAGGAAAACCCTATACTTTTCTTCGGCTGCTTTCAACAGCTCTTCGTAATTTTCACTGCCCTCAGACGGTGCAACAACGGTGTCAGTTCCCAAGATCAGGACCAGGTCGGGCTTGAGCTCCTCGATAAGGGGAATCGTCGTCGTCCTGCACGTGTATTTTTTACCCGAGGCGGGTTCCACTTGTACTTCGTATGAAACCATTTGCCACCTGCTGTCCTCAGATTTTTCCGGGTCTGACTCAGGGTACTTCCAAGGCGATCCCCATGTCGATATCAGTATTTTCACGATAGGAAATCCGTATGCCCATTTAAAGATTTAGCAAACCCGATGACATCTATGCAGATTTTCGGTAACGGTTTTCGACTCAGGCAGTAGAGGCTTGCTGCTTTTTGCCTTTTGTCCGGTCGTGAAGAGCTTCGCCTTTTTTCCTTGCTTAACCGATGCGGCGAAAGGCCAGCCGCAAGGGGCCACAAGCGCCAACGCCCGATTGCGCCGTGCCGGTAAGCCTCAGCAACGTGCAGCTGACAGCGGCAAGACCGCTGGAAAAACGCAGAGAAGGGGTAGCGGAGAGAAAGACTTAAAAATGCCGGGAGGTTATGCGAAGTGCATGAGGCGGAGGGGGCCGGAATCTCACAAAGAGGATTGAAAAGCGGTGGTATTTAAGCTTTTCGCTGGGCGCGAAAAAAGCAAGAATCTCACAAAGAGAATTGAAAGAATGCTCTGTTGCGGTAATCGTGGTCACCAATATCGAATCTCACAAAGAGAATTGAAAGATTTCTTCGTTGATCATTGTGCGTTCACCTTTTTGCTCTCGAATCTCACAAAGAGAATTGAAAGAGGGCATGCTTTCGGCGGCTATTGGCGCGGACCGCGCAGGAATCTCACAAAGAGAATTGAAAGTTTGGTGGCATCTCAATATCTACTTTCTTGATGGACATCGAATCTCACAAAGAGAATTGAAAGTATACTCGGGTGGGGTATAAAAAATAAAAAACAAGAATCTCACAAAGAGAATTGAAAGACACCTTCGTATTCTGAGAAGCTTCAAATTTTAAGGAATCTCACAAAGAGAATTGAAAGGAAGGTGCACGTGGCGGCCTTGTGACCGCCGCCAAAAGAATCTCACAAAGAGAATTGAAAGAAATCAATTTCGTCCAAAGTATCCCATTCGAATAAAAATAGAATCTCACAAAGAGAATTGAAAGAATAACAGGCGGCTTAGCAAACGTACATCAGGAATACGAAATCTCACAAAGAGAATTGAAAGTCAGAGAGGAAATTGCCATTGCGATCCACAAAACGGAATCCCACAAAGAGAATTGAAAGTCGTAATCTTCAGCATAATCCAGAAATCCGTCTCCTGAATCTCACAAAGAGAATTGAAAGAATTTTTGCATGTTTTCAGCTGCATCTTTGACGCCCATTGAATCTCACAAAGAGAATTGAAAGCCTCGTAACGCAGGTCTTGCACTTCTCATCACCTGAGGAATCTCACAAAGAGAATTGAAAGCATAATATCCCTCTTCGCTACCTATCTTTTCTCTATGAATCTCACAAAGAGAATTGAAAGTTCAAAGGCGAGCTGGGTTCCGTCGAGGTCGTACTCCGAATCTCACAAAGAGAATTGAAAGTATGAATATAAACAACCAGAAAGAAAAGGTGTTGCAAAAATGAATCTCACAAAGAGAATTGAAAGCTCTTGCCGGCCTCCTGGGCAATGCCTTCGAGGTCAGGAATCTCACAAAGAGAATTGAAAGGGCCATACCGCGGTGATTTTTGCGCCCCACCCCCTAGCTAGAATCTCACAAAGAGAATTGAAAGACAATGTCGTTCCACAAGTGGACAGACCATCCTGGGAATCTCACAAAGAAAATTGAAAGAGCTCTTGCGGGGGTCGTAGAGGATCTCCTCGCTCACACGAATCTCACAAAGAGAATTGAAAGTCCCTCGTGTACCTGAGCTTCCTGTACTTTCTCTGAAGCGAATCTCACAAAGAGAATTGAAAGCCGCGAGCGGCCCCGCAGCAACCCCCTCGGAGTTCGTGAATCTCACAAAGAGAATTGAAAGGCCTTTACCCCGGCCGCGAGCAGGGTACTAAACCAGGAATCTCACAAAGAGAATTGAAAGACGCAATAGTGAGCGATTTCCAAGGCGTGATCGTTGCGCCCCGAATCTCACAAAGAGAATTGAAAGACGTTTGCCCGGTATGCCACAGAAAATTTGTATTCGAATCTCACAAAGAGAATTGAAAGACACGTTCGACTAGGTCACTTATGACCAAGCGTATTGGGAATCTCACAAAGAGAATGGAAAGGGCGATAGCCAGCGCGTGGCCCGTCGAGCCTACCCCGGAGGGAATCTCACAAAGAGAATTGAAAGACCTCGAAAGTTCCCGAGGAACTCCCTTGATTTGTCATAGAATCTCACAAAGAGAATTGAAAGGCAGTAGTCAACTTATACAGATATTCGTTCCAGTCGCGAATCTCACAAAGAGAATTGAAAGCCTTTATCTTCTGCACTTGCGAGCAAATTTCCTCATAAGAATCTCACAAAGAGAATTGAAAGTGATCATTCACCACAAGCGGGATTGCGGCAATTTCTTGTGAATCTCACAAAGAGAATTGAAAGCCGCGGTCACGCGGATTTTAGCGTCCTCAGGCTGCTGCGGAATCTCACAAAGAGAATTGAAAGACCTAGGTCTTTTCGCTAAAAAATTCGCTGGCGACGCAGAATCTCACAAAGAGAATTGAAAGATTATCTCCTTCCCGGTATAGGGGCCGAGGCACATCCACGAATCTCACAAAGAGAATTGAAAGTATGGTATCCACAGATATAGAGCGGCATCGAACTCATCAAGGAATCTCACAAAGAGAATTGAAAGGAGTAGACATTCACAGCTGACTGCACGCCCGTTATGAATCTCACAAAGAGAATTGAAAGAGACGAGCGTTGAAGGGATCGAAAGCGGATTTACAGGAATCTCACAAAGAGAATTGAAAGTCAGTCATTCTCCTCCCCCTCCGATAGCCTCTTCTCCAGAATCTCACAAAGAGAATTGAAAGAAGTCGACTAAAAGCTGGTACGCGCTCGTATAACCAGAATCTCACAAAGAGAATTGAAAGAAAAGATCTACTGCTTCCTTTTCGAAGTATTCATCATGAATCTCACAAAGAGAATTGAAAGCTGGTGACGGGAGATCCATTACCCGCCGAGAAAAAGGAATCTCACAAAGAGAATTGAAAGAGAAGAAGCCGTTGTTCATCTGGGTTGTAGTGGAATCGTAGGAATCTCACAAAGAGAATTGAAAGAAAGTACCGCTTATGTGGCCCGATGGAAATACAGAAGCGAATCTCACAAAGAGAATTGAAAGACCTCATCCAAGTCGAACTCGTGGAACTCTATACTTTTAAGAATCTCACAAAGAGAATTGAAAGACAAAAAGGTCATGGATAGCGGTCACGAAAATACCCCAGGAATCTCACAAAGAGAATTGAAAGGAACAGAGTACGCGTATTGTAGTCTCTTGTCGAATTCCTCCGAATCTCACAAAGAGAATTGAAAGAGCGTGCGTGTCAGGCGTGAACAGCTCCTCGTCGTTCCTCCGAATCTCACAAAGAGAATTGAAAGAAAAATTCTGCGGTTGCATTAGGAAACACTTCACTTATGAATCTCACAAAGAGAATTGAAAGAACATGTGAATGAAGTCATCACGTACATGCTTTGCTTCTGAATCTCACAAAGAGAATTGAAAGACGGCTTGCTTGCGCCGCTTGCGCCCCTTTTTCTCAGTTTGTGGAATCTCACAAAGAGAATTGAAAGATGAAAACGTCATAGGCCTACTCGTCGGAGCAAAGTTCGGGAATCTCACAAAGAGAATTGAAAGATAACCGAGTCAAAAATCTCGCTAACTACGTCCCTAAACGAATCTCACAAAGAGAATTGAAAGTAGCGGTATTTCCATGTTACTGATTTTGCTGCGCTGTGCGGAATCTCACAAAGAGAATTGAAAGCTTTGATGCGGGACTGGAGGGACGGCCCGCCGCTCGAGGAATCTCACAAAGAGAATTGAAAGCATGCCTGTTTGTAGTACATGACAATAATGCAAGTAGCCGCGAATCTCACAAAGAGAATTGAAAAAAACATTAAGATCACCAGCCACAGCGGTGGCTAAGAATCTCACAAAGAGAATTGAAAGACCTTGTAGACAACAAGCGTGTCGGTTTGTCCTAGGGAATCTCACAAAGAGAATTGAAAGAGGATTACAACCGACACCGACGAACTCCTCATACAAGAATCTCACAAAGAGAATTGAAAGAAACTATCTTTGTGCTACTATGTGTCATCGATGATTACTGAATCTCACAAAGAGAATTGAAAGTGGCATACAAGTCGTCCCAAGCGTGCTTCACCATCCCCGTGAATCTCACAAAGAGAATTGAAAGTAAAGACTTCTTCCGCTTGTTCGCGAATGTCTTTATCACTGAATCTCACAAAGAGAATTGAAAGAGTACTCTGCGTACGGCATGTGGTCAAACGTGTGGTCGGAATCTCACAAAGAGAATTGAAAGATAAGTGCATTCGACCAAGGCTGAACATATCCTTTTATTGAATCTCACAAAGAGAATTGAAAGATGAGTGGCTTCAGGGTAAGCCTTAAGGACGACAGCGGGAATCTCACAAAGAGAATTGAAAGAGCGAGGACGCGATGAATCACGAGGTGCCGGGAGGGAATCTCACAAAGAGAATTGAAAGTCATTAATTCGATTGAAACCATTCCAGCTGTGAAGCCGAATCTCACAAAGAGAATTGAAAGAAGAGGAGCTAGACGTTTCCTTACCCGTTTCCTTAGAATCTCACAAAGAGAATTGAAAGTCTTTAAGTCATAACCATACTTCACAGATAACGCATACGGAATCTCACAAGGAGAATTGAAAGCTCCCTTTCCATATCGGCTAACACCGCGCCCACGTCTGGGAATCTCACAAGGAGAATTGAAAGAGCCTCCCGGCGCCGTAAAAGTCTTGCTTTGCCCCGGGAATCTCACAAGGAGAATTGAAAGAACTGGTTCGTCTCAACGGTGCTCCAGACCACCTAGAAGTTCTTGGGCCTTTCCTCCCTTGGCCCCACGCCGTCCAGCCAGTGGTAAGCGGAGGCAAAGTTGCCTCGGGCCAACGGGTTATCCGGGGCGAGGCGCCCTCACCGCCTCCAGCACGTCTTTGCGGAATCCCCGCTCGTTGGGGACGGCGGAACCCAAGAGGTGGGGATGGGGCAGGATGCGAGGAGAAAGCTTAACG
>Ga0080003_1001272_pt1 | contig 13751 bp, 11 predicted proteins | sample JossMetagenome_FD_69206 | JGI IMG/M metagenome (GOLD analysis project Ga0080003, IMG submission 69206) | Hot spring microbial communities from Joseph's Coat, Yellowstone National Park, USA - JC2_E (SPADES assembly) (version 2) | ecosystem: Environmental > Aquatic > Thermal springs > Hot (42-90C)... | reverse complement strand
CTACCCCCTTAGTTGTGAAAGCTTATGCACTTTAAACACTCCTTTGAGTTGTAGTTAAATAGCTTAAGCTTGATGTATATGTTTTCTATACCTTCTAGTTCAATAACAAACACCCAAAGCTCCCCAGGCCTATCCTTATCCTGCACTGGGCCTTCCTTGTAGTCTTTTTGCTTTAAGTCTAAGATGCACTGTTTTATTGTTTGAATGTTTAGCCCATAGTTTGCTAAAAACTCTATATTCTTTTTTCTTTTTACAAAGTCGAAGTAGTTTAAAAGCGCTTTTTTTATGCGCTCCAGCTGAGATTGTATTTCCATTCATACACTCCAATATACATTATCATATGATAAATGTCAAGTATTATATACTCTATTGAAAATATTTTCATAAGTCTACATCATCTATCACTGCTACCCCTTGTTTATCACTGTTTTGTTTTTCAAGGTCTAATAAGTCGTCTATGAGTGATTGCATTGTAAGAGCTATAAGGCGTGCTACAGGTGAGAGCTCACTAACTGGAGCAATAAAGTAGTTTTCAAGGAGAGCTTTCTTATCTAGAGGGTCTATATTGGGTTTGGGCAGCTGAAAACCTTGTGTTTCTTTATCGTAGCGCTTCTTTAGGTAGTAGAGCTCACTTAGTATTGTGTTTTTTAGATGCTTGTGTTTGATAACCAATATAGAGTCTACAAACTCTCTGTCTTCTTTTAAACCCACAAAACTTCCTAAAGGAAGATTTAGGAAAATACCAAAGTTAAAAGCATTAAAAAAACCAATAAAAAAGGTTTTGCATAAAATAAGCTGTTAAAGCGCTTAAATCCCTTTTGGCTTTCCACTATCTTGTAAATTACTTTTTTGCCTGCAGTATTTATGTTATTTGTTTTTTTATTGTTTTGCAATAAAAAAAGTTAGTTAAAAAGGGTTGCAAAAAAGATAAATTGGGTTAGGATAAGAAAAAAATAAACATTGAAAGGCATGCAGTGTTTTGTAATCTTTCAACTTTTTAAATCGTTTGCTGCATACTTATTGTGATTTGCCATACTTCTTTTTAATTTCATTAATTTGCTGCTCTAAAACCGTTATGTCTTTTTCTCCAGCACTGGCAAAAAAGTTTAAAACTGTGTTTGCAATCTCATTTAAAAATTCCTGCTCTTTTTCTTGAATTAATATTTTTTCTATCTCATCCAGTTTTTTGATTCTTTCTTTTGGTGGAACCTTAAATTCTCCTGAATTTATTTGTTTCATAATTACCTCCTATATTTTCTTTTCAATTTCTTCTAAGTTTTGCTGCACAAGTTATTGTATAAAACTTCAATTTTTTCATAATTCCCAATATTTTGTTTTTATGTAATATTTTCTTATTCGCCAAAAAACTCTATTTCATCTCCTTTTCTAAACCCGGGAGAATTCTTTACACTATCTTGGTTTTCCTCACAGAAACAATTGGATTTGTTTTTAATTATACATATTGGAGAAACATAAAAGATTATATCGTCTTTTGTCTCTTTATTATCCACCTTTTCTATTTCACAGTAATATAATAGGTCATCGTTAGGATTATACTGATCTACCTTTCTCCTAACAATTAATTCATTAGTATTAGGATGTCCTACAATATTAAGTTTATTAGCAAATATTATTATGGTATCAATTAATTTTTTAATACTATTTTTTTTGTCATTATCAATACTCTTTGGGAAATAATTTTGATTAATTTCTATCCTGAGACAAAATTTTTGTCTTGATTTAACTATTGAATCTGACGAACTTTTATATTTTTTTTTATTACATATCTCTGTAAGTTTTTTTCCTTTTTCCCCTTCTGTTTTTGAAGGAGCATCTCTTAATGATTCATAATCTTGATATTCCAATGAAAATTTGTTTTGACATTTAAAATCATATTTACAATCATACAGTAAATACTCATTACATTTCTGATTATCAAAAGAACCATAAAAATAATAATGAAGATAATTAGGCTGCGGCCAGTCTTTTACATTATCCATACCCTGAATTATAATTTTATTTGCCATAGAGATTAAATTATTAATCGGCTCGTATTGGCAAAGATTAAAAAGAAGTATATTTTCTATATCAGGGCTGTTTTTTGAACCATAAGATTTTTGTTTAGATGATAAATAAGTAGTAATAAAAATACCCTCATAATTTTTCTGCTCTATTAGCTTGGATGAATAAAGTTTTTCTCTAAGATTTGTAGGTGGTGATTCATAATGAGTTATATCGTCACCAAATACTGCAAAAATATTATCTGGAATGTTTTTAACAACTGCTATTTTCATATACCCTCCTATTTACAATAGTGTTGGAAAAATATTATTTAGTAAAGTGAACCCATTCTTCTTTAAGTCAAAAATTTCTAATTTTTTATTCCCCATTTACGCTGCTTCCTGTATTCCTGTCTTATAAACACTCATAGGTGTTTTATATCAATATTATACAGATTTTATTGCAAAAATGGTACAATTTTAAAAACGATTTTAGCATTTTTATGATTTTACTGTTGTTATGCTAGTTTATAAAATACCGCATTAAAAGAAACATCAGAATACTAAATAAACTTTTAGATAATAATTCGTCTTTAATTAGGTTATTCGTGTAAAATAACAAGCTCGAGTACTATTTCTTTAGTTTTAATTTAAGTTCCTCTAACATTGTATTAAAAAGGTTACGCAGTCGTTTTTTTCCACCATCCCAGCTTTCATTCAAATATTCTTCGCTAGGTTTTTCATTAAATATCGGTGGGATAAAACGTATTTCTGTCAAATCTTTAAGATATTCGCTCTTTTCTCCAAAAATAGTTTTGATAATCATTTTTGCTCTTCTTTGGAGAGCATCTAATTCTATACCGTCTCGATTCGGTAATTTATCAAGTCGATCAATCAAGTTTTGAATAAGTTCAACTTCGTTCATCGTAAGTCCTCCTTATTTATAGTCTGCAGTTCAGGCCGCAAAAATTCTTTCCCAAAACCTCATTTTTTTTGTTACGATCCGATATTTTTATTATAACATCATTTTATTATAATATCAAATCAGCCCAATTTTCAAAAGAGTTATCCTCAAGAACCTTGCTCGCTTTATCAAAATAAACCCAGCGCCCACGATAATGTCGGTCTGTATTAGCGACAATCCCACCAAAAAGCTTTTTGCCCTTCTTGTTTTCTTCTTTAATATATTTCTGCAAACCATCAGATTTTGGACCAAAATCACTTAATTGCGTTCCATGTGGGTCAAATAAACCAATCCTTCCATCTTTTAACTTCACAATAAAATCAACATAAAATGGTTTTTGTTCTCCATTTTTATAAGGTACAGCAAAAAATTTAGCGTCTCTATCTCCGTTTTTAAACCACCATTCAACATTCGGTGATTTTTCTAAAAAATCGATAAAGGCTGATTCTGATTTCCATTTCTCATTGCTGTAAAATGGCTGCATAATTGATTTTTTCACCTCAACCTTTTTATATTCGCTACCGAAAGAAAGGGGTTCTGGTGGTATATTCCAGTTTGACACATAAACTATCTCGCTTTCTCTTTTTTCAACTTCTTCTTTGTATTTTTCTTTTGTTTTGTCTAAAACATTAACAAAATGTTGAGCGTTCTTTTCACTTAAAACAATCTGTACTATATCTTCCCAAACATCTTCATACGGCATTTTTAATTCCTGCTCAAAAAATTTATAGATTGACTCTTTTACTCTACCAACTGATCTATCCTCGGGATAGAATGGAGTTAGATTATTTCGCACGAAAAAATCAAATAATTTTTGTAAATCAAAACCACTGGCCTTTATTGTCTTATCTCCAACGATTTTTTCGCCGGCCAATACGTCAATATTTTCAGCCTTGTAATCAGAGATAATTTTTAAATCAATTTTTCTTGCCTTTATATCAACATTCTTTTTCAAACCATATTCTTTGGCTTTTTCTAAAAATATCTCAATAAAAAGTGGTGATAATCTTGTCTTTTCTCGGTGTCTTTTGGAATAACAAGAAAGCAAATTCAATTTAGGATCAAAACTCCTCTTGCTTGTATAAATAGTGATATAATCTTTGGCGATATCTTGCTGAATTTCTATATTATCTAAATTGGTATAAACATAGCCGTAATTTAAACTCTCGTTTTTGTAATGACCTTTATCCGGTTCCGGCATACGCATAATTCTGCCGACCGTCTGGATTGAAAAAATCTGGCTGTGCCACTCTCTAAATAAAATTAAAATCTGCGCTCTTGGACAATCCCAACCCAAAACAATGGCTTGTTTAAAAAGTAAAACTTCCACATCATTGTCTGGTTTTTCTATTTCTTCTTTATTGATATGCTCGCCCGAAAGCCAGATTGCTAATTTATTATTCTCTTTTTTTGTTGAGATTTTGTATTTATTTTTCAAAATACTTTCAACTCGTTCTCTTATTATGTCTTCCAAACTTGTTTTTCTGTCGGGTAATTGAATTAAAACTAATGGGTTAACATTAACCTCTTCTTTTTTATATGCTTCTACTAATTCCTGTCTTTTTTTCATAGCCGCATCTATAACTAATTCTTCACTACCACCACTCAATTTCTGCGTCTGTATTTTCCCTTCTTGAATAAAATTAACAAAATTATCATTCAAAATAATTCCTTTCTTAATCATTCCTTCTCTTTTGACATTTTCAATATCAACAGATACCATATCATCTACATCTTTTAAAAATGGGGTGGCTGAAACCTCAATTGTTAATTTTGGCCCAATCATCTGAATTAAACCCTGCGAAGTTTCGCTGGTGGCATGGTGGTGTGCTTCGTCAATAATCAAAATTATTTCTCGACCTTCCTCCTTTGTTCTTTCTATCACCTTTGGTAAATTAAAATCCTGTTCATTATCGCGAATATATATATTATCTTCTTTATTGATACTTTCCCAATTAAAAAACAAAATTTCATTTTCGCTAATTTTTCTATCATCCAAATCTTCAAAATAAGAACATTTTAACGCTCGGCTCGTCTCAAAATAATTTTCTAACTTTTTTCGGCTTTGGATATGAAGTTGCCTTGGAGCGGTCCAAATAAAGCCAAGCGATTGCTTAACCCCTCTATCATCAACTAATTGCTTCAAAAATTCCGCCATCATTATCGTTTTCCCTGATCCGGTCGGTGCTTTAAGAACAAGTTTTTTGCTACCAGAATAATCCAGGAGGCGTTTGCTCTTAGTCAATAGCTCATCTATTGCGTCTAGTTGATAAATTTTCAGTTGCATAGATTATAATCCTATATCTTGTTTTAAAAGTTTATAAATTGAAGTGGTCGGAGTAATAAATTCTGCTAATTTTAATTTGAAATCGTCAACCGAACCACTAAAGCCACATTGTTGCATTATTGATGATTGATATTGTTTTATGTCATCTTTGTTTATATCTTGGATGTTGTTATAGGCAGTAATAGTTGAAAATTCCTTAGAATTTTGCTCGCAATAAAGTTTTATTATTGATTTATCAAAAAGATAATTTTCAATCTCTCTCCGGGACCAAATTTTTAAAGTTGGTTCATTTCTCATTTTTTCATTTCTTTCTTCATCGCTAAGATTATCTCTATCTACGATTGAGTAAATCCCTCTTAGTCCTTCTGTCTCTTTTATTATTTTTAGAAGTAATTGATGAGCTTTTTGAACCCCATTTTTACCTCCACTTGAAACAAAAATTACATCTTGATCATAGAAAATTTTATTTAAAACTTCGGCGTCGAATCCCATTTTTTGGATTGACTGTTCATACTCACTTGTATTGCCTTCACAAAAATAAATTTTTGAAGGAATAACCATTGAAGACAAATCTTCAAGGGCGACTTCGAAAAGCTTTCTCATTGCTACCGAAGTTGGCACCAGCGGTTTAATCTCCACGTTTTGATCAAAATCTTTTTCTGAAAGATCTAAAATTATTGCTTTCTTCCCACCAGATTTTCTGTAAATTTCTATGGCTTTTCTTATAAATCCTAAACTATGAGTGGATATCCATAATTGCGAATTATCTGGAATCAAATTTAAAATTTCTTCTAGTAACTTTGCTTGGATTGAAGTATTCAGATGTAGGTCAGGTTCGTCTATACAAAAAATAGTGTCATTAAACTTTTCCACCTTAACAATTAAATCAATAATTATATCTATAACTTCTTTTTCCCCACTACTTAAATTCTTAAATGAGAATTTTTCAACAATACCCTTTTTAAAATAAAGCTGCCCCCTCCCTTCTACTGGATTTCCAATATCTGATAATTTAATATCTAACACATTCTCCAAAATGCTGTTTAATTTATCTTCAAATTTTTTTGTATCATCTACTTTTCCATAATAAACTTTTCTAATAAGATTAAACCATAATCTTTGATAATTATTTGCTATTCTCTGGTCAAGCTCTATCATTCTTTTCGGCCTATCATGATCCTCCAGTGAATCTGGCATGCTATTAATCTGGCCAACATTGAATTGGGGATTAACTCTGTATGATGATCTAACATAAAGCGCATTTTTTTCTGGTGGAATTACATTATTATTACCAAAAGAGTTATTACCAAAAGAGCCTTTATCAGTTTCAATCTCACAAATCCAGGGCTGATTTTCATCTTTCCGTAAATAGTCTTCTTCGGGAATTACGCTTTTATTTATATTGAAAACTTTCTCAAAAGCATCAAAAACAGAACTTTTACCACAACCATTTGGACCAACCAAAACAACCAGTTTTGCCTCCGGCGGAATCTCTTTAATTTCTAACTCTGTAAACCTTTTAAAATTTTTTAAATGAACTTTTGTAATCTTCATAATCTTTACTTAAAAATCCTCCTATATACCCTTAAAATTGCTTCAGGAATTGGAGATAATTTAACTTTCTGTTTAATATCAACGAATTCATCATCAAAAGTTTCATCGCCCAATGAAAAAACATAGACGCTGAATTTCCCTTTTATATCCTTAATCGCTTCTTTAAATTCTGGAATTGCGGTTTGATCCCAAATAATGCCGATATAATGGTTTGGATTTTTGAAAATTTTAAATTTTTCATTATCTATAACCCTTTCAAAAGTTCCTTCTTTTACACAAAGCATCTCTGTTGCTTGATGAGTGAGTTTAATTTTATTTTTATCGCTTGGCTCGGCATCAACAAAATTGGTTCTGAAATACTTTAAATTAGCTGGTATCCCTGTCATATCTAAATAGTCTTTATGACCTTCTATTACTTTTTTTATTCTGGGGAAGCAAACTTCCTCTGCAATTCTATTTTCATTATTCGTACAGAGGATAAATTTTCTTTGTCCATCATCTTCTTTATTAAGAATCATTAATGCATGTGCCGTGGTACCAGAGCCAGCAAAAAAATCTAGAATAATTGCATTCTTTCTTGAATACAAAATTGGAGCAATACAATCATAGGTATTCCAAACAGATTTAGGAAAATCAAAATGAGTATTTGGCACTAATGCATGAACTAATTTTGTTCCATATTCATTAGCATCATAACGACTATCTTGCCATACTGTTCGAACAATACCAAAGTCTTTACCAATTTCAATTTCATAACCATTTTTCGTCTTTTTAGTTCTTAAAAGATGTTTAATTTCTTCTATGCTTTGCCTAGCATATCGCCATTTTCTCTCGACTCCTTTTCTATCAATCGGATAAATATAAAATTCTTCTCCGTGTTTTTCTGTTTGTGATTTTGGGTGTTTGTCTAAAGGCAAAACATTTCCAAAATTTATTATATCGCCATCTTTATTAACTATAATTGCATAAAAACAATTCTTAGCATCTGTTCTTAATGATTCTCCACCATTATCTCTTAAATTTCTCCAATCAATATCTTCAGTCTTAATTTTTCTTGAACCTATTACTTTTAACCCCTTTCTAAACACAAAATAAGCATATTCGTGGGTATAAGAAAAATTATTCCCCTGGATCCCGCGAGGATTATGTACTATTGTGATACAATGAATCTCAAAACCTTTAAAAATATCTTCTAGTAACAATCCCAAACGGTAAAATTCGTTTTCATCAATTGCACAGATAAATACCCCATCTTCCTTTAACAAATTTTTCGCTAATTGCAATCTATGCGCCATCATGCTTAACCATTTACTGTGTCTCCACGCATCGTTAATATCCACATAATCATTATTATATTTCCAATCTCTCGCACCAGTGTTATACGGCGGATCAATATAAATAACATCAACTTTGCCAGCATGGGTATAATTTAAAACTGAAAGAGCGTGGTAATTATCTCCTTCAATAAGTAAATTTATTGGCTTATTTTTATCTGTAATTATTTCTTTATCTTTTACCTCTTTTAGCACCGGCAGTTTTTCTTTACACATCTCAACCACTTCTTCCGGTTTATCTTCCCAAACAAGCCCGTATTTTTTTCTTTTTTTCAGTTCTTTTTTTAACCTTTCAATTTCGGTTTTCAATTTTTCAATTTCTAATTTTATATTATCTTTCATAATTTTAGAGTAATCCTTTATTTTTAAAACTAAAGAAATCATGTTTAGCTACAATATCGCCCATTACTTCTATCCCTAACATCTTGTCGGATTCTACTAATTTTTTGGTTAATACCAAATCACATTTCACCTAGTAACTAAAGTTACCAAGTCTGCCAAAGTTTGAACCAAAATCTACTCTCTTTGTCAAGTCAAAAAATTCGAATTTCTTATTACTCATTTGTACCGTTTCCTACATAAAACACTTAGTTGCTTTTGTACCTTAAAACGAAAATAACTTTTAAACTTTTACTATATGGGTTGTTATTTGTAAATAAAAAATTCATTAATCCAATAGCGTAATTATCTATATTCTTTCTCTAAAAAAGATATCAACAGCTACCAAAAAATGCAAAAATATAACAAAAAATCCAATTCTTTATGAAATTTTATATAAGTATATATATCTTTTGTTTTATATTTTAGCATAGATATATAAAGCATCTAAATAAAGGCCCAATTTCGAGTGTTTTTTGGTTCAAATGATAAAACCACTATAGGGTGCTCTAAACGCTCACCACGCTAATTTAAATTAGCAATATGGGGCTTTAAAAAGCAAACTGAAACAAATTTTAAATCGTGAGGGGTAATCGTAAATATCCGTTTTCAATTTTTTCTCTAAGTGTTTCTTTTTCTCTCTGATAAGCTCTCTCTGCTTTTTCTTCTGCGTCTTTTCGGATTTTTTCTAAGCGTTTTGGGTAAATCTCATTTTTTGAGATAATATATTCAGTAATAAGTCTTTTCATAGTTTCTTCAAATAGAAAGCTTCCTTCTTTTACATCTTGGTATAATTCTTTAGTTTTAGCTCGGTACTCATTGAATAACTCTTGTTTTTCGTTGTTTTCTAAAAGACTAATGTACTCTTCATAAATTCTGCCTTTTTCTCTATCAACAGCCATATCTATCAAACTTAACTTTTCTGCTTCTAGTTTTTTAAGCTCTTGCTGAATTAATCTTTCTATTCTCTCTTGTTCTGCTTTTTCTTGCTCTTCTGCTAATTCAGATTTAGCGTAATCTTCTTCTATGGCTTTTTTCAGATAAGCAAAAAAGCTCTTTGGCTTTTGCTGGGCTACATATTCGATTTGGTGGAGCAGGTATCGTGCATCGTAGCTTTTTAGACATTTTGAGAGATAAGATTCAAGCGATGATGTACGTTCTTCTTCAGGTACGGCACTTAGTAAGATTTTTAGCTGAGAGACATCTCTGTATTCTTCAAGTACTATCTGTTTAGGCTTTAGCTTCAAGTCGAATTTAATATGGGTATAAACATTGGCTTTTTTAATGAGTTTGTATGTAACTGTAAATTCTATATTAGGATTTTCGCTAAGCTCTTTGATAGCCGGATCCAAAACCCTAACTCGCAAATTCACAAATGAATTATAAGCTCTTTTGTTTCTTATTCCAAAAAGTTCTTTAAATTGAACTATACTTATTTCGGGTACTTCTACATTTTGATAATCTCTGCATAATTCGTATAAAATAATAGAATATTTGCTTTTCAAGCCTTTAATGATAGCTAAATTAATTTTTGAATATAAAGCTTCAGGGTCTCCTTGTATGATTCCTACTATAGATTTTTTGATTATAAGAGGTATTGTATAAAATACTGTTACTTTCTTAGTTGTAATATCAATTTTAAGATCTAAATTGTCTAACAAATGAGCCATGCCATTTATTATTTTGTCTTTATCCAAAATATTATATGTAACGGTGGTATCATAAAGTTTTCTAAGTAGTTTTTTGTAGTAATTATTATGTTTATCATTTTCACTTACATTAAGAATATTTTTTAGTTCTTCTAAAGAAATACTAAAAACAACTTGATTTATATCGTTTCTAAGTTGCATGTTAGCATTCTGTAAAAGTTTATTATAAAATTTTCTTTCAATAACACTTAAATCTCCTGCAATCGTTATTGTTCCAGAGGGTTTCTGCAACAATTCAACTTGCTTTTTTAAACCATGTTTTTTTTGTTCTAAGTTTATCGTTTCCATCAAAACACCATCGCTTTCATCACACTATATTTAGTATAATCAAATTACATTACATGTCAATAGTAATGTAATGTTTGGGTATCATAAATGTATTGGTAGGGTATCATAAATGTATTGGTAGGGTATCATAAATGTATTGGTAGGGTATCATAAATGTAACGATTCTAGTTAAAAATTTCTCATTATAACAGCATTCCTAAGAACCTAAACTCTTTAAACTATTTAAAATTATAAAACACACTACAGCAATTCATACGCTCGCTTCACTTGCGCTTCTTGCTTAAAGCAAGAAGCTTGTTTCGCTCACTATCAGTAGCAAAAAAAGAGCAAGAAAAGTAAATTTGTTTTGTTTGTGTGTTTTTTTATAAATTTCTTTTTTTCTTTAAAAGCGCTAACGTATAAAGTTTAAAGAAATCTAAAGATTTTTTTATCTAATAGGTTAATTAAATTTTATCTTTGTCAATTTTAATTACTTCATTTACTCCCGCTCGTTCCAAATCTGTAGAATGTCTTTTCCAAAACTGCCACCACTTTTTTTCTTTATTCTCTTTTTTTGGCAAGTATATCTGTTTATATGTATTGAGTTCTCCTTGAACTTCACCAAGCTTCAGATACAAACGTCTAATTTCTTTATCTTTTTCTTGAATAAAAGTTTCTTTATTTTTAATTTCTTCTTGTAATCTCTTTTCTAGATTATGACAATCATCTGCTTTTATATAAAAATTTTCTTTTATTCTTTTTGCATCTAAAAGAGTTTTTTTTAAAACATCACTGTCATTTTCAACTTCATAGAAGTCCTTTAGCTCTTTTATTAAATCTTTTAGTGTATCATCAAACCTAAAACTTTTTACGTCTGCCATAATACCCCCTTATTTTACGTAGTAATACAGATTTCATACAAAGAAATATAATGTATTACGATGTAAACATACTATAAAAACAAGCTTTTGTCAATATAAATTTTTATATTTAATATAAATCACTAAACTATAAAAAACATTTTCAGTTAGTAGATATTTTTGACAAACTTATAAAGTAGACGATTATTTTTAGTTTGGCAACACCAAAAGCAGGCGTAAAGGAATAACTTGTACGTTAGTAGAAAGTAATGTAATTATATAGCAAATTATTTTTAGTACGATACAAACAACAGCAAATTAAAAACTATGTTCAATAAGACCTTGCGGGTGCGGAAGTTCCTGTAGCAAACGCAAGGCGACAACGAGTTTGCGTTCCGCAAACGAGGCGTCAGTTTTCTTCTTGACATTTTCTTCTAAGGTATTATAATATTAATAACCTTTTTAGGCTGTTTGGCCTTTTTAAAATCCTTGCTTACTCTTTTGTTGTGCTTACTTACCTGCTCGGGTATGCAAGGGAGTATCTCTGGTGCCTAGCAAACATGCAGAGACGAACGGCGCATAGCTGTAAGAAATTAGGATGTATATTTAGCTTAAAAGCTTTGATTTAGTACTGTGTCTATTTTTTTAGCCTCCCTTTATTTTTTACTGAGTAAACCTTATTGAGCGTATTTTTTAGCTTTTTGATTTTTGATTGAGTAGCAACGACTAACTAAAAAAAGCTTAATCTATTCAACAGACAGCTTGCTGTCTCTTGCTGTTAAGCAAGAGACAGCAAGCGCGGATACTGTCAAATTAACTTTTTCTTTATCGGACTAATCCAACCTATAATTTATTCTTTTAGACCTAAATACATAAAAAACATTATAAAAACAATAAAAATATAACTATGCGAAAAATTAGTTTTTTACATTTTTAATCAATTTTGTCGGACTTTCGAACTTGTTATTTTAACAGCATTTTATATTATTCTATATATAAAAAACAAAAGCTACCCTCCTTAATTCGCCACACAATTATTATTGCGTGGCTTTACATACAATTGGCTATATAGCCATTGGTCCTCCTGTGCCAAGCGTATGCAAAAAACAGGTCTTAGACATTTACCAAAAAATGCTCTCGCACGCTAGTCCGAGAGAAAGGAGGTCGCTTTATGCCACTTACAAGTGAATATTTGAACAACTTGAAAGTGTACTTAAGGAAAAAAACAAATGTTACAAAAAAGTCTGAGAATGAGCGCAAAAGCCATGTTTTAAAATTTTTAAAGCATTGCGAAACGCAGGGAGTAAAGAAAATCCAAGACATTACTAATGACCATTATAGAAGTTTTGTTTCTATACACTTAAACTCAAAAAGCACTTCGACAAAGCGTAAATATTTGTTGTCGCTCAGAGAGTTTTTTCAAAGAGCGCACCTTAAAATTCCAGTCAATGTTACAAGCAGTATAGCAAGAACCAGGGAAAAAAAGCTTTTGAAAATCATTGATATATTGCAAATAGACAACATCAGCGAACAGCAAAAGAATGAAATTTTAAAGTTGCTGTAGTTTTGTAGTTTATGTGGATTGTATCCACCATTTGCCCGCTTTTCTTAGCGGGCTTTTTGTTTTTTAAAGGTCTTTTACATATTCTACTTATTGTAGGATATATAAAAAACCTTTTTTAAGGAGGCTGTATGAAAGCACCCGTGCAAACTGATATAAAAACACCAAAAAAGGCAAGCTATGTCGCATACAATATTAGTCAGTTTTTCAGCAAAGGTAGCGCTATTGAGTCTAAAATTGAAACTGTCTTAAACCAGCTCAGAGATGAGCTTGGCGTCAAGGGTCTAAAAAGACTTGACGAGCAAACGATAGAATCGTATACAGCAATTTTACAAGAGCGTGTGCAAGAAGGCTCTCTGTCCCGCCACACAGCTGAGACCTATATTTCAGCTTTAAATCGCGTAATTGAATATGTAGATCATTTTTTGGATAAAAACTTGCAAACAATAAGCCAAAGCCAATTTGGACTTACGCGTGGCTCATTTCAATATGTTAATCGTGCAGTATCTGAAAACACGCATAATGCTTTTCTGTCTTTTTTATTAGAAAAAAGCGATGACATAAGAGCGCAAGCTTTACAGCACAGCGTAATGCTACAACGCGAATTTGGTCTGCGTATGCGAGAAAGTTTAGCTATAAAGAGAGAAACTATCGAACAAGCACTACGAACAAACACTCTTCACTTAACAGCCCGCGATGGCACGAAAAACTCTCGAAGTCGCGATATACAAATTAGGACTGAAAAGCAAATAGAAGCTTTAAAATCTGCTCTAAATTTTCAAAAAGAAAACAATTTACGCTCTCTTATACCCCAAGAAACACTAAAACAACAATACA
>Ga0080003_1001271_pt1 | contig 13772 bp, 17 predicted proteins | sample JossMetagenome_FD_69206 | JGI IMG/M metagenome (GOLD analysis project Ga0080003, IMG submission 69206) | Hot spring microbial communities from Joseph's Coat, Yellowstone National Park, USA - JC2_E (SPADES assembly) (version 2) | ecosystem: Environmental > Aquatic > Thermal springs > Hot (42-90C)... | reverse complement strand
GCTTTTTTGATACAACTTGTTTAGGCTTGTAATAATCATCAAGAATAAAAAATTCGTTTATGAAATAGCTGTATGAATCATATTCTTCAAACATTTCATCATCTGGATTTAACACTCTTATCTGTGTATATAATTCATGGAGCCTATCTGCTGGTGTTCCAGAAAGCAACAGACGTTGTGGCAATTTCCCTTTTATTGCTAATTCTACCGCTTTTTTAGTCACTTTAGCACTATTGTTTTTTAATCTATGTGCCTCATCAAAAATAATGAAGTCATATTTTGAAAAATCATTAATTTTTTCTCTAAATGCTTCATAAGTAACAATAGAAAGTTTTAAATCTAAAAAATATTGACTCTCAGTTTGCCACGATAGATGAGAAGATTTTGGTGCAACGATTAGAAGGTTTTTAAAGCTATGTTTGTTAGCTATTGCCAATGATCCAATGGTTTTACCAGTACCAGTCTCCCAATTTAGGTAAAGCTTCCCATTTTTATTCTTAAATAAATCTATCGCTTCTTCTTGATGCTTAAAAAGTTTCATACTATAACCTCCTTATTAAATGAAATAATTGACAAATAGAAAAAGTGTGGTATATAATTATATATTCCTCCAAGAGTCAGTATTCCAGTGGGTTTGTTCCCGCTCCTTTTTTATTTAATATCTTCTTCATCTTCTTCGTATGTATCTACCACACCATCTTTGTAAAGCAATGTTACCCCAGCAACCGCTTTCCCATTGAGTTTGCCATCTCTTGACCAATAAACTTTAACAGGACTTGCTTGTGTTAAAATCAACACACCTTCAGACACTCCAAGATTACCACGTTGTGATGCAAACTCATAGTACTTAAATGTCTGATACTCTTCACCATCTGTTTCTATTTCTTCTATTTCACTATTTCCCCTATATCCACATTCAATTGTGAGTTTATACAGGATTTTATCGCCAGGTCTTAGAATAATGGCATTGTTTTTCTTACCTGGCACGACTTGGCAATTTAAAACTGGAAATTCGATATAAAACCTACCATTTTCATCTGCTTTTACAAAGCTATGATGAACCCACAAGATATAGGAAGGTTTGTAATGGGCTTCTAAACCTATGTTAACCATATAATAGGTTTTACCGTCAATGTTTTTCTCAGTTACGTATAGTCTCATGAAGTACCTCTTAGACAAAAACAAACCTGTATTTGATATACGCCCAGGCTAGAGGCGTTGGTGTAAATATAATATATCATTTACTTATCATTTTTCAATGATATTAATCTTATTATATTTAAGCAGTCTCATTTGGTTATCATATCTTATTGTTTTATAGAATCCACCACATAAGTAAGCTCTATAAAACAATAAACCCCAGCATGGGAACCCTGCCGTCACCCCAGCCTCAGTGCTCATAGGAGCAAGGACTGGCGAGATATGGCAGGGTGGATAAAAAGTGGAGGGGCACGTCAGACTTGTAAAACAAGTCTCAAGCCCCTGAGAAAAGGGGTGGAGTTTAGAACTCTGGAGATGGTGGAGAAGCAAGGAGTAGATCAAAATCGTTTTTCCCTTCTATAAATTTTTCTATATTATGTATCTCTCTCAATAAATATATTTTCCCCTCCGTTAATCCATATACGCTACGTCTTCCCCACACCACTGCTACACGATCTTCTTCTTGTGCAATTACGATCGTATAGCCTTTTCTCTGGCAACTGCACAGTTGTCAGAGACTATGACGTGTTGTGGGAGTACATACATGTACTCCATAGTTACGCCATGAAGCTTTGTGTCAAACACACTGACACAGAGTATACCGGCATATACGCCGGTGAAATCCATGAAGGTCGTAACTGGCGTGGCTTTCCATAATAGCTTCTTCAAAGAAGTTGTTCTTGGTGAAAAACTTACTTTCCTCATCCTTTTAACCTCCTATTTTCTTGCACGGGTATTTCTATTCTGCCCTCCGTGCTGGCGGTATTTGTTTGCAACAATCCCCTTTTACCAGGCAGGCAGGTGCCGGAGGGAAGTGGGACGCCCCTAAATGTGCAAATTATCCCTCTGCCTACCCAGAGGGGTGACGGGATGAGGCATCTAAGAGATTGTAAATTTTCTCTTAGATGTAATAATTTCTACCTTCCTGGAAGGAAGGTAGAGTATTAACCCCTCATCCCATTTACGGGACTGTAAGAAAAGGGCACTATATGGCGCCCATTTAATTTTTTCTCCTCTATCTGCTTTAAACAGATAGAGGTTCTTTTCACCAGGGCCTATTAATAAAGAGTCCCTGGTGAACTCCACTATGTCAACACCCAAAATTGGTGTGTTGATGTACAATAATGCTCTACTTGGATCAACATACATCCTTTTTGAGGCAAAATATCCGTAATATACTTCGTCTTTGTTTAGAGAGAGTTCAAGTTTTTCCTCTGCTTGCATATTAATAACCTCCTTTTTCCTTGCTCTGGTTTATCCCGCCCCGGAGCAGAGGTGGTGATTGGTTTTTGCCTTCTCTCCCTTGTTCCACATGACAGGCTGTGGAAGAGAGAAGGTAACGGGTAACGGCTGCCCGTGAGCCTAACCCCCTGTCCTGTCACAGGGGGTGGAGTCAAACAAGAAGAGCGTTTACGTCATCCAAAGGACGTACCCGCTCCAGTGGTACGTCCTTTCTGACTGTAGTGACGCTACCTTCTTCAGTCCTGCTCCAGAGCAAGAACCCGTGGGTCCAGCCCACAGGCTTAAAGCCCTGGGCTTTGAGGGTGTCTTGCACCCTCAAAAAATTCAAAAATTCTTGAAAACTTCCTCTTTCCATATAAAAACCTCCTATTTTTTAAAACGTGATGGACGCAGTCATCCCGCAAAAGCGAGACCAAGCCCATGAAATATAAAAACCGCTCCGGATATTCATAGTGGTAGCCACACTATGAATACATTGACAGTCACACTATCACTATAGGGCTACGATAGTGTGACCCAAAAAAAAATAAAAAATCCTCCTGAAACTGTTAATGATATTATTTTAACAGTCTTTTTGTATTTTGTCAAGCATAAAAAACAGACTTATCCTTTCAAAAATCTTTTAGCTTTATAAAGACCACCATATAGATAGGCTCTATAAAACTAAAAGCCCCAAAATGGGGAGCCCAACCGTCCCTCTTTTTAGGGATAAGGTTAGGCTGAATATAAAATCAAAGAGCATTTGCCTTTTCTTTTGCTTTTTTCTTGTCTCTACATCTTATACTTATTTCATCATATATGATCCAAGCGTCGTAATCACTTAGATCATCGAAACTCATAGCTTTGTTTAGAATTTCAAGAGAAAGTTCTTCTATCGTTTTTCCTAAGCATTCACAAACTTGCCTGAGATTATGTTTTCTTGCGTACTGTGCTTTTTCTGATTTTATCCTTTCGAATGCTTCTTCTTGTTTCTTTAGTCTCTCAGCTATGAGACCTTTCTTCTTATCTTTGTTCCATTTTCTTTTCATGGAACCTTTGGCTATCAATGGTTTTCCCCTAATAGCCAGTGCTCTATTTTCCAGCTCTTCAAGAATACGAAAAGCTGTGTCTTCGCTTATAGAAAGTGAAAATATTTCTTTAGGTGTGTTAATTTTTATACCGTATTTTTGGAACACGGCAAAAGGTGTATCTTCCCACCACAATAGTGTCATGGTGATATCATATAGATCCACCAACAATAATAAGTTTGCCATTTCAACTTGCTTTTTCATAAAACTTACCTCCTTTTAAAAATAAAAATAATTTTGAAGGGACACGTCACGGTACCGAAAGGCACCGTCAAGCCCCTATATAAGTGCCAGATCCTGCGATTTCACAACAAGTTTTCCATCTACTTGAATGAATCTATTATCCCGCATGTCTACATAAGAGTCTACTTGGTCGCAGTAGACTGCATATTTCTTAGGAACATAATCATCATAGAATGTTGAAAAAACAACTTGGTCTTTGATAACATAAGTGTATTCTTTACTTTCAACTACACAATCAGAAGGCACATAATCGAAGTTATCAATATCGAAATTATATACGCATTTTACACCTCTGTATAGGTAATCTTGGAGATAGTAACTGAATGTCGCATCATTTTTATCCAGATAACTATTACAACATTTACTATATACAGCTCTGATTTTCGGAATGTATGTTTTATATATTTCGCTATATACCATATCGTTATAATTTTGGCATATCAGCTTATATCCTATGTTATCTAGTCTGTAAGAGAAAAGGTTATAATCATGTGTCGTTGATAGTATTATGTCATCGTTAACATAGAAATATAGCAGTTTGCTTATATCATTGCGATTTACTTCCATAAGTTCATTTTGATCTCCAAAGAACTTTGCCAAATTACGAAACTTATGTCCATAGGGATTAAATATTAATGCATTTTCGTATTTTTCGTCACATAGAAACCAAACTCTAGTTACTGGGATATCATTTTTGTATATCATAACATAATAGGAATTAGTTTGGCGAATTGCTCTAAGATAGTCAAGTCTTTCATTTATATAACAACTGTTTCTATCTTGATGAAAATTATCGTTATGCTGAATCGCATCTGTATTATAGAAAACTATGGTGTATACGTTATAAGCTTCTATGAAAGCGTTGTATATCTTTTCAAAGAAGCGGTCAAATCCTTTCAGATCTGGAATACGCTTTTTGAAAGCTTTTCTTAGATCACTTTTAAGAGAACTGGTCGCACTGTATAGTGTCTTGTTATCTAAGTAGAATATATACCATTTATGAGAAACATCTAGTATTTCATCTAAAAAGTTTCCATTAAGTTTGAAGATATCTAAAGATTCTATGATCTCTTTGAGATAACCTTTAAACTTATTTCTATTCAGCTCAAACTTCAATGAATACATTAAATAAATCCCGCTATCTGGTATAGCGGGTTCAAAAAGTTTAAATTTAATAAGCGCATTTGAGTTGAATTCAAACGCACTGTTTTTCAAAGAATTTAAAATAGTTTTTATCATAGCTAACCTCCTTTTGAAAATCACCGGGTCACCTATTTATAACCCGGTATATTGATGTTCATAAAGAAGGGGCACGTCGCTTTACAGCCAAGCCCCTATATATTGTAACATACTGGGTTTCGAATAGTTCTTTAGAGGAGCCACCATTTTGAAATACGATAATGGAATATACTTACCATCATATTTTATGAAATCGCTATCGTTTTTGGAAACGTATGTATCAAGCAGATCACAATATATAGCTTCTGCTTTAGGTATATAGGAGTCGTAATATGAACTGTATACAGCTTGTTCCTTTATAATGCGGAATGTGTTAAATGCACTATATACAGTTAGTTCTTTTGGCATATATGTGTATCCACCGTTGTCATAGTCCCATACATATAGGGCTATCTCATCTTGGATGTAAGTATTCAAGTATAGGCTGAATTTTGCGTCATAACGGTATAGATAAGTGCCGTGATACTCAGAGTACACAGCTTCGTTTTTTGGTATGTATTTTTTGTATATTTCGCTATATACAAGGTGATCACCACAGTGAGGGCATTTGAGCCTGTACGCTCTATTGAACTCATCGTTATCATCACCCATTTCGCTTATTAATGTAAGTTGATTGCTTATTGTATGTCTCTGACATGTCGGACAGCATAGTTCATAAACAAATTTATCGTAATCGTCTGCGTTAACCAGTGTCGTATCATCGTTTACGTAAACGCCCAGTGTATTACCAAGTTTTTCGTAATTACCTTGAAACAGCTCATTCTTAGCTGGATCAGAAAAGAATTTCGATAGTGTTTTGAATTTGAAGCCGTATTGATTGAATATAGCAACATTTTCAAATTCCTTGTCTGCTACAAACCACATACGTGTTATATGTTCGTTGTTCTTGTATACCATAACGTAATACGTCTTGGCTTGTTTAATGGCAGTTAGATAGTCTTTTCTGCCATTAATGTAACAGACCTCTCTATCGGGAGCAAAGTCTATATTTTGAATAATGGCTTCGGCGTTATAGAAGATGAGAGTATATACGTTGAATGCTTCTTGTATAGCGTTGTATATACTTTCATAGAACCTATCGAAACCTTTAAGATCCGGAATGATCTTTTTATATAGCTTCTTTAACTCACTTTTAAGTGAGCTGTTATTTCCATTCAAGCTTTTGTTATCCAACAAGTGGCAATACCACTTGTGTGATATATCTAATACCTTTTCTAAGAACTCACCGTCTTGCTTAAAGATATCCATGTTACAGATAATATCTTTTAAGTAACTTTTAAACTTGTTTCTATTCAATTCGAACTTCATACTATACATAGTATAGATATAGCTGTTAGGTATTAGATAGTCAAAACCTTGATTGATAAGAGTCTCTGTATAGACTCCGTTTCCTGCTTCCTTTAGTGTGCTTAACAAAGCTTTTAACATAATAATTCCTCCTTTTTAAAAAAAATAAAAGGGTTACTTGATACTATAGTTGTATCAAGCCCCTAATTTAAGTTAGGATGGGCACGTCACACCAATGAATGGTGTCAAACCCATAGAAAAGGCAAAAATAGTCCTCCTTTTAGAAATAACAAAAAATAACAAACAACATATGAGTGGCACGTCACACTGTTAATGTGTTAAGCCACTGAATATTATTGGAAGCTATTTCGCTACAATGAGGGCATCTCAATTTATATCCATCTTCGTATATGTCGTATTCTTCCATTAGTTCGTCGCTCTTCACATAAGCATGGCAGTTTGGACAAAACAATGTGTAGATAAACTGCCTGTAATCATTTGTAGTTGTCAATACAGTATTATCAACTTGGACGCTTAATACGTTCTCCAATTGTCTATGATCACCTTTCACAAAATCTTTTTTGTCTCCAAAGAATTTAGACAAGTTTTGAGGGTTGCCATGTGGATTTAGAAGAACCACATTGTTATATTTTTCATTTGTAACAAACCATGTACTTGCAACTGGTTTGTTATTCCTATAAATAACAACATAAAAGGCTGGTGCCTGTTGGATAGCTTCCAGATGGTCTGGTCTTTCGATTATGAAGTAGTCATCCCTATCCGGTGTAAAGTCCTCATTTTTATAAATAGCATCTGGACTATAGAAAACTATCGTATATGTATTATTCCCTTCTTTAATCGAATAAATAAGGTGAACCTCTGTTAGCGGGATAATAGGATCAAAATCCTCAATGAGTGAGTTGGAATAAAAACCAAACTCAACATCTTTTAATGATCTTAAAACACCTTTTAACATAATAAATCCTCCTTTAATTTGTGTAGTATTTTTAAACGCCCTGCATTATGGCGTTAGTTTAAGTTAGGAGGGGCACGTCGCTTTACAGCCAAGCCCCTAAAATCAAAAATCAGAGTTCACAACGTTTCAAAATCATCAAAGTAATCTTCAGGCTCTTCAGAAACAACATCAGCAGTTTTCAACTTTATGATGCTTCTTGCTTCACTTACAATTAGTAAGCTTATAATGATTACGAATACTATAAATCCCATACGTTTCTCCTTTTTTAAAAAGCAACCAACAAGTGAGTGACACGTCACACCATTCATTGGTGCCAAGCCACTAAATAAGAGAAAAACTAAACTAAAGACATTGAAACGATTTTTGGTAGAACAAACCTGTCTGGTATATCTATCTCAATGCCTTCAGATGAGTTGTTGAACATTACCACCCATTGTGGAATGTTTGGGTATCGTTCAAATAACTCATTTTCGTTTATGCCGTTTTCCGTTAGCATCCTGTCTTTCAAAATAAGCTTGAAAGACATTTCCATAATGGATGTTGCCAGTTTATCCACTTTTGGCTTAACAACATCCCTCACGAACGTTTTTTCTTCGTTCGTGAATGTTTCTTTCTTACAAGACGATATTACATCAACTAAAGCTATCGGTTTCTTGCTTAACTTTGACACTACCGATAGCTCTATTATCTGTGTAAAACTTTCGGTGATTGGACTTACAGATATTATCCAAGCGAATTGCTTCGCTGTTAACACTACTGCGCTGTTTGATGGTAAAACTACTTTCTTGAGAACCTTTTCCATAAAAACCTCCTTTTAAAAAGATTTAAATAAACAACTGTGAGTGGCACGTCATCCTAAACGGACCAAGCCACTAAAAATCTATCAAACTAATACATTAGCAACTTCTTTAGGAATATAATCACCATTGATATAGATAAGATTTTCGTCATTCTCACCAACATAGCTGTTAAGGTATTTACTGTATACCGCTTGTTCTGTTATTAAGTTATAGCCATAGTAACTGGAATATACACATTGTTTCTCTGTTACCCAATCAAAGTCTTTTCTAATGCTATTGTAAGCTGATACCATTTTTAAGCCTGTATATTTATTTACTTTAGGGAAGTAATCGTTGTTATAGTGTGAGTATACCGCATCATTCTCGTATATGTATGTATCAAGTGCAAAGCTAAAAACCGCTTCTTTCCCGTTAATATATTTTTTATAATATGACGAGTATAAACAGCATTGACAATGAAGTCTAGTTCTAGTAATATATAAATCGTTTGAGTGTACGATGGAACCGCAACTGGGACATGACACTTTGTAAATAAAGTCATCTAAGTTACCATTCTTGTTGATTATCCAATTTCCGCTATTGATATAAATACCCAATCTGCTTTGTAACTCAGACGTTCTTATAGAATCAAATTCGTCTTTTGAAGTGGTAAATAATTTATAATAGTCTTTGATCTGATATCCATATAGATTGAAAAACACTATGGATTCCTTGTCTTTAGATAATAACGCCCATATTCTATTTACCGGTTTTCTGTTTCTGTAGATAACAACATAAAAAGCATTCATCTGATATATAACCTTGAAGTAGTCTTTTCTTGATTTTAGAAAGCATGATTTTCTATCTTCTGAAAAGTTTTTATTCTTTCTGAATGCGTCTACTGAGTAAAAAACTATGTCATACGAACCATTAGCATCTTCAAAGTTTCTTTTCACTACCTCAAAGAACCTATCAAAACCCTTCAAATCTTTGTCTTTATTTTCCTTATACCAACGTTTACAGTCGCTTTTCAGCGACTTCGTTTTATCAACAAGAGTACCATGTTCTAAGAAAAATTCATACCATCTATCAACAATATCGATAAAGGCATATTTCAGTCTATAGCTTCCGAAAAATTCATAATCGTATTGCTTAGCAAACCACTCATGAAAATCATCTTTACTCATTTCATATTTTACTGAATAAAGACAATAGATCATAGTATTTTTTATCAGATAATCAAACCCTTGCGAAATCAAAGAGTTTGATTTTATACCATCGTTGTCTAAAGATGCAATGATTTCCTTTAACATAAAACTTACCTCCTTTAAAAATAAAAATAATTTTGGAGAGACGCGTCACGGTACCAAAAGGCACCGTCAAGCCTCTAAATTATAAACAATAAATCACCATCTTTTTGAATGTCTATTTACTGAAATATATTTCACGAACAATATCACAAACTACATACTTTGGTTGATTATCAAAAGAATAGGATCTTTTAGTATAATTTTTCCTTGCTAAAAAGAATTTTACATAACAGTTGAAATTACAGGGTAATCTCTTGAATGAACTCCAATAATATAAACTACATGAGATCTTAGGATTTGTTATAAATCTCCATAGTTTTTCATCTTGTTTTTTTACAAACTCCATGAATAGCGGAATATCTTTTTTATCCATCCAGTTGAAAACAAAGTCTATTAGCTTTCCTCTTCTGGATGATACCTTGAAGAATGGAGTCCAGTCTGCATCTTCATTTAGTAACCTAGGTGCACTAAAACTGATCCATTTTACAAATATTTTTGTAGTTTCTAAATCTTGGTATTCATCCATAAATAATACAAATAACTCAGCTATTCTGGACCAATTCGACTTGCCAGATCTGACTTTATCAGCGTTTCTTTTAACTACTTTCATAGCAACTTCTCTTGGCACTGCTTCCATAAAAACCTCCTTTTAAAAAGTTATTCAGTAATACTTCACTGCCGCTAATAAGTATAGCGATAGTTTCAAACAGGTAGGGACTAAATCCCTAAAAAGCTACAAGCTACTCGATTATCTTAACTTTCGCATATAGTTTTTCATCTTCTTTTCCGTTTCCTCTTCTTTTATATCAACGACAAAGAACCTTATAGCTACAGCTATTATTGCTGATAATAATACTAGTTGTATTGCAAAAGCAACTGATATTAAGTACGCAACAAACTCTAACAGAAGCATTACTATCATAAGAATAAGCAATGCTCCTTTTTTCTTTTGATACATAATATCATCCTTTAACCACCAAGCACGTGAACACCGGTGGTTAACCTAAGAAATAACAAAGGGAGTGGCACGTCGCACCGATTAACGGTGCCAAGCCACTAAATAAGAGAAAAATTAGGAAACTATTTCTGGCTCAATCAATAAATCTGGTACGTCTAACTCTATGCCAGACCCAAAGTCATTAATAAGAATAACGTATTGTCGTGATCTCAATTGGGGGAATTTCCTTAATAATTCTTCTTCATTTGTGATTTGTAATTCTTCAAGTAACGGGTTCATGAGCCATAACGAAAATGATATGTATGGTGGTATGCTTTTGCCGTATGTCCTATGTTGATACATACGTAAAAGCTTCTTTATGGTCTTTGTGATAATCTCCTTCCTCTCTGACAAAGTATCACCGCCACCTGTCAGGAATACTGAAAAAATTACTATTGGTTGCTTGTCAATGTTTGACAGCAACATAACCTTTTTTGCAAAATAGAAATCCCAGTGTTTAAACTGGAATTCTCCGCTTGGATTACCTCCGGCAATCCAATTCCATTGATTTTTAGTTAGCGCCACTGCGTTTTTTGGTGGAACGAGAAACTTCTTCATGCGACTTACCTCCTTTGAAATAAAATTTTTAAACAAATTTTGGTAGGGATACTTTTACCCTTTAATAGATAAAGTCCCTAAAAGAAACTTCTAATTAAGAATGAGTCCTTCGTACTATTGTAACACGCAGTTACAACAAAGTACTTCTCCCTAGAATGGATAATCCTCGAACCTGTTTTAACAATAATAATATAACATATATCTATATCACATTGCAATGGCTTTTGCTAGTATGATAATGTAACATTCACTTGTACTTTCCTTTACGAAACTAGTAAACTATGATACAATATAAAATATGATTGAAATTGAAAAGCTTACTGCAGATGTCGTAAAAGTAACTTATAGAAGTAAGCATGAATCAGTCGTGAATCCAGATAATGTTGCTAATTTTAAACCACGTGAGAACTTTTCACTAGAAGACACACTTATTATACCAATGAATCAAATAGTAGAGCTTTATCTAGCGCTTTCTTTTGTAGAAAAAGATTATAGGCTTACAAGACCTTCTAAATCTATTTTATTGAAAGATATAAACTCTAGAGCCAAAAGAATACAAGTATTTATTTCTAAAAATAAACCAAATACACTTCAAATGAGATACATTAATTATTCAGAAGATAAAGCTGGTATTATCTTCTTAGAAATCAATAGCTTAAAATTTAGACTATTTGTAGAACATCTTGAACGTGTTATTGATAAATTTGATATACTGCGATGCGTTCTTGGTGATCTCGGTTTTATTTATTATAGGAGAGAACAAACACTCTATATTACAGATAAACATTTCAAAATACAAGATAGCATTAGAATAAATGCTCACAATATATATCGCATTAAATCTTTGTATAAAACACCGCATACACAGGATGTTTGTTGTGAGATCTATGTTGACCAAGATAAAAATGTCTCTATTTTAAACAACAGACTTATAGTTAACGGTAAGTGTTACCATCAGAGCATTTTTTACGAGTTGGGATTACTTTTATATAGGTATTAAAATAGGAGAACTAGACAGATAATTTTATAAAAGTGTATTATTCAATATCTATGATGAAAATGCCGTTATGACACTTTACTTGACAAAAACTAACAAACATGATATAATGAAAAAATAGGAGGTTAATCAATGAGTTTAGAACGTTTAAAACAACTTGAAAAGCAGTACAACATGTTATCTATGCCGTTTCCGGTGATTACATTTGATACAAAAGTAGGTAAGTTCAAGACACCATCTGGTTATCTTGAACCACCAATTGAAATGGTAATAGTGAAACAATATTCCCAGTATAAACACTTTATAGAGGAAAATGGATCTACTATGCTTGATTTTGCCACAACTATAGAAGAAACAGCAGCGGCATGCTCATATAAAGGTAAAACCAGAGATGAATTGAAATTGCTTTTGGAAAAATCTGCTACAGCTCATAGGTTTGTATACCAAGCGTTATTTTTAACACTTGTAAAAGAAAGTAGCATATTTAGACCCTATATACTAATTACAACTGGTTCTGTGCTTGCATCATTTATCAATGCTTTCAACATAAGAAAACCATCTTTTACTAACAAGTTCATTATAAAGGAAGTCCAAGAAAACTTTGCAGTTGACGAGACCGCTTATGAAGTTGTTATAGAACCACAGTCCATCAATGAGGAAGAAGCTAGTCAAATTGTTACTCTCCTTGAACCTCCCAACGCTGTGATAGAGCAGTTTGAAGATTATAGAAAAGCATATAATGGGTAATAAAGTGATATCATCGCATTCTTAAAAAGATGATTGAAATTGAAAAGTTGACTGCTGATGTTGTAAAAGTAACTTACAAAAGCCCTTATGAATCAGCTGTAGATCCACCCAATATTGCTAATTTTAAACCACATGTTGATTTTTCAATAGAAGACACACTTATTGTACCAATGAATCAAATAGTAGAACTTTATTTAGCACTTTCTTTTGTAGAAAAAGATTATAGACTTACAAGACCTTCAAAGGTTATCTTACTCGAAGATATAAACTATAATACTAAAAAAATACAAGTGTTTATTTCTAAAAACAAACCAAATGCTCTTCAGATGAGATATGTTAACTATGCAGAAAACAAGGCTGGTATTCTTTTTTTAGAAACCACTAGCTTAAAATTTGGATTATTTTTAGCATATCTTGATCTTATAATAGACAAATTTGACATATTGAGGTGTGTTCTTGGAGATCTTGGATTTGTTTACTATAGGAAAGAAAGAACCCTGTATATTACAGATAAGTATTTTAACATGCAAGATAGTATTAGAATAGATGCACACAACATAAGCCTTATCAAAGCTTTATACCACACATCGCTTACTCGTGGCTTTTGCTGGGAAATGTATGTTGATCCAGATAGAATTGTTGCTATTTCTAACAACAGACTCATTGTAGATGGTAAGCGGTATCATCAGAGTATCTTTTATGAATTAGGATTACTTTTATATAGATATTAAAATAGGAGGTAAATATGTTAACAAACTTAGACCAAATAGAAGAAAAGCTTAAGAAAGCTTCGTTTGTTGATAATGAAGCAAGCATTAATAGAGATTATGACCCATGGATACTTGAGCCATTAATCCCTTACAAAGGGATTACAATTGTTGAGGGTATTGGAGGCTCTGGTAAATCTTGGTTTGCTTTGGATATTTCTTATGCGATTGCTTCTGGGATTGATTTTGCCAATAAGTTTTCAGTAAAACGAAGTGGAACGGTTTTATACTTAAACACTGATGATCCACCACATATAATTTCACAAAGACTAAATCTTATTACAGCAAAATACGGGAAAAATAATAACTTTTACTGGTTATCAAGATTAGATAAAGATTTCCCGTATGAAGCATCTTTTTTAT
>Ga0080003_1001269_pt1 | contig 13778 bp, 15 predicted proteins | sample JossMetagenome_FD_69206 | JGI IMG/M metagenome (GOLD analysis project Ga0080003, IMG submission 69206) | Hot spring microbial communities from Joseph's Coat, Yellowstone National Park, USA - JC2_E (SPADES assembly) (version 2) | ecosystem: Environmental > Aquatic > Thermal springs > Hot (42-90C)... | reverse complement strand
CCATTTGAAAACGAATTGATAAATAATATATGGGAAGGATTTACAACAAAGAGGGTATCCAGAATCTACACGTTCTTCAGACTCGATGAAACAGGAGTGATCACAACGGCCTTCATTCCTACTTCGGAGCTGAATGCTTACGCAAAAACACTCCTTGAATCTACTAAAAAATTAGGCGTAAAGGTGGAAATTATGATTATGAACCATTTTAGCACAGAACTGTGGGGTTATCTCTGATATGTCTTTGCCTTTTAGGTATTAGACCCTTCATAATAGCCCGCGACCATATAATTTACTCTCTGGGTCATCATTCCACTTTTTCCCCGTACAGGCTTATCAGATTTTCCCACAGGATTCATCTAAGTATATTAAAGTGATGACACAAAACCCTCTGAATATGGTATTATTAACGACACGTCGAGTTCTGCGTTCGATACAGTGGAAAATACAGTCTGAAGCCTGATCATGAATGCGTTGAGTAAAAGTGTCGGAAGGAAAACAGTTGCGTAGGCCTTACCGCCCACGTATTCCTCAATATACGATCCAATGGCTATTCTGTCGTTCTCAATTAAATTCAACAATGATTCTGTAGGACCGGGAGCAATTTTAACCGCATAGATGGGAGGTTCAGCTGATATCTTATGAGCAGAATCATCCCTTTCCAGAGGCTCTCCGTAAATAATACGGCCAAGCCTGTTATACTTCCTCGGTGCAAGTCTGAATTCAGCTATTACATTCCTTTTATTTTTTCCGCCTGCCCCTCGAAATTTGGTCTTGAAGCTGTATTGTACAATAGTGAGAGGGACTCTTGAATTGATTGCGGTGAGTCTAGAAATGATTCCCCGCGATGGGCCGAAGTACTCGATTCTTATGCCATCCACTTTCACGATAGCCTTCTGTAGTAGTGAAAGTACAGATTGTCTGTCGCTATTGTGGAATCTGAAGCCTATATAAGCCCTGTTTCCATTAATGTAAAATTCTACGGGAATGACAGACGGTAATGATACTAGTTCCCTATAGGCCTCGATGAAGTCAGGTCTTCCTATCCTTTCTGATACGGCAGTAAGGCCATCATAATGAATGGGCGTCAGACTCTCTATGAGAGGTAAGTCCTTTGGATCCAACGTACCTTTAAGGTATAGGTCTATCCACGCATCCTCATTTTTTAGGAATAAATTAATTGGAACTGGCTCCTCTTTAGCGATAAGGGGCGATATAAAATCATTCACAGGGAATGAAAATGCTAATTCGTTGTCTAGAAGTTTGTCTATTTTCTCTAGCATGCAGAGATATATAAAATAGTTGTTTTTAAATTTTTTCTGCTATCAGAGCAAGAAATCCACATATATTCGCAACAAATTTGATATTAAATAGCTGCTCTTGGAAAATTGACTGAGCGTTATGAATTAAAACTGAGCTGCTACTAAAAGGGGCTAATTAATTTGCAGGCATGTTCTCCACCTGCCTAAAAAGGCTCTCTTCTTTCCTTGCAGAAGAATTGAACCCAACCTGGATAGGAATAATCCCATCGCCTGTGATCCTGTAGTACAGGGGAGAAGGATCATAACTAGTACCTCTCAACTTAAGGATTGTCAAGGATCTGACATCAAAGTTTGCGTCGGCAAATTCTAGCTTTATGACGCCTGAGCAGTAGTACTCCTCAATTCCGAAAAAGCTGAATTCATTTGCCCTCACATTGCTCGTTACTATTGTAATGATATCAGGGATTGCGAGACCGTTTATCACCGTATTGATAAAATCATCATCTTCTATCAGGGCAGGCGTTATAGGGTCAATCACGAGTCTTGAGATTTTATCGTTTAGAACTAGGGCTCTTATTTCAGTCACAAACTTATTTATTAATCTTTTTCTCTCGTTGGGATTTGAAGCAACGTTCTGTTTCATATCCTTAATTTCATCTGACAGCTCAAAAACTTCAATCATTCCTGCTTTATAGTATTCCTTGAACCCAAGAGAGAAGGAACTTGAATTTGAAACGAATTCAACCGGTCGCGTGTCTGTGAGAACGATGGCTCCTTTTTCACCTCTTTTAGCCCCAGTAGTCAGAAAATGCAGGGACATCGTAGTTTTGCCCACTCCCGTTTTCCCGGAAATCATATAGACAGACCCTTTTCTAAGAGATCCTTTGATTTTCTTATCTATGTCCTCAACTCCGAAGGTTGACCCTATGGCCGTCTTAGGAGGGTTTCGTCTCTTCCTAATTTCAATGATCCTGATATTAAAGATCTCAAGCAGTCTTCTCTCCTTTTCATCGATATCCCTGTCTATAAATGCCCCTTTCAGAGATATGTTCAGGTCCTCAGTTTTCGAATTAAAAAGTATAACTTCATCAACAATTTCCCTGTTTCCCGGAACAAGAAATGCCACCTTTCTTCCACTGCCCTTGGGAATCAATACAATATCCAGCGTGTGCTTGGCACCTGAAGCGCCTACCTCTTCCAAATTGTACTCGGCGACGTAATCTTCAAGGTCTATACCAAAGAGCTCATTTATTGCATCAGAGTAATCCTCGACGTTAATTTTCTGAGAATTTTTTTCTACGGAGCGCGTCATCTTATCATCGATCGTGACAATATTGAACATCTTAGCCAGATTATACTCTGTTTTATCCAGTTCCTTGTTCACTATAATGGCCTTTAGATTTATACCGCAATCTTCAGCTATGGCATTGAACCTCATTATGTCGTCAACGAGGTCCGAGGAACTACTTCTTATAACTGCAACTCTTCTTTTCTCATCGCTCTTTGACATAACTACCAGGTCGATAGTGTACGTTACCCCCGATCTTCCCTCAATCTTGACATTCTTGTCCCAGGAAAGTTCACCAGATAGATTGAATTCCTTTGATATCAATGATATTTCGCTCGGATTTTCATTCATTATGGCGGTAAATTTTAATCAGGAGCATAAATATTTCGATTAAATCTAAGAGAATAATATATTCAATATGAAATAATAAAATTCCTCCCCTAGCGCTCCAGCACCTCTGAAGATTTCGAGGAATTGCATTATTTTCAAAATTTCTGCAAATCTTAAGAAGCTAAAATCATCACGATTCCTGGCTTTCTAAAAAGGATATGGCTGTCATAATAAGCTGAATTTTGCGTTTTACAATCCTTGCTGTTTTTGAATCCTTCAAGGAACGAGAGGTCCTGATCAATGTCTTTCTCTTCTTCTCAAGATTGTCTATCAGGACTCTCCTGGCTTTATTTTTAGCGTTCTCAAAGTCATTTCCCGCCTTGGCATCGTTTACGTAAAGTATGTACAACAGTGTTGAAAAATAAACCCCAGGCAAGACCTCGTAGTATCCATTGTCAAATGAAGAGAATGAGACATCACTGAATGAAACCAGTAATTTTAAAGCCTCCGGCTCCAATTCTTTATGATGTTCACATCCTTCAAGACGTGCTTCAACCGGAACGAATTTTTCATCTGCCATTTATAACCCCTCCTTAAAATCGAGAGTAAAGCAGTTACCAGTTAGGTAGGGCATAAGGGGAGAAAACTTGTAGAGCCTATAGTCCGAACAAATCATCGGTTTAGATTTTTGAGAGATTTTATAGTCTAAACGTGAAACATATCCATAATATATTTCCTGGTTTCCCCCTTTATCCAACCTCATTGTTACCCAAGGGAGACCTAGTCTCTTCTTACTAAGGTCGATAGAGGAAGATTCTACACGACCCTGATTGGGGGACATGCTTATCAGGGATGTGTAATCCTCCTCCAGCAACCGAGGTGTGGCCTGAGGTGTGGCCTCTATGCTAACCCGTAAATAAGCGTTATTTTCCTGCCTATTCCGGGGAACGGATACCTGTAATGCATCTCTTATTTTCTCTATTTCGGGTTTCATTCTTGATATAGCAATGAGATGAGGGTATTTAATAGTATTATAAAGTTAGAAATTTTCTAACTTTATAGCATTATCAAAATACATGTACCAATTGTAATCTGGGGGACAAAAATGTTTGAAATCATTCTGGCAATATTGGCCGTCTTGGTAACGGCGTACTACACGCTGTTCAACCCTGATGGCGCAGCTTATCAGGGAGGATAGATAATTTATACCGAGAGATAAGTAGTGAAACTTATTTTTCTTTTTTCTAACTTTTTATACAAGTAATTATTTTCTAACTTGTGGTTGAACGAGGGGTTATATCCACTTGTCCCATTTGTGGACGTAATGCACGGGTTATCCGTAGGTGGACCCTCAACAAATACGGGAAGCGATACAACTATCTGATATTCAAGCATGAGAAGGGTTCTCATTATGTTAACCAAGATAGGAACGTAGGAAAAAGAATCAGAAAGGGACAACTTGAAAAAGCTCTAATGGAAATGATTAATTCTCAGGAATTCAGGCTTGGATCATTCAAGGTAAAGGACATAATGGATTTAATGAAGGAGAGATATACTAACATAGGATATTGCTCTGTAAAAACTAACCTTGACAAGCTCGCCCAGATAGGCATGGTTGAATGCAGGAAAGAAGGGAGAAATCTTTACTATGTCAGTACAGTGTCAAAGGAAAGGCTAAGTTTTATGGATAATTCTTGTGTTATTTCCCTGGAAGATGTATTAGGCGATGGGATGTTCAGAAAGCATATTTTTGTTTACTCAATCAGAAATCACCAGTCCTGGCCACTGTATTATATGCCATTTAGAATTGCCGGTGACACGGAATGCACCTATGAGGAGGTCAACTTCAAGGCAACAGACCCCGCTACCGGTTCCAGCTATGACGCAATTATCATTGAGGATAATCCAACAGATAAGCGTCTCCTGATCAAACTCAAAACCCCCCTCCTTCCAACGGAGTCCACAGACATCAAGCTTGAATATCAGTGGGACGAGCCTGCCAGAACATATGTCTATTCATCCGCCACTAAAATGAATTATTTCGAATTTTCCATAGCAACCAACAAGGAAGTGAAACTCTCCTCATCCTTAACTCCACCAAATGGAAATCTGACCATTGACTTGTCAAATGAAATTACGCACGAGAGTAATGAAAAATGGAAGCACATCTGGAGACTAGTCATGCGAGATATAGAGGCATTTTCAGTTTTTCAATTCAAATGGTAAACCTAGCAGGGAATTTACGTAACATTGATTATCATTAACAAGATCATTAAGAAATGGGGCGCAAATCTATCATTGAAATTTGCAGGATATGCGGGAGCCAGGCGAGGAGGGTAAATTATCATTCGAAGGCAAAGGGGAGAACCTACTATTATTACAAGTACATTCATAGCAATGGCGAGGTCCACTATTTCAGGATAAATCCTGAGAAGGAGAACACGGATCAAATACACCAGAATCGGAGATCAGCTCTGGATTTGATTGAGGAAATAATAAATGGAAGAGTAAAGAAAAATGGATTGAGATTTTCAGAAATAAAGACCCTTTTGAGGGACGTTTACGGCGAAACATTTTCTTCCGCTACGGTTTACCGTAGCATTGACAGGTTGGTTAAACTTAACCTCATTGAGAGAGATGTTCATAACGGCATTGTTGTCTATAGGAAGAAATTAAATGAAAACCCTGTCAGAAACACTAAAGCTACAAGAATGAGCATAGGATTGGTTTTAAGTGAAGAAATAGCGTACGTAACTATATTCACAAGGGTAAAAAATTCTGGGTTGGGATTAATGACAGGCTTCAATATCTCTCTTCCTTCGGCAGGCACTGGCGATATAAAGCAACTTTCCATAAAGGCATATGATGACATTGGGCCCACTACCATAAGGAAAGAAAACATACTGGTTTCCGCTCCTGATCAGACAGTTGTGATGATTCCCTTCAACCAGCCCCTAAGGCAATACGGTGAAAAATCGCTGTTCATCTCGTTCAATTCCGAGTTGAAAGATAATCCGTTCAAGATGGTACTTACCTCTGAGATAGAGTTCCTGAAGGTAAGCTGCAAGATTAGCAGAAAGGAAGAAGATTTGAAAATAGAAAGGCTTCTTCTTGACGGGCTAAAGAGGATAGGGCCTCCCCTGACGAGGAGAACAGCAACTGATCCTAATTACGTCATATTGGAAACGGAATTCGAAGGTCTTTCAAGGGGGGATACGATTCTTATTTCCCGCTCACCGCAATAGCCCGTATACCTTGGGAATGGTTAATTGCTTAATTTTCATCTAAGAAGAAATGGTGATAGAAATGCTATCCCTCTTAACTGTGTTATTTTTTGATATTCCAGCTTCACAGCAAAGATTATTCTATAAATTCCAAAACGTGTCAAACGGTTAAATACCCGAGCAGACTTGTAATGGGGAACTGAAATGGGAGTTGAATCTCTGAGAAGAAAACGTGCTAGGATTGCTTCCCATGTCAAGAATGGTATACTTATATGCAGCGAGAATCCGCTTTTTGACTATTTTGCTGAAGATCACAGGGCTGACTGCATTCAGATAATGAATGGCAGAACAACCCACATTGGTGACAGGAATATAAGTGAACAATTTTCTGATCCAGACCCGCAAGCTTGCATTTTGGAACCCTATTTCGGTAGCAGAAAGCAGGTACGCTGCGACATAAGTGCAGAGGACATATTTCAGTTTCCCCTCGAAGAGGAAACGAAGATAATTTCTGAAACCAGAAAGAGAATTGAGGAACTTGTGATATCTGTTCTCTCTGAAGGATCCAAAGAGATGACGGAACTCTACATTTCAGAAGCTATAAGGAGAAAGATGTGCGCTGAAGGTTTGAAACAGTTCTACGAACCTGTTGTCTCTTTCGATCGTAGCACAGACGAAATATGGCATAGACCCGATAATATAAGAGGGGAAAAGATTGGATATGTGGAGGTTGCCTGCAACGTTGGGGGACTGGCGAGCCTGTTTTCCGAAACATTTCTCTTCGTGGACGAGGAACCCATCACAGATTCCTATAGATCCATTATGAGGGCTACCCAGATTATAAGGAACAACTTTACCGAGGGTTCCCGAACCTCTTTAATTTCTCAAATGTTGGAGGGCTTCAGGAATGAAAGACTTTACCTTACCAACCCCCTTTATCCTTTCAAGGTCCACTTGATTCCGGGCGATGATGAGAAGATAAAGACGGGGGATGTTGCAGTTTTCGATATCTGGGTCAAGCATGGAAACATGTTCTTGAGAAAGAAGATAATGGCGGTTGCTGGCAGTTTTCAAGCAACAATTCTTTAATACTTCGCAACCGTAAACGCCCCGTATCCTACACCCGTTTGGCCTCCAGCTATCTCAATGGAATTAGAAAGCTTAAGGAGTTCGACCTTTCCTGAATATGCTGAAAGCAATGTGGCAATCGGCCCGTATCCGCAAACACTCATCTCATCGGAATAGATGTACCTGAACATGGTTTTGAAATCCCTGGAAAGTACTGTTTTAGCAAAAAAACCGTCAAGCTGCCTTAGTCTCTGCAGCGGGAGGTAATGATTCAGGTCGGAACTTGCGATAACTGTAAAGTTCCCGCTTAATTTTTTTATCTTCATGGCAAGGTGCTCCGCCGCCTCCAGACTTTGATCCATCATCACTATGGGTACAATTTCGACATCTCCGTACAGGAACTGAAGAAATGGCACCTGTACTTCCACCGAGTGTTCTGAAATATGGGCGGCATTGTCCACAGTAATGAGATCGTCCTGCAACTCTTCGACCACGTCCTTTCTCACCTTCGCGGGGCCGAGAGGGGTCAGGTAATCCTGATCTCCAAGCGAAACAGGGGAACCGAGGCCCGTGTGATTCGGACCTATGATCACGTAATAATCATACCTTCCACTGGTGGCAAGGGAGGAGTAAGAGAAAGCAGCAACCGGACCGCTATAATCGTAACCAGCATGAGGGGCCACTACCCCGATTTCTGCGGCTTCCTTCATAACCTGTGGGATGTGGCCGGGGCCATTCCAGTGAAGGAAAGACCACCTGATCTTCTCTCTCAGGGTATCTGGGTCAGAAGGGTAAAAATATCCGCTCACGTAAGGTTTCCTCATAATGTCCGGGTACAATCATTCACCAGCTAAATAACCTTTTCCAATTTCAGGCAGAAACTGCCCACCTCCTCGAAACTTGGAAAAAATACGGGGCCCGCCCTTTTCGTCTAATAAATTACTAATGATTTTTTAAGAATCTTCCGCTACCTCAGAGGAATGCAAAATAAATTTGTATTCCACAAATATTAGAATATTACGCGCCGAAAGCCCACCGTATCCTTCTGAATACATTCCTGCCAAGTGGAGGATAATTCCAAACGGCAGGAATAGGGCAATCCCCTTTCCTCGTATTTCTAAGCGGTGAAGTGAGCTACCCCTCAGCTAAAGCTTCGGAGCTTCCTGATTCAACGACCATACTCGATCCCTTCCACCCCAAGAGTTGTCCCTTGCCTTTGGGCAGGTAGGTTACGGAGGTATCGATCTCCACAGGCGTAGATTCGGATCGCACCGATCCTACTGTTAGCAATTCCATGTGGACTGATGAACTTTTCCATAGGGGGAAGTCCGTGTATCTCATCGCTAAAGCAATTGAGATTTACTGCTTCCCCCAAAACCCTAACAAAACCTTAAAATTAAATGAAATGAGTCTGCAACATCCGTATTACCATTTTCGACAACTGTCTCCTCTTGAATCTTTGAAAAGGCAGGCGATTGGATGAAGGAGAAACCAAGGAAAAAGGAGCACCAGTTCTGTGGGGGAAACACATCAAGCTTAACATCCAATAAAATTAATACAGATAAAGCATTAAAACCGAATGAGCATAGGAATCTACGCCCCGGTCATAGGATATTTTCTGGGGCTCTCACTTTCTGCTCCGCCTGGGCCTGTGAATGCAATAATAATGAATGAATCACGAAAGTCCGTTCTCCACGGCACAAGCGTAGGTGCGGGTGCGGCGACGGCGGATCTGATCTTCCTCACTGTGCTATTTATGATAAGGGGCATAATTCCAGAATGGGCTTTCAAGTACCTGTACATTGTCGGGGCAGCTTATATGCTTTACCTTGCATATTCCGTCCTGAAATCGAAAATGCCTTCCAAGTCAAGAAAGGGGAACTATCTTATCGGCCTGTCAATGGGGATATCGAACCCCTTCCAGATACTGTGGTGGGTTACGGCCGGGTTCTTCCTGATCGAGAGGCTTGAGCTGATTTCAGTTATATTCTTCTTCCTTGGAATTTTGACCTGGATAGTTTTATTCCCGTTGGCCATGAATCGCCTCGGGAGGAGCCATGAAAACATAATCAAGGTGTTTTCCTTCGTAGTTCTCATATCATTCTCCCTGCTTATGATCTATTTCGGCATCCGACCTTTCCTCGAGGGTCATTCAATTTAAGCTCAAAGATTTAATATTTCAAAATTTATACTGTACTGATACGAATGCCCGGGACCGAAGAGAAAGACTGGTTTTCCAAGCTTGACGAACAACTTGCTAAGAAGGAGAAGGAAGTGTTGAAGGAAAGCTCTCTCACCACGGGGAAAAAATCGGAGCTAAACAAGAAAATACTTACAGACCTGTGGCAGACCTGGGTGAGGTTCAATAAGCAGAACATCCATTTCACCATTGACCCACCTCCAAACAAATGGCTAGAATTCACCAGTTATCCTGACAAGTTCCAGCTGAGCAACGACTTCTTCTTCGAGAATGTGAGCCACATCTCGTTCCGTGACACTGCCGGGGACAAGGAGAGAGTTGGTGATTCCCTGAAGATAATATACAAGAACGAGGAGAATGAAACAATATCCGTGCTCTTCGAATTTTCAGAGGGTGAGAAATACGACAGGTACACTGGATGGCACAGATACTTCACCCAGTATATCCTGTATGAATCCCCCCTGAAGAGTGCTAAGCTGGAGGAGGTGGAGAACGTTCTTCTCGATGTCATCACCAAGTGGTACGAGAGCCAGCTTAGAAGGGACAGGAACGTTATAATAGAGGATATAAAGAAGAACTACAAGAAAGGTGAAACATTCATTGCCTGAGGGCACTGACCTCCTTTACCTGGAGGGCATAGAGGGCTCTTATATCCGGGAGATTGACGTCAAGATACTTGGCTACGAGAGTGGGGGCTACATACTTGATAGAAGCGTGATGCATTATCAGGGTGGGGGGCAGCCAGGGGATCGTGGGTATATCCTTGCGGACGGGGAGAGGGTTCCCATTTACAACGTGGTTAAAAAGGGAAAGAAGGTGATCCACCTCTCCACGGTGAAGAGTGGGGCGAAAGAGGGAAAACTTGTTGTGGACTGGGATAGGAGATACAGTATTATGAAAATGCACACGCTCCAGCATGGAATATCAGCGGTGATATTCAGGGAAGGGGTGAGGTCGCTAACCACGGAGGTTTTTCCCGGGTACGGCTTCATCCTCACAGATAAACCTTCTCCGCTTCCCGATGAGATCTACAGAATAAGTTCTGATCGAAGGAATGTGAAGAGATATTTCCTTAGCAGGGAAGAACTGGATGAAAAATTGCTGGCAAGATGCGACCTTGAAAGGCTTCCAAAGTCAGTGAGCAGGATATCGATAGTGGAAATTGAAGGCCTGGATTTCTGTGCGTGTGCCGGAACCCATGTCAGGAACACAGGGGAGATAGGGGAGTACTGGGTCAGGAATCCAGGAAAGAAGCTGGAATTCGGCCTGTTCTAGCTACTGGAAAAGATCTGATTTGGATAGGACAGTTATTCCGTTCGGCCCTATGCTGTATGGTCGTGCCTTCCTGTCGTGATTTATCAGTCGCATCTTCAGAACCCTTATGATGTTGGTTGTTGTACCGAGAACATCATCATATCTATTTAGCAGCGAAATAACTCCATCAGACACGAATTCAGCAAGTCCCTCCCTGCTTGAATATGGGAATGAGACGTTGGATTCAGCGAGGAGGAGTGATGTAACCCTGAGATCCCTCAGGGCGTTGGAAAGGTTCATGAGGATATTCCTCTTCGTGGATTCTCCATCTGCAACCAGGAGGAGTATGGAGATGCTGTCAACAACAACACGTTTCGGTTGCATTGCTTCAAGAGTGGTCCTGAAATTTTCACCGTTCTTCAGCATCTCTACGAATTCAAGCACATCAGGATTCACCAGAAAGATGCTCTTATCCAGAAACGGCGAGAAATCAAGGTTGTATGAAATGGAAGCGTTGATTATGCTCTCCTTCCTTTCTTCGAGAGTGAAGTAGACGACCTTCTCTCCCTTCACTGCACCCCTGTGCGCAAAGTGGATTCCCATAGTTGTCTTCCCTGCACCGTAACTTCCGAGGATTAGCGTGGAGGAACCCTCAGGAATCCCACCTCCAAGCATGTCATTCAGTCCACTTATTCCGGTATCAACAAGGTTCGTTATCTCACCTTCATCGTGTTCAGAACAACCATTCCTGAACTGTAATCGAACTCTGCATCGAACCTCTCTATCCTCTCCGCCTCTATCTGTGGTAGAACCCCGATGAACCTGGGAATGCTGACGTATCTCCTCCTCCTGTTTGTCTTCTCCGATGAGCTCCATTCAAACACCATGGTTCCGTCGAATATTTCCATGAGAATATTTTCAGCTTTTTTATCAACTATCCCTGATGTCATCAGCACGTAGATAAGAGAATTCCACTTCTTGGATGCCCTGGTGAGCCCCCTTGACAGGTCAAAAATCACATTTTCATCCGAATACTTGGAAGTGAACAGATCGGTCAGTGAATCGACAATTATCATCTTATCTTTCCCTATCCTATCTATGTCCCTTATGAAAGATGTAATCATTCCTTCCCTGTCCCTAAGCGTATTCGCACTTCCTAGCCACGACAAGGGGACCTGTGTTTGCTGGTAGAAGAGCCTTGAATAGTCCAGGATCTCTATCTTTTCCAGCAGGTGGGAAGCGAGACCTTTCTCAAGTGATAGGGAAATAATCCTTTTAACTTCTTCCTCAGGTTTAGAAAAAGACACATATACAATCCCGCCAAGAACCCTTATTTCATATCCTGAGAGTTCCCTGAACACGTGACCTTCCATAGCTCTCGAGAGATTTGCGGCCGAACTGATTGAAAACTCAAAATTACCTGCCCCGGGCTGCCCAAGAAGGAGAACAGAGCTGCCTTCAGGCAATCCTCCCTTAACGATAGTATCAAGCGATGGTACAAATGTTGGGATTTTCATAAGGGACCCTCTATTGTCCTCCTAACTGCTTCTGAGCTTTCCCACCTGTACCTCCAGCCGCTCTCCAGGGCCTTGCTGATGTCAAGGCTCATCCTCTTGACATCCCCCACCCATCCTGCACCTCCAGGACCTCCTACATATTTTATTTTCGCCCCTGGGGAATATTTGTGGATAACCATTTCCGCTATCTCTGAAACCTTCGTTATTCCTCTTGTTCCTAAATTGAAAAGCCCGTCGGCCTTTCCATGAAGTTCTATCATACCGGAAATGCAGTCATCCACATAGATATACGATTTTGCCTGGGTACCGTCACCCAGGACTTCGAGAACATCTTTATTTCTCTTCAGCTTGTCAATGAAATCGAAAACAACACCGTGCGTTCCCTTCCTTCCTATCACGTTGGCAAACCTGAAGACTGATGACTTGAAACCGTAGTTGTGGGAATAGCTGAAAATGAATGCTTCTGCGGCCAGCTTGGATGCACCGTAGTGCGATATGGGCCTCATCGGGCCGTATGTTTCAGGCGTGGGGATCACGTTTGCATTTCCATATACTGAGCTGGTCGAGGAAAATATCAGTTCATTGACATCCGCCTCCCTCATCGAGTCGAGAACTGTCTTCGTCGCCACAGCGTTTTCCATGAAATCCAAATCAGGGCTACTGTAGCCCTTTCTGACATCTGAATTCGCACTCAGGTGGAAAACTATGTCAACACCCTTCAAAACCTCTTTGAGTTTCTTCCTGTCCTTCACGTCCATCATTTCAAACCGGAAATTTGGAAGGGCGAGAAATTCTGAAATATTTTCCCTTGTGCCTGTGGACAGATTATCCACTCCAACAATTTCATTATTATCTATCAGATGGGCCACCAGATTTGAACCTATGAATCCTGCAGCCCCCGTTATAAGGATTCTCCTATCTTTCACAAAATGTTAATTGCTCCCTGTCTAATAATTTTCTCTCAGAGACCGATCATTTCACAGAATCTGTTAAGTATCCTGGCCGTAACCCCCCATACCCTTATCCCATCAAAAACGAACTCCTTGTCCCTGGAGTTGAACCTCCTGATTGAAACGAGATACGCATTGTCTATTTCCTCTGACGTTATTATCTCAGGTTTATGACTTAAGAGGAACACATGGGGATAGATTTCCATTCCCGGCCTGTTCAAAGGCGTGAATGGACCAAAGAATCCAAAGTATTCCTCACCTTCCAGATCAATTCCAGTCTCCTCCATGGTCTCCCTGATTGCGGTGGTTTTTAGTGTCAAATCTGAGGGCTCATATTTCCCACCGGGAAGGCTGTATTGTGCGGACCATGGGTCTTTTCTATCAAAAGCCCTCTTTTCAAGGATAATATCCTCATGAAATAGAATTATGGAAACGGCAGCGTATTGTTTCCCATTCAACGAAAACGGTACTTCCTTCGAATCCGTCTCAAGATAAACCTTGAGCATTTCAAGCCTTAAACCACTTGGCATTTCGATATCTTTCCTAATTCCTGTTTTTAAATAAAATTTTGGACTATAGTCAGACGCTTAACATTCTATACTTATTATGTATGCTCGGGATGAAGACTCTTATCCACCCAGCAGCATAGGAATTGAATGATGATATGCATAGGAAAGCATTCTCT
>Ga0080003_1001264_pt1 | contig 13820 bp, 12 predicted proteins | sample JossMetagenome_FD_69206 | JGI IMG/M metagenome (GOLD analysis project Ga0080003, IMG submission 69206) | Hot spring microbial communities from Joseph's Coat, Yellowstone National Park, USA - JC2_E (SPADES assembly) (version 2) | ecosystem: Environmental > Aquatic > Thermal springs > Hot (42-90C)... | reverse complement strand
GTGAGTATAATATTGCAAGGCACGTGTCAGTCGGCTTAAAGAGCATCCTAAAGACCGTGCTTAAGCCAAGAGACCCTGCACTATTCAGGCTACTCTATGATTCCTTCACCGTGTATAAGCATAAGGCTAGTACCCACGTTAAGCTACCCACACTTGAACAACTGCGCCTAATATGGGCCAGGCTACCGAGTGTTGAAGCCAGGTTCTACTTCACGGTGCTGGCTGAGTGTGGTTTACGACCATCGGAGCCATTCCTAGTTAGCATCGATGACCTAGACCTTGAACACGGCATGATACGCATAGGCAAGGTGACTGAAACAAAGCGCTCCTTCGTAGCCTTCCTACGCCCCGAGGTCGTGGATTGGGTTAAATCAGCTTACCTACCGGCCAGGGAGGCATTAATCAAGGCTAAGCTTAATATTGTGAGGGCAGATTACCTAGGCGTTAATGCTAATGCTGAGGGTTGGGCTAGGAGACTAATACCATTCGACCGTGGTAGGCTTAGGAGGGAGATTAAGCAGACTGCCAAGCAGATTCTTAACCGTGAATTCGAACTCTATGAGCTTAGGAAATTCTTCGCCACGTGGATGATTTCACAGGGTGTGCCTGAGTCCATAGTCAACACCCTGCAAGGTAGGGCACCACCAAGCGAGTTTAGGATACTTGTTGAGCATTATTGGAGCCCTAGGCATGAGGAGCTTAGGCAATGGTACCTGAAGCATGCCCCAAGGGTTTGTTGCTGATTGGTTTTAATTCTTCTGTTTCCCCTAGTAATATACTCACTCTACATAGTAGTAGTCTATGCCCCCAACCGTGCTTACCTTAACCTTCCCCTCCCTAGCCATATTATGTAAGAAAAATGAAAATGCAAAGGCTAAGACAGCATCAAATATGGGGTCATTGTGCTTTAAGCCCAAGTTCTGCCTTATCTCCTCGGCGGCGTAGGCATTGTCCTTATGGCTCTCAAGGAATTTAATAATCATAACCTCAAGTTGATCGTATCCACTAAATCTCTTGGCATCCTCAACTTTAATTGGCATTAAATTACTAGCCAGATCTCTAATTTATAAATTTCCCCTACATGGTTAATTTAAAGGAACTAATGAGGATGGTTCAATGTCGTTAAAGTAGGGTTAGTAAGCATTGATTGCCTAAGCATGAGGAGTTAGGCAATTGCCGATTTTTGTTGTTGCATTAGTGCCTAGTGAGCCCATGGTGGGTAGTGCCTTAATGAGTTGGTTTAACATTGCTAGTTAATCTGAGCCCAGCCAGCCTACTACGTAACTAATGAAGCCGAGTACAGGATAAGGTGGATGAACGTTATATTTAAAGGTTCATTAGCGGTATTATGGGCATGGGGGTAGGCAATTGAACTGGAGGAGCATTGGGAGTGACTGGGGTGTTCTTGCTGTCTCCCTACTCGCCGTACTGTTCATATACCTTATCCTATACTGTGCTTCACTAGTCATCTTAAAGCCTATTATTGGATATTGGGGGAATGCTACGACTGTTGCATTTAGGCCCATCGTTAACTCGGCAATGCTGATCATCTACGTGACATCGCCATTCAACGCCTACGAGGCGTTAATGCTACACGTGGGCATTGTTCGATACTTTGCACTTAGTGTCTGTTTACCGACGGCAATCCTTGCATTAGTCCTGATGCTTGTGCCGGTATTGTGCCAAGTAGGCATAGTGGACTGTGAGGCTGTGGGTGGTTTTTAATCCGCTCCTTCGCCCTAGCCCTAGCCACGTCATACATTACGTCACTCATTATTTGGCTAAAGTTGGGTAAGCCAAGCATCGGCACATCATACACGGAATTCACACTAGCATCAGCAATATACGTAACACTATATTCAACAGCAGCATTATTAAAGCGGCTAAGGTCCTTAAGGCACTTCCCCATGAGGTTCGTTACACTTATAGTACTCTCATTACTGGTGGTTATCATAGTCGGCGTAGCCTACTTAACACTCATCCTCCTACCACCAACATCACCACACCTAATAGGCCTAGTACTCACAGTAACAATATTAGCGGGGTACCTGACTAGGCATATTGGTCAAGCGCGTCTTGTATTTTGGATAGTTAGTGTCCTTTTCGTAATTGGGCTCGACATCTACCTATACATTTATTATCCTAAGGAAGTTGGACCTGAGATATTCACCGGCGTCTTGATTGCTGTCGTTACCATAGCGCCCTTTACTTACAGGAGGTGGGTAGCTGTTCCTATCTTAAGGATTGAGGTTCCTGAAATTACCGGGGGTAGAAAACCCACGCTTACCACTAGGAACCCACCATTATTATGTATATGTTCATTAAACCAGCAGCGCTTCACCAAACTCTTACCTGAGGTTCATCAGTTACCTATCTATCAAGATATCGGTTACTTAAGGCTTAGGGTTAGGAACACGGGCTTAGCCGCTGCTGAGAAGTGCGTTTTCCAGGTTAGGATTGCTGAGTGGCCTTCTAATTGCCCTGCCAACTGCCACGCGCCGAGTGATGAGTATGTGGATTGGCAGGACGTTACGTGGGCTGGCTGGGAATCACACATTTTAATTAGACCTAATGATGTTAGGTATGCGAACATAGCCATAATGCCATTAGATGCGAATAAGCAGGCATGCTTACATGCACCATGGCAATGCGATAACCAGGTTAATCCGTGTGGACCAATAATTGCTTGGATTGCTAAGCGTGATGTCTTTGACCCTAGGTTAGGCTGCACGGCTAGGCTTCAGGATGGTTTAGTGCCTGGTGAATACAGGATTGATACCCAGGTCACATGCAGGAATGGGCAGACAAGAGAATCCATGAGGTTAATAATATCCCAGGACTGGAATGCTACAGACATCACGACGGCTTAACAATAGACAAATGTTTTAATGACTCAAACGCTTAAACGTAGAATACCAAAGGGATGCTGGTACTTGACGTACAGTTACTTTGTTTTAACCCTACCAATAAGCTAACCATTAATGTTCATTTAAACATTTATGCCTCCTAATGATCTTGGAGGTATGGTTCGTACTTCGAAGGTCCATCCATCATCTGTTAGAACTAACGTAACTTGTCTTAGATAAAATCTGCTACATCATCCTTATGCGGTGATTTTCAAAAAGGGATTTAGGCTTAGTTTTAAATTTGAAGAATGCTCCATGCTTTTAATCCTTTTAAATGATCATGTGGGTGTGGCTGTGAACACCTTATTTACCACTTCTATTAGCCTATTATTTATGTACCTCTGATGGCCAGCTATCATGCTAATCCTACCTTCGTTATTGCCCGCTATCAGTACGAATAGGTCATCGTACGTTAATTTTACGGGCCTTACATTAAAGGCTACCCTAACACCATCTATCATGTTTAGCCTTGTTAAGGCATTGTAGGCGGGCCCAGCGTTAACGTCATGTGTGAATAGGAGCATTACCTCACAATTAGTCTGCATCTGCCTCCTTGACTGCTGCTGAGCACAGTACTCCTTCAATACTGTACCATAGAGTCTTTTGAACTCATTAATGTACTTCTGTGGATTATCAACATCACTCAACCTGAAGACCACGGCTTTAAACTCGCCATTATCAGGGGTGGTGACGTAAGCACCCTCAAAACCAACCCTAAGAACTTTACTAGAAACTATGTTGATACTTCTCACATTACTATAATACTTCTCCAATAACCCAGCAGCGGCATTAGCCAGGTATTCACCCTTAGCGACCGTTCTCTTTCCGGCATATATTTCGTAGATTGAGTATTGATCAAGTAAATTCCTGAACACGTTAACTACGCTATCTGTAGTTATATCGCTGCTACTTACTGCGTATTTAATTACTTCATTCAATATCCCAAAGGTTATTGAAGCCGGCGTGTTTACTAGATATTCTCTGATTAACTTCCTGACTTGGGTAGATCTAAGGATTCCTATTACAACGTTTGGATTATTTAATGGTATTACCTTATTATTCATCAATTCCATTATTATCCTCTCTGCGTAATCCAGCAAGGACTCCTCACTGAACCTAATAGGTATTGAACCATCATTATTAACGGAGAGCATTCTGCCAAGTGTTGGATGTTCACCGGATTCTAGGAGTCTCCTCATGTTTATGCTTGGATAATATATTTCCTGTATTAGAAAGACTAGGGTAAATCTGCCAGGCAGATCTTCAAGAACACCAGGCCTTAAGGCATTTAGCGTCACGTATATCCAATCATATAAGACCTGTGGATCCGGTTTTTCTATAGAGGTTCCTGTTGACCGTTCAAACTCATCAATCACAAGAAAGATCCTTTTGTTATTATAACCAGCAAGATCACGATAGAATTGCCTTAACGCTTTAACAGGGTCTCCGATGCTAATGTAATTCTTGAAATTATTGCATACAGTATTTAATGTACTTAAATTTGTAGTTAAGTAAATGCCGTCACTATTATTCACAAATCCTAGTTGTACACCTCCACATACCATGCGTATTATATCAGTAGATTCCCCCTTAAGGGAGTAAGGTTCCCCAGCAGACTCTAAGCGGGATCTAACCCCCCTTGCATTAATGTACACCGCATCAAAGGTGCCAATCCTTTTAGCCTCATGGTATATTCCATACCCGAAACCATACGTTTTACCATATCCATACAGTGCCTTAACAAGAACAAAACCAATATTTGGATTACTCATTATCTGGTTAAAATATTCCGGCCTTGCCAGTATTACAGGCCCATTAGGGTTAGCTTGCTTAGGTGCATCCTCCGTCCACTTTCTTACATAGTTCTCAACAGTGGTTATTATGCTAGTGCCTATCATTACCTCACCCACTATTGCATTCCAACTGCTGATATTTAAACCTTTCTCTTTCATCAAATATTAATATATATTATTATATATGATAGCATAACATCTTCTTCTTATCTCACAAAAAGGTAACCAATTAATACCATCCTATTTCATAGAAAACCTTATAAATAACCTGCTCTTAGTGAATTAATGATGAATAACGCATATGGTGAAGGGAAAGGGCTAGTAGAAATAGATGAGCTAATCAAAGGAGTAAAATTATTAAGAGAATTCATCAGCGGAATAACGGTTCCTAAAAAATATAAAGAAGAATACACCTTGCAACAAATAGTTAAGTTAATTAATGACGGTAGTGATTTTTGGATTTACGCAAGTATTGATGTCTTAAGTGATAGTAATGTCATTGATAAATGGAGTGAGTATAGGGATCGTTTTGTATCATGGTTAAATGAATTCCTTGATAAGTACAATATTGAAGCCGTAATCGATGGCTTACCTAATGATTATAAGGCTAGAGTTGCTATGCTAACAATTATGCTATTGGCTAGAGACTTGGTAGAAACACGTTATTACGCATTAAGTAGTGAGGCCAGGCAAGTAATAGATGGCCATGCTGTTACTTGGAGCGGTATATCAATAAGCCTTTACGATTTAACTAGGTACATCTACCCAACAACACTTTGGATATCCTATATTGCTGAGGGTACCGAACCTATACGAATTGCAGCTATGTTTTCAAAAACCATAAGGGATCTATATGTTACCACAAAGAAGACTGGAAAAGATGGAGGATATACTTATAGGATATATAAACTCATATACTTGCCCCTCATCATTACTGGACTCATAGGTGAAGATGTACTTTATAAACTCATTGGATTAGCGGACCCAGAACTACTAAAGAAAGAACAGAAGAATAGATTCTTCACAACAGGACTTGGGCAGGCATTCCTAAAAATTTCAACATTCGCCTTCCGTTACTCACTAAGTACTGCTTACTATAGGACTGCGATAGCTGCATTGGCAGCAATATCTCACGCTCATTATTCCGTACTTACCACTATAATAAATCAGATACTTAGTACTGATGTTCGTGGTAATGTTGATTTCATGCAAAGTGAATATATGAAGTATTCCCAGTACGCTGATGCATTCCCTAATGTATATAGGCAGGCTTACACTCATGATAATGCACTGAGAGACCTATTCGCAATGATTCTAACATTAATTAACCTGCGTAACGAGATAAATGAATTAGCGGCAAGGGGGCTGAATCCCCAAATTATTAACCAGGCGTTAGGCACATTGATGGGAAAATACCCCTTCCTAGTTAGTGGATCAGTCGATGAACTAATAAGAGATGTGATAAAGGTTACTTGGTTTACAAGCGGAAGGGTAACCTAGTTATGCCGGTGAAGTTAATCATCAGCATTTGCAAATTTTACTCACTAAGCTCCCTGCAATATTTAGCAGCTTCTCCTTGAATAGATTATTGGTAACTAAGTCTTCAACCCTCTTGATGATTGCATCAACGGTTTCCTTGCTGATGCTTTCATCTGACCTCAATGAGCTTATTGGTACGGGTCTATCCGTGCCATCATACATCCTTATTAATTCGTCAGCCTGCTCCTCAGGCAATTCATAGAATATGCGCCTAAGTGCGTATCTGCCTATTTTCGCCTCATCAAGTCCGTAGAAGAATTTTCCAATCCTTTCCTCAATCACTGGTATTGCCCTGAAGATTACTGCCCTACCCTTGGCGTTAAGTGGCCCTAGCCTACTGTAGCCACTGTTCTTAACCACCCTGAGACTTGGTATGTCTGAGACTGCGCGGTAAATGAGCCTTAACGCCTCGGCATAGAGGTACTCATCACTTAGGTATAGTCCCTGTTGAACCTTTGTTAATGTGCAGTGCCAGCACCCATACCTAACGCCCAGATTCCCGTTAAATAGGTATAGGTCAATCAATGGTTTAACGTTGAAGTGTTCCTGAGCCTTTAAAAATGCCCACACCTCCTCAGTGCTCCAGAACCTGATTGGAGCCACCTTAGGTATATCATTGTCAATGTTGAAGTACGCCCCTAGGCATGAGCCCTGAGCCATGCATGTGCCAAACCTAACGCGCATTGATTTAGCCCTCGCGGCGCTCTCCTCATCCCTAGACCCTACAATAAGGATGTAATCACGGTACTTACGTAACCTCTCCTTAGTAGACTCTATTTTAAGAAGCTCAACACACCACCTGAAGACGAATGTTGGCGCTGGGTAGCCCCTAACGAAGACTCTCCAGTAAAACGTACTAGTGGGATCAGGTGAAGCGACCTCTGTGATTGCCTCAACACCAAGCCTACTCATCTTCACCACGTACTCATTCATGAATCCTCTGGCCCAAGCCTCCATGGCAGGTATTTCACTTAACGTATCATTATGCAGAATAATAACCTCAAGGTCCCTTGGCCTACGGTCAAGAACCCACTTGTAAAGTAGAATAGCGACTGCTGTTGAATCCTTACCACCAGAGTAAGCGAGGATGAATCGCCTCGAGTGTTCATATGCCTCATCAAGGGCCTTAAATGACTCTGAGGAGTCAAGCACCTTCATACCTAACTGAGATCCGAAGCCCTATCTTCATTATTAAAAATATTGCGTTTAAAAGTTAAAACTTTTAGATACCTGGCGCATCATGACTAATGATAAATGATGCTTGATAAGACTGTAAACGTAGTTAACCTTGGCGAGCTAGGTAAGTACCTTGATGATGTTGTTACTAAGTTATATGGAGCCTCGAGACTACTACTCCTACCAGCAATACTTAACACTCGGGTTGTTAATTGCAACCTGCTGCGTAAATTCTGCTGTGACGGTTCATTACTAGCGTTGAACTACAAGGTTGGTGGTGTTACCGTAGTGAGGGCTGAACTTGGCAGTTTAAGTAGTGGCTTTGTGCCATGTGCTGTTGATGCGAGGAGGATGCCACCCTTAAGGAAGTTCATTGATACAGGGGTTCTTCGCATAGTCAATGGTTCACTAATAGTTGATGATTGGGATGATTACCTAATGCTGATTGATTCCACCAGTACTGTTAAGGGAATTTTAACGGTCCTCCAGGCGCTTAGTGAGTGCAGAGTATATTCAGTGGCTTCATTATCCAGGTGCCTAGGTCTTAACCCTGAGGATGCATTTAACCTACTGTTCATGGTTAGGATGCTTTACCCAGCCATCCTCGAGTTAATAATGCCTAATGGAAGCACCATTAATTCAATATTGAGGAGGATGGACATAGGTGCAGTGGTTAAGTTAAGTGAATTAGCGGCGAAGCTTCCAAGTAGCGGTATTGAGGAGGTTATTATTAGCCCAAGTGAATTGGTCAACGAGTTAAATATTGCGTTACCAAGGAGGAGGTTTAAGAGTAGGCGAAGGTGGCTGTATGGCAGTTCACCATTACGTACTGGTGTTGGCCTTACACGCGCTGGCGACGGTTTCGTGAGTGTTAGATCGGCGATCACTAGATATGCGATACCCTCCATACTTGATCTAGTGAATTTTAGGGGTGCGGTGGTTGCTGACGTTGGCTGCGGTTTTGGCGTTAAGGGTGCTTATGGGATTAGGCATGGCGCATCATTCGTAGTGTTAATTGACATTGATGAGGGGGTTTTAAGGCTTAGGAGGAGTGGGCTGGTGGTTGACTTGGTGGTTGCTGATGCAAGGATGCTACCGCTCAGGAAATCGTCAATCGACGTTGTGGTTCTGTGGAACGTCATCAACTTCATACGTGAGAAGGGTAGCATCATAAATGAGGTTAAGAGGGTGTGTAGAAATGAGGTCGTGTTCTCAGTGTACAACGCAACTAATGCATACTGGCGTTACACGTATGAAGACTTCCTAAGTGAGGTGCTAATGATTGGTAGGCCTAGGGTTATTAAGAGGGTTAGCAGAGTCCAGTATCAAGCTATTGTGAGGGTTTCACATGATAAGCGTAAGGATTAGGGTGTTGAGGGAGGAGTATTGCAACCACTGCAACATAAGCAAGAGGAGCCCGAGAAGCACAGGTGTTAAGCTCCTCGAGGGTGTGCTTGATAGGGATGGGGTAAAGCCAAACGTTATTATTGACTATGGATGTAGCACCTGGAGAAACTCCAGGTACCTGGCCATTAAGTACGGAAGCTTCGTGATAAGGGTTGACGCTTTGAGGGAGACTAGGCCCGATGTGGTGGCTTACCCAACACACATGCCGTTTAGAGACTTCTCAGCTGACATTGTCTTGTTAATCCATATACTTATGTTTATGAATAATAAGGGGGAGTGGCCAAGGACAATTCAGGAATTGGCTAGAGTGAGCAGGGGCTATGTAGTGCTGGAGACGTATCACGTTAAGAATCCAAAAGCCTTGAATTACGAGTGGCAGGAAATATATGAATTAACAATCACAAACAACCTTTCAATAATTAGGAGGAATTTGAGAAAAGACATGGAGAATGTGGTGCTGGAGGTAAATCATTAATCAACACGCATGAATACCACGTTATCACTCACTTTTTTGGAGGGCAAGTTCCTAAGTGAATTAACCTCAGCAAGGCTAAATAATGTGTCCAATGTCTCGCGTATCCTTGAGGCATTCTCTTCAATTATTTTTCTGAAACTTAATCCACTTCTCTGAGCTATTTTTGCAGCGGTTCTCCTAAGCCTTTGTATGTCACCTATGATTATGAGCATTAATCTATGCCTACTAAGTTGAACGTTTAGATTTTCAGGTTCTCTAAAGTATATCGTTAATCCTTCATCATCACGTGAATTAGTGCTCCACTCCTTACCAAGCAGTGCTATTACTATGTCATCCTCACCACCAAGCATTGATTGAACAGTTAAGAGCCTAACATTGATATTAACCCCACCTATCTTCCTCAAGTAATACCTAACGTCCTCCACCAAATCCCTATAAGGACCAATAACACTTATACCAATATCATTACCCAACAAGCACCTAAGTAGAATAGCATAGTAAGCCGCAAGCTTCACCCTCACTGGTTCAGAGTACTCGCCAGGTCCTATTGCCTTCTTCGTATTAACCATAATAATTGGTATAAGACTTGACAGAGCACCCTCAACGCTATTAATAACCCTACTCCATAAATAATCATTTGCGAAGCCTTTACATTTACCAAGTCTTTCTTTCCAATTTATGTTTCTAAGGCGATCCTCAAGTCTCTTTTTAGCGTATTCAGCAGCCTTTAATTGAATACCAACGTCGGAATAAAATCCATCACTAATAGGTTGCTGAGTTGGTTCAGGTAATCTAAATGTTGTATCCAATGTCATAAACTGTCTTGAATCCAAACTACGCAGAACCTCCTCCACCTTAGGCAGGGCAAGCAAAAACCTACCATAACCCTGATACTCAGGACCTACAGCTACTGCCTGTCTATCGTCACCAACTATGACAAGGCTATGCATAATACCAGCACTACCTTGGGCTAGGGCCCTAAGCCCTGCATCGGAGATCGGATTGAATGGTAAATAAAACGGCATCTTAGATGCCTCATCAATGAATGGAATGAATTTATACCCTGATTTCCTCATCCTTGAGGAGGCGCGTTGATAATCCGTAGTAAATACAAACAAGGCATCATCAATACCGCCATGAACCATGTTTTTCAAAACATCTTTACTCACGTGCGCATAATTCGTAAGCTCTTTAAGGTCGTCTCCAAAGTATGGCCTCGGTATTGCAGAACCATAAATACGTATTTTAATTAGGATCTTATCAATACTTAATCCTGACTTTTGCAACATCATAATTATAGGTCTCAGAGCTCGTGCAAAACCGCTAATGGTTAACTCATTTGTTGGTGCAATGTACATGAACTTATATCCACCATTGAGGAGTTCATTGATTATGTCTTTATCATCCACGAGTCCCTCCATGACCTTAGTCTTGCCAGTACCAGGTGGACCCCTAATACCAGCAATTGGTGCATCCCCTTCATGCAATATTGCCATCTTGCTGAGCTTAACGGCATCCCTCAATGAGGACTCTAGATTCAGTTCATACTTATCAATACCGATTAGAGCACTTCTAATTAATGAGGCAAGGGTGGTCATGATACCTCACCCCTTGTGTATACGTTAAACGCCTCCGCAAAGGCCTCCTCAACACTCTCTAATATGCGCTCCCTATCCTCAGTTGTTAAATTACCAAATGTCTGTTTAACTTCCTCTTCCTCCTCACTAATATTCTTTAACGACATGTGCAGTGCATGTAATGTGGCGAGGTCCATGTTAGTTAGATCAGCATCAGCCTCAACAACTAAGACCTTATCCAATCTATATTCGTCAATATAATGACTAAATATCTTAAATGGCAACCTTAGGTATGAGCTTATTGGCGTAACCACAACGCAAGCCTCATCATTACCGCATTCCACCCCAATATCTTCATCCCTCTCGCCAGGTAATAATGTCTTCTCAACTCTACCAAATAATGAGATGCCTAGGGTTGGGTACTTAACGTGATCCTCAATTAACGTGACTAAAACGGGTTGTCTAAGCCTTGGCAATGAGATACACGGCACCTCACCACTTAAGTTCTCACAGGGCATTAACTTCCTCCTCAGTACTAACCCCTCGTAAATTGAATACTTACTGTCAATACTGTAAACCCCTATCCTGACCTTCTTCATTATATTAAGGTTCCCGAAGGATATGTTTATTGTCCCGCAAAGACCACTACGAATGTTCATCCTTTCAATCAATCCATTATCAAGGTTAACACTAAAGCCGGCGTGTTTATCAGAGTATAGATATTGCTCAAAACCAGGAAGTGCATTAACGTAATCCGCTAGTTCATATAGAACCCTATATACTATCATATCCCTATCCCTCTCCCTATAGACCTTAAATCGGTAAAGCCATAACAATCTACCAAGCTCGTCCTTCTCATAGGAACCAAAATAGAAACTACACTCCCGCAATTTACTATTTTTATCGCTAAACGGGCATAATACACATGGATATTTATACTTACCACTCTCATCCCTTTGATTCATTGGGCTACCCCGAGGTAGCATTGATGGCGTATATCTAAATACGTAGTCTGGCCTAGGCCTATTATTACATGTTACAACGCACCTATCACGTGTCTTCTCTACATCCTTAACTTTAGGTCCAAAGCGTAGGGTATCGATATCCATGATTAACAGTGTTAAGTATGTTGCTGCAACAATTATTCTTTCAATTCTTTCACGAAGTTCATTAATACTAGCGGGTTTGGGATTCTTACCAGCCACTGGAAACAGTGGATGGTCGGAGTATGCGTAATTCGGCCTTATTATTATGGGTAAGACCTTAGTATTTTCTACATTATCAGGGGCTATTGTCTTGATTAAATCATTAGATGTTTCCCCATGGCCAAGTCTTATAGCCTCAAGCATTGCATAAATGTATGCCTGGTGCTTCTCAACCTCAGTAACAGATCCTTCATCACTCTTCCACTCAACAATAATTGCCTTCCTAAGCCCTGGATGCTCAATTATTAAGTCGGGAACACCCCAAATGTGCAACCTATAATCAATCATCTCGTTCTCAGTGTAGAAACGCAAGCCCTCATAATCTCTAGGATGAATCCCAATTTTACGGAGAGCCTCAGGTAGTAAAACAACTAAGTTAATGAGCATTCTCTGGACCCTATCAACTATATCATTAAGGTCTTTATTATCTCGAACTTGAATTAAATCCTCAAGCTCATCTATGCTTTCATTAATTATTTTAAGTAAAGCATCTTTGCCGATGCTTCTTCCATGCCTCCATTTATTCAAGTACTTTATGCTTACTATTGAGAGGAGTTTATGAATATCACTGCCTTTACCCGGTAAGTTCTCTCTTGTAATCTTCTTAGCTACTATGGCCGCCATTAACCTGGCTGCGAATGAACAAGAACCTGAACCCCAAGCCGCGGTAGTAGCCTTAATAACATGGCTAGTCCTTGTATATGCCTCTGGTAGATCATCGTAAAGGCAGATCCCTAACTCATTTTCATCGTACCTACATTTATTCTCACTTAAAGTATCTAAAGTATCTGACATATGTTTTACGTAAACATCCAGGTAAGACTTGACACCATCCTTAAACCTAACACCTTTTCTAGCTGACACACTACTTCCTATTATAGGCCACTAACCTCTTCCCTTTAAATTTTTCGTAAAAAATCGCATATGCATGTCTTTAATTCTATATCATCTTCTCTGATTCTCTGAATTTTTCAAGTCTCTAAGTCGTGCTAATGCGTATCACGTGATAGTGTATGCTCTAAGGGGTATTGCTGGTTGTCTCCTCTTGCATGTTAATCTCCACCCCTATCGTTAAAGTCCACCCTAACCCATGCATCCTCATTAACAGCTTCGTACCTTATGACTAAGTACAAGTACACTTAGCGGGTATGGGAATGAGTTTAGGAAGCTGGTAATGTTAGGTGTGGTGAGTTTAGGCTAGGAAGCTGAGTATTGAGCTTCCGTGGATTGTTTGATTTGGTGTTGATAGTAGTTGAGTGGCTAATTCATCAATCTCAGCGAGAATACTCCTAATTACATTCTCCCTAATGTAGTCCCTCAGCCTACCGACTTGGCTCGGTGTCAATGGCTTAACCTGTTCACCACTGCTACTGGAACCGTACATGTAGTTGTAGTAACCATCAACAACACTTGAGTAACCAAGGCATTCACTGTTGGTGAGGCTGTTGAGGCTGGTTTGCAGTTGGCTTGGGGGATTCTTGGTGGTGTTGATAGGTACTGCATCTACGAGGGTGATGGTGAACTTGTCATCGAGTTTTGGCGCAACGACGAGTCAATTAAGCTCATTCACTCGGATAAGCCAAGTGAAGCAATAATGCGTTACTACGATGCTGAGAAAGCTGGCTTGGTTAAGTGTGTTGAGTATTAGGCGGTGGGGTGGGTTTCGCAGGGTTAGGTATTTTACCACGGCGAAGCTTACCCATCAATGGATAAGAAATGCATAATCATCGGCGTAGGCATTA
>Ga0080003_1001262_pt1 | contig 13827 bp, 15 predicted proteins | sample JossMetagenome_FD_69206 | JGI IMG/M metagenome (GOLD analysis project Ga0080003, IMG submission 69206) | Hot spring microbial communities from Joseph's Coat, Yellowstone National Park, USA - JC2_E (SPADES assembly) (version 2) | ecosystem: Environmental > Aquatic > Thermal springs > Hot (42-90C)... | reverse complement strand
CCTGTCGGCATAGACATGGGGTTAAATTCTTTTGTTGCATTGTCAGACGGCACAAAGATAGAGAAGCCTAATTTTGCAAAGAAGAGTGCAAAGCACATTGCAAGATGGCAAAGGATAGTCGCAAGGCGCAACAAAGGATCAAAGAGAAGAGAGAAGGCAAAGCAAAAGCTGCAGAAGAAATGGGAACACGTTGCAAACCAATCAAGTGATTTTGCACAAAAACTGTCAAGCAAGTTGGTAAACTCTGGCTACACTTCATTTGCGCTTGAAGAACTGAACATAAACAATATGGTAAAGAATAGCAATCTTGCACAGTCAATATATGCTGCTTCATGGCGCAAGTTTATGCAAATGCTCTCATACAAGGCTGAAAGCGCTGGTTTGAGAGTGTTTGTAGTAGATGCAAAGGATACAACGCAGGAATGCAGCAGATGTGGGCACGTAAAGACAGGTGATGAAAGATTAGACCTCTCAGAACGTGTGTATCACTGCAATGTCTGCGGGCTAACTATAGATAGGGATATAAATTCTGCGCTCGTAATAAAAAAGAAAATGGAGATGCTCAAAAGAGCTACCCCTGGACAAGGGGGAAGTAACGCCTTGGGAGATGTGACCTCTACGATGCAAAAAGCATCGCAAGTTGCGTCGATGAACCAGGAACCTACTCTGCAACCTTTCGTTGCAGGGGAAGCCCACGAATTTATTCGTGGGAGGATGTCACATTAGTGGTGCTTGCTTGAAGAATGAAAGCTTGGAAGAAAAGAGGAAAAGGCTACTTGCTAAGGCAAAGGAAAGCGTGAGTACAGCATATGCTGGCGAGGAGCACAGCTTAATAGAAGCCATTAATACTTATCTTCAGCTTGAAAAGATTGAAAACCTTGTTTTCGAAAGATTGGAGGAGTGGTATAGTATATATTTTCCCGAGCTAAGGCTAAACAATCATGAAAGCTATGCAAAATTTGTAAAGCAGTTTGGCTCAAATAAGAAAAAGGTGAGCGAAGAAGAGCTTATAAACCTGCTTGGCGATAAGAACAAAGCAAAAGAAATAGTAGCTACGATAGCAAAGAGCATAGGAAGAGAACCGAGTGAAGAAGAATATAAAAATATAGAAGCATTAGCAGATGTTGTTATTGAACTTTCAGAGTTAAGGAAAGAGATAAGCTTATTTATAGATAAGGTAGCAAAGAAGTTAATGCCAAACATAACATATCTTATAGATACGAAGATTGCTGCTGAGCTCTTGAGCAAGGCTGGTTCATTAAACAAGCTCGCAATGATGCCCGCTAGCACAATACAGCTGCTTGGTGCTGAAAAAGCGTTATTTAAGCATATAAAATATGGAAGCAAGCCTCCAAAATACGGTATACTTTTCAAACTTCAAGAGGTTTCTAGCGCAGGAAGGAAAAAAGGAGGAAGGATTGCAAGAATATACGCAACAAAAATAAGCATAGCAGCAAAGGCGGATGCCTTCAGCAAGAGGTTCATTGCTGATACTTTGAAAAAGAGTTTAATCGATGCACTCAAGAAAAACTCTAGCTAATTTTTTAAATGCAAAATGCTCAAAGTCTATGACTTGTAGCCAAAGCCCAATTCCTTAATAACAAATTCTATCACTTCCTTCTTCTGCTCCTCTTTTCTCAATTTTATACTAACAGCGTTCTTATGGCCACCCGCAGATTCAACAACTGAAAAAGCTTCCTTAACTTTTCTAGTTAATGAAAGCAGATCTACTGTAAGGCCCTTACTTAGCCTTATAGAGATAAAAGAAGAGAAGTGGAGCATAACTATGCATTGCTTGCCGTTCAAAGATTCAATCCTTGATAATAGCTTAGAAGCGAATCTGCCTGGAAGGGGATATCTAAGCTCTTCACTCCTTACGTTCTTGAAATCGAGAAGATATAAATTAAATTCATTTCCTTTATATACCTTAAGTGCATTAACAGCAAGATCGAGCGCTTCGCTAAGATGAAGCCTTGCATAGCTAAGGAGTTCTCTTTTTCTCTCATCGCTTGAGAGGATTGATTCTATATCAGACGGTGTGAGGTTCTTTGAACCTATTATCTTTGTGTCACTTGTTATAAGCTCAAGAAGTTCAGAAAGCTCCTTTCCCTCTTCACTAGCAAATCTGCTATAATCACCTATAAGAGACGCACCACTAATTTCTTTTGCTTCATTAATATTTGAATATATTCTTGAAAATGTACATGCAAGAAGGCCTGCTGTATAATCAGAGTCTCCGCCAAAAAGCCACGGATTGATATAATGCTCTAGCTCGAGACCTTTGAACCCTTCAACAATTGGATGGTGGTCAAGCCATATAATATCAAATTTATCCTTAGAGAGTTCTATGCCGGCGTTGCTCTCCAGAGAAGTGCCAAAATCTATCATCAAAAGCAGTGGCTTTGAAAGGCTCGAAAAATTGTTTGCAAATGAGATATCTGAGCTTGCATCCTCGCTTGAATAAGCGATGCTTCTCTGCATACGCCACGCTGTTCTGCTTTCAAATTCAAAGCCAAGATTCTTTATCGACTTGTATATGCAATAAGCCCCAGAAGAACCATCAGAATCATTATGGAATCTTATTATAATAGGAGAGCCAAGCAAAAGCTTAGATAAAAAAAGAACAACAGAGCTTTTTAGCTTATTTAGCATGCGCTTGTTTATCGCCTCGATATCGCTTATCTCACTTTTTGGCTCATACTTGGCTAATGATTTTGAAACACTTAAAACCTTTTTATATAAATCACTTGTATTTCCCTTTTCTACTCTGCTCAGCATATGCCCTGGCAGTATTCCGGCATTAAGCGCTTGCATCTGCTCATCATTATTCATCTCAAGTGCATCGCCAAGGTTTAGTAGGAAATCGCTTTTACACACTATAAGCTTAGAAGCATCTTCACTAAGCAAATAATATAGGCTATCCTTTATGCTTGCCGCATGCTTTATTGAAGAGACAATAAACTTCATAGAATCAGCTCAGCTTGTTAAGTTATATGTTGCGCTAAGAATACATGCATTGTTTACTGTGGCATTCGTTATGTAGCCGCAATAAGATATGTTTTTGTATGTGCGTGCAAGTGTGGTGAAGCATTGCCAAGAGGCTGTCTGGTTAAGGGCTTTGCATATGCTTATGTTTTTATTTGAAACAGCTTCAGATATTAGGACAAGCGTTCTGCATGTATCTGCAAAATTTCCGGCACTTGCACAGGCCTGAAGAAGAGAGGTATAATTTACCTCTTTGCTTGACTGCACTGGCGAGACAAGCTCAGAGCATGTAGCTTGCATAATACTACTGTTAAACATAGAGCAGTAGCTCTTATTCCCAAGCTCCTGAGCTACAGAAAGTATGCATAGATCTCTTGCTGTTATATTGTAATTAAGCATAGATGAAAAGATCCCCAGTACGGTGCTGTTTGGTTTTGCCTTAGAATACGAGATTATATTGCCGATAAATGTCTTGTTTGCGCTTGCAGATACATTATAGCAATAGGATATATCTTTGTAGTATATTGCTCTTGAAAGGCTTACCGATGAAAAACATAAGCTCGTATTTGGCCCTGCGAGTTCACATGCGCTTAGATTCTGCGAATTTAAGGCGCCAAAGAATGCACAGGTTTGCTTATCTTCATAAGGCAGTGGATTGCACAAAGATATATTGCCTGTTTTGTTTACAAAATATTCTATGCATGATATACCAATAGGCTCATATGTAGAGATAGCATATTGGCAAATACTTGCATTGCTAAGCTTGTAAGCAACTGATTGGTAGCATGAAGCGGCATAAGAGCCGCTTAGATAAGAGCATATAGAGGCATTGCCTGTAGAGTAAGCAAGGTTTGAGAAGCAAGAAACTTTATTACTATATATTATAACGTTTTTGCATTGCTGTATAGGATTAGTATATACATAAAATGTTGATATTATAGCAAGTATTATTATGAATGCAACTATAGAAAGATAGATAAGAAACCTTTCCCTTCTCGATTGATCTTCATTTTCTTTTTTTACCTTACCTGCATCTTTCTTATGCATTTCACTTCCTCAATATCTAAATGTCTGCTGCTCCTCAGCCGCATACACCTTAAAGCCTCTCGGGGTTATCTCATAAGGAGTTGTTACGAAACTGTGGTTGTTGCCACGCATCTTTATCACTTCCATAGCAAGCTTTCTTTTTTCTTCTTCACCTACCTGGTACATTATTATTATACCATCGAAGATAAAGAATTCAGACTTAAATTCTAGCTTTGCACGCTCAGGCGAGCTTAGTTCGGCTGTTAGTATAGAGGTAACGCCCATTCGCCTCAAATTGCTAACAAGGGCAAGCATAGATCTTCTATAAGTTAAAGGATCATTTACTAGAAGATCTAGCAATGAGATAGAGTCAATAACCACTCGCGTCGCTTTAGCAGATGAGATTATCGCTTCTATATCAGATATAATTCTACCAAACTCATAGGTTGTAGAGCCCTCTGCCTGCTGCAGATGCGATGCTGGATCCTCGCTATTTATAGTTAGCAAGCCCTTATCAATTAGTTCATCTATATCATCAAACGTTGAAAATGCAGATTTGGCATTCTCTATAACCTTGTTTGCTGTTTCTTCGAGCGCAAAAAAAACGCCAGGGTTGCCCATCTTTGCGTTCTTGTAAAGAAATTCAAAGGAAAGAAGCGTTTTGCCTGCACCAGGTCCGCCTGCTACAACAATCTGATTTAATTCTGGTATACCTCCATAGAGTATTGCATCAAGCCCATCAATACCTGTCTTAACCAAGTTCATGCGAGCACCGATTACCAATATGATTAAAAAATATTTAAACTTATTTAGTTATACTTATCTGATTGCTGGTATCATGAGAAAAAAGATTATTTACATTGGCATACTATTAATCATTGCTAGCCTCGCTCTTGCTTATCAAGGCGCCTCTGCCCTTTTTCAGATACCAGCATATTATAGCACAAGAGCAGTAATCTCGCCTAATGTAACAGCTAGCTCGCCGTTTACATATAATGAAAGTGCTTACATTACGCTCGTCTTTAATTCAACATCGCCAATCAACTTTTATGTTGTAAATGAAAGTGCATACGCCCAAATTAAAAATCTTAGACTTAATACAAGCAACATAGAGCAGATAAGGGGCATTAGCGAAATAAAGTTAAATACTTATAATGGAATTTTTAGCAACCTAATAGCACTTAACGAGAATAGTGCCCTTCTATACAATATTTCAAATCTTAAAAATGGTACATACTATGCGCTATTTGAAAACGCAGGCAATAAAACGGCCAACCTAACAATCTTATATATCTTCCAAAAGAAGGGCTCATCGTTTAACGCTATTTTTGGCTATGGCGGCGCTTCAGCTGTTTTGCTTATATTGGGCACTATACTTATAATTTATGGTTTTATCCTAAAAAGCGGGAGCAAGGAAAAAGAAGGAGTAAAAGGAAATAAAGGAAGGAAAAATGGCAATAAATAATTGTCTAATTTGATTTCGACGAAAAGTTTATTAATTATAAATGCAAAAATAAAAACAAGTGATATAATGGATGAGCTTCAAGAGAGGATTGCAGGCGAGATTGCATTATCTGATAGTCCCGGAAGCACTATGAAGAAGTGGAGGGAGCTTTTTGGAATATCGCAAGTAGAGCTTGCAAAATATCTTAAGATTTCGACATCTACTATAAGCGATTATGAAGGCAACAGAAGGATGAGCCCGGGCGTTGGCGTAATAAAAAGATTTGTAAGCGCGATATTTGAAATAGACAGACAGCATGGCGGCGAGGTTATAAGAAACCTTGCAAAGTTTGGCTCTAGTGATAACAAAGAAGTGCCTTATTATTTCCTAAAGGACTTTACCGCTCCAATAGATGGTGTTGATTTTGCAAGGCTTATAGAAGCTAAGATTATAGCAAATCCAAGCACGCTCGATACAGCAAAGCTCTTCGGCTACACGCTTCTTGACAGCCTTCGAGTTATACTAGAGATATCACCAAGCGAGTATCCAAAGCTGTTTGGTACAACAACAGAGAGGGCTTTTATCTTTGACCAGGTGAGCACAGGAAGATCACCTATGGTTGTTGTAAGAGTAGCACCAATAAAGCCGAGGGTAGTCGTAATAAGGGGCTTAGAAGATATAGACAAGCTGGCTGTAAAAATAGCACAAGTTGAAAAAATTCCTCTACTTGCAACAAAGCTTAGCGTTGATGAGATAAAGACAAGGCTTGATAAAATATAAAGCATGCAACACTATTTATAATTTGAATTTGAAAAAGAGTATTATGCAGATTTCTGACCTAAAGGGCATTGCCACAAACGAGTTTTTAGATTCATGCAAAGAGCGTGGAATCAACGAGCTTACGCCACCCCAGGAGCTTGCTGTAAAGGCAGGGGTTCTTGAAAATAAGAACGTGGTCGTGGCTAGTCCAACAGCTAGCGGAAAAACGCTTATAGCTGAGATGGCTATAATAAACAGTGTTATAAGATATAGCAAAAAAGCTGTTTACGTTGCGCCGCTCAGAGCGCTTGTAAGCGAGAAATACGAAGAATTCAAAAGTGCTTATCCGTATCTTAAAATTGCAATCTCAATAGGCGACCTCGACTCTCTAGATATGTGGCTTGAAAAATATGATATAATCTTTGTTTCAACAGAAAAGCTCGATAGCTTGATAAGGCATGGCGCGAGCTGGATAAATAATGTGGGTTGCTTTGTTTTTGATGAAATCCACATGATAGGTGATGCAAGTAGGGGATCTGTACTAGAGATATTAATAACAAGGTTAAAACGCACAGTTCCAAATGCACAGATAGTGGCTTTGAGCGCAACCATAGGCAACGCTAAGGAAATTGCAGAATGGCTTGATGCAAGGCTTGTAGAAAGCAATTATAGACCTGTAGAGCTCAAAAAAGGGATTGTGCTTGATGGCAAAATATATTATAGGGATGAGGAAGAGGAGCTTTTAGGCGATAGCAAAATTCCAGAGGTAAGGATTGTAGAAGACACATTGGAAAGAGGAAAGCAGCTCATACTGTTTTATTCTACAAAGAGGAATGCAGAAGCTGGAGCAGAAAGGCTTGCAAGGATTGCAGAGAGATATATAAAGGAAAACGAGAAAAAGGAGCTAAGCGAAATAGCGAAAAAAGCTAAGAGCGTTCTTGGCAGGCCGACAAGCCAATGCGAGAAGCTTGCAAAAAGTATCGAAAGCGGCGTTGCTTTCCACCACAGCGGCCTTGTTAATGAGCAAAGAAAAATTGTTGAAGACTCCTTTAGAAATGGTTTAATAAAGGTGGTTTGCTCTACAACAACATTATCACTTGGTATAAACATGCCTGCACATACTGTAGTTGTCAGAGATACAAGCAGATACAGCGAAATAGAAGGTGGCGAAAAATTAAGTGTAAATGAGGTTACACAGCTCTTTGGAAGAGCCGGAAGGCCGAAATACGACAAAGAGGGAAGGGCTCTGCTTATAGCTAAATCGAAGGCAGAAATATTAGATTTATATATGCGCTATATAGATGCTGAGCTTGAACCAATAAATTCAACACTGGGGATGCTTCCAATATTAAGAACACATGTTCTTGCCTTTATAGCAACAGAATTCTTAAGAAGCAAAGAGGCTATTACAGATTTCTTTGGCGACAGTTTCTACGGTTACCAATATGGAAGCATGAAGGAGATAAGCGATATTATAGATGAAATTATAAACGAGCTTTCGGATTGGAAATTTATTGAAAAGAGAGGAAGCCTTTACAATGCTACAAAGATAGGCAAAAGGGTAAGCGAGCTTTATATAGATCCGCTCTCAGCCAAATGGATTGTTGATACACTTCCGAAGAAGAGAGACACTATTGGAAATCTCTTCATGATAACGAACAGTATAGAAATGAGACCATATGTCAAGGTTGTAGAGGATGCAGAAGAAGGTTTCTTTAGATATAGGGAATTTATAGATGAATGGCTTGAAGGTGAGATGAGCGAATTCATGCTTTATGATCCATTAAAGGCACTTAGCACAGCTTATATGTTAAATGATTGGATAAATGAAAAGAGCGAACAGGATATTATAGAAAAATATTCGACAACACCTGGCGCACTCTATACAAAACTGACTAATGCGGATTGGCTTATATATGCGGCGTCCGAACTTGCAAAGATAATGCACATTCCAAACATAGACTTAATCACTCTCAGGCTCAGGCTAAAGTATGGTATAAAGGAGGAGCTGCTAGACCTTGTAAGGCTTGAGCAGGTTGGAAGGGTAAGGGCAAGACTTATGTATAATAATGGCATAAAGAGCGTTGCTGACTTGAAGAAAGAAGGGGCTTCAAGAATCGTTGAAAAGCTCTTTGGAAAGGAGATAGCTGAAAAAATAATGTCACAAGTGGTATAGCAGCGAGCAACTTCCATAAGCTTATATTATCCCTATGAGTTTACACCCAAATAAATTCATGAGCTTTCTGCTATGCATTCTGCAAAAATAAAGAAAAAGAATATAAAAGTTAACCTTCATATGTTATATGACCGTTTATACGGCGACCGGTGATATGAATGGGAATTTTCGATAAACTTGGCCAAGCGTTTGGAGCATCAAAGGAGATAAACATAGAAGAATACATGGGCTCAGCTGAGATGGAAGATGTCGATATTCTTAATGAGCCTGCTGACATGTATGTGAAGCCAGTAGCGATCACAGGAGAAGATGATGTAAAGCTCATAGAGGGTGAGCTTGATAAGAAGAATATAATCCTTCTAAACATGGAAGAGATAAACAAAAGGCCCAATACTAGAAACGCCATACTCGCTGAGCTTAAAAAGTATGTAGAGAAAATAAATGGAGATATTGCAGCAATCGATGCCACTAGGGTGCTTGTTACACCTGCCAAGGTAAAAATAATAAAGAGAAAGAAGGAGAATAAGTAATTATTTAAGAGCAATTATCAGAGATCTAAGCTCATGCATAGTGGGTTCTGCTCTATTAATTACTTTCTTGAATATTTTTATTACTTCTTCTTTTTCTCTTATCCCTTTCTTGTTATATATTCTCTTTCTTATTATTTCAAAAAGGGCTTCCTTCTCCCTATAATATTCTTTGTCGTGTGAGATCTTTTCTTTGAAAATATGGGAGCGGAAAGAGTAAAGCAGTATAGCAACTGCCGCAGATATATTTAGCACAGGATATTCTTTGTTTGTAGGTATATAAGCAATTGCATCACACATTTCAAGCTCCTCGCTCTTTAGTCCTATATCATCTCTACCTATAACAAGACAGATCTTTGAATTTTTGAAACGCTCCGCTAACTCGTCAACATAATACACTTTCCTAAGCCTAGGATTAGCTTTTTTGATAAGACCCGTTGTGCCTATAACTACATCGCAGCCATTTATTGCACTCGCAAGGTCATTGTATATTGCCGCATTCTCAAGCAGATTATGCGCATGCTTCGAAAACATTATTGCCTTTTTTCCAACTATGTTCGCCCTCGGCTTCACTATATGCAATTTTTCTATCCCAAAATTCTTAGCTATTCTTGCAATATAGCCCACATTCATTTGGTATTTTGGGCTTACAATGACAAGCTTTAGCATCAAATACACCCAAGCACAGCAATTAAATTAATCAGTACATGTGCAAGCAGTGTTGGGTATATAGAATTTGTTTTCTTAAAGATATAGCCTGCAATCAGGCCGAAGATAAAAGCTGCGATAATATCTATTCCGAAAGTAGAGCCATAGCCGGCATGGAGTATTGCAAAAAGTAATGCACTTGATATTATGCCGATTCTCTTCACAAGAAAGCCCCTAAAGAATAGCTCCTCGTTTATGGGTCCAATAAGTACAACAAAAAGAATAAACCACAATGGCATGCCCGTTACTACAGTGCATGCGTTTGTCTCTATGTTTAATTTAAAACTTACACTCATTACCGTTATAATAAGCTCCATAACAAAGATGGTTAGAAATAGCAAGATGCCTATACCCAAAATACGCATAGTTTTTAGCCTTTGCGCAACTCCGAGATCAACAAAAGCTTCATTTAAACTCTTTCCAGAATGAGCTAAATATGCAAACGCAAGTGCTGGAAGAAGAAATGAGAACGCAACTGTTGTTGATATATCTGCTACATTTATTGTTATGTATGAGTAGAAGTAAAGTATAAGCAAGAGTGTAAAAGAAAATAGCAGTATGTAGAAAAGAGAATAAGAGATTGCTTTGAACTTGCTGCTATTGCCTTTAATTTTTCTATTCTTCTTCTTCATCCTTTCCAGTAGAATCAGCCTCTTTTTTTGCCCTCTTCCATTCCGTATAACCGCACTTGCCACATGTGTATCTGTCTTCATGCTCTGCCATCCTTGAACCACATTTTGGGCACAGCTTAGGTGGCTTATAAGGCTTAAACTCTTTCTTCTTTTTTTCTTCGGCCATAATATCACTTTTTCTCTTCGCTTGCAGCTTCGGCTTTTGCCTGTTCCTGCTGCTCAGCTGCTTTCTTCTTGTTTAATCGCTCCAGTCTAAACTTCGGCTCTATCTTCATCGCTTCCTCATTCTTGTAAGAATATATACTTACCTCGCTCTTTGTAATGCCATAGAGCTGATTTATTTTTGCAACCACTGTAAGTTTTGGATCTAGATTTAACTTTTTAACTACCTCTTCTTTTATTCTCTCCCTCGAAGGTGTGCTTTCGCTATATACAGCATCGCACAGTATTTCACGCCTAGCAAGAAGCTTATTTTCAGTATCTTTCTTTACTATTATCTCTATCTTGTCCATCAAACACCACCCAATACCCTTGAAATCGCCCTCTGGTCCATACTCTCTATCACTTCAACCTCAGCGCCAGGCTTTATGCTCTGCATTAGCTCTTGCGGTATTGGAAGCTCATACGTTTCATAGCTTTCAAGATCCATAAGCTGTGCTGTATTGCCAGTGATTGAAACAACCTGTGCACGTTTCTTTACAATTACAGGAGCTTCAACATCTGCACTGCTAGGCTTAAGCAATGTCCTCTTCTGCCCGTCAAATATGCCTATGGCTGTTATTCTCACCTTTGCTGATCCGTGCTTGCCCGGAGCTGATGTTTCAACCTCAACAACCTTACATGGCACGTTGTCTATAAGTATAAATCTACCCTCTTTTACATCTTTGACCGGTATATACATTATTTCGCTCGCCATAAATTCACCAAAAAACGTACTAATCGTTTTTGTTTATAAAGTTATAAATACATTACTACTATAGATTCAGCAAAATAGAAAATTAAACTAACAAAATAAAAATAAAAATTTAGTATATTTGCTCTATACCTTCCATTCTGAGAGGCGCTACCTCCTCCTTTGGCTTTGTTCCGAACTTAGCCTTTACGCCTGTTATTACAGACATTACCCTTATCTGGTCATTAAACTCAGGTAGCATTCTTGCTCCAAAGATTACGTTTGCATTTGGTGAAAGACCTTCGGTAACACCCTCTCCTATCCTTGTTGCCTCACTTATTGTTAGATTGCTTCCTCCAGCAACATGTATAAGTGCACCTTTTGCACCCTCTATATCAACATCAAGAAGAGGATGCTCTAATGTCGATTTTATCGCCCTCTCAACTCTGTCTGGACCTGAGCCGTAGCCTATGTTTATAACAGCCATGCCTGTATTCATAACCACATTCCTGAGGTCTGCAAAGTCAAGGTTTATAAGGCTAGGCAGTGTTATTGTGTCTGCAATACCTTTCACAGCATTGCCTGTAATATTGTCAACAAGTGCAAAAGCTTTTTCTATGGGCAGATTAGGCACATATGAAAGTAACCTGTCGTTTTCAATCACTATTGCTGTGTCAACCTCCTTTACTAATCTCTCTATTCCCCATTCTGCCTTTTGCTTCCTGCTTCTCTCAAGCGAGAATGGATATGTTACTGTAGCGATAACTGTAGCACCAAGCCCCTTCGCTATTTTTGCAACAACAGGAGAAGCACCTGTTCCTGTACCGCCACCCATTCCTGCAGCTATAAACACCAGATCATATCCTTCTAATGCTCTTTCTATTTCAACTCTGCTAGCATCAGCGCACTTTTCAGCTATCTCCGGAAAGCCCCCAGCACCAAGACCATTTGTTATCTCTTTGCCTATAAGTATTTTTTTATGTGCATTTACTATATTAAGATGCGCAAGATCGGTGTTTATTGCGATTGTATCAGCACTTTTTATTCCGCTAGTATAAAGTCTGTTAACTAAGTTGCTTCCTTGGCCACCAATTCCTACAACAGCGATCCTCGGAGTAAACACATCATAGTCTTCGGCCATTTTTCCACCTTATATCCAAAACATAAATAATAAAATAAATTATATCATTTCAAGATCGCTGTAGCTCTCTTTCTTTTCCTCTGTAGCCTTTCCGAGTATGCTAGCCCCTCTCACACCTGTTACTATTGCTACTATTTCTATCTGGCCTTCGTAGCCTGGTATTATTCTTGCGCCCCACTTTACGTTAGCCTTTGGATCCATGCGTTCTGTTATAAGCTCTCCAGCCTTTATAGCATCGCCGAGCGTTAGGTCATAAGCACCGGATATGTGTATTAGTGCACCTTTTGCATTCTCGAAGTCAACATCTAGCAGCTTGTTCTTTAATACTGCTTCAGCAGCAGCAGTTACTCTATCATTTCCCTTACCAGTTCCTACAGAAATGAAACCGACATCTCCGCTTCCCATTATCGCTCTGACATCAGCAAAATCGATATTTATTAGACTTGGCTGTGTAATGGTCCATACCAATCCACCGATGGCTTTTGCAAGTATATCATCAGCCATTGCAAAAGCATCTGGCATTGGTAGGTTTGGAACAAGCTTCACAAGCCTGTTGTTATCAAGTATTATTACACTGTCTGCATACTTTCTCAATTCCTGTATACCTTCTTCAGCCTTAAGCTTCCTTACCCTTTCAAGGTCGAAAGGATAGGTAACCATTGCAACAACAATAGCTCCCTGCTCCTTTGCTATTTGTGCAACGACAGGTATAGCACCTGTTCCTGTACCGCCACCCATTCCTGCACACAAGAATACTAGCTGTGCACCAGCTACAACATCTTCTATTGCCTGCCTATCAACCTCGGCCGCCTTTGCGCCGACTCGAGGATCGCCGCCGGCTCCAAGGCCTCTTGTTATGCTCCTTCCGATTAGTATCTTCTTTATCCTGTCGTCAATTATCTTGAAATGTTGTGCATCGGTGTTAATTGCAACAAGCTCTGTGCCCTTAACACCTACCTTAAGTAGTCTGTTTACTGTGTTGTTTCCAGCTCCACCCACACCGATTGTTACAATCTTTATCTGCGGGGTTGATCCCAGATCCTGCTCACTGCCACTCTTACCCAAAAATTCGTTTGCAAAGTCTACCATACTGATCGCCTGATAATAGATATTTAATATAAATTTAAAAATCTTTTGTGGAAAAAAAGAGTAGTGGAAATACGTTTTCAACCGCATTTGAATTGTTTATTTAAGTAAAAATTTTTTATTAGAAGTCATTTAAATTTATAGAGGTAAAAGTTTTTACTTCGCTTTTATTCATGGCTGCTCCTCAAGCTTTTCCTTTTTCTGCATCTTGAACATCTCTATTATCTCTTTTGTTGTTGTTGCATCTTCTGGACTTTTATCGCTCCTTATTGTTCCAACAATCCTAGGGAACCTTAGTGCATAACCAGACTCTTCGCCTTCCCTGCCACAAGTATGTGTTGGTGATCTCGTTATCTCATCAGCCTTAACTGTAACAACATACCTTGGCTCTACCCAGAAATCTGGCTCTATATCAGATATTACTCTTGCGGGCTTTGATTTTACTCTTATT
>Ga0080003_1001259_pt1 | contig 13843 bp, 14 predicted proteins | sample JossMetagenome_FD_69206 | JGI IMG/M metagenome (GOLD analysis project Ga0080003, IMG submission 69206) | Hot spring microbial communities from Joseph's Coat, Yellowstone National Park, USA - JC2_E (SPADES assembly) (version 2) | ecosystem: Environmental > Aquatic > Thermal springs > Hot (42-90C)... | reverse complement strand
TAATAATGAACGTATTTTTCTATGGCTGGAGTTGCGGCCGAAGCTGGATAGAAGCCACTTGGTGATATATAACCGCTAGGAACATTGAATGTGATAATAATCAAAGATGCTGAATCATTTGAATTTATGAACGACTCCCTGATAAAGGAAGGGACCCCATTTAACCCAAAATTCTCAACATAATTCATTCCAAAGTCACCTTCCATAAGAGCTGCCAACAAATCATCTTTTGTAAAATTGAATTTAGAAATACCAGATATAAACTGGGTAGCATTATTTATTAGACTTTCAGGAAATGTTGTGATATTAACGTATTTCAAAACCATTGTTGCGTAAAAAATACTCTCATTATCATGGAAATAAGAAAATGCGCTTTCTTCAACAGCCAAATTGATTCTCTTCAATATACTCAAATTTGCTGGGGAATATTGGAAAAATTGAAGGAATGTTTTTTCGTAAGAAGAGCCATTGTATCCCGAGATATTAGCAATGTAGTTTATTGAATATTCATTTGAATAATTCCTATAAAAGTTTGATGGAAATGATAGCATTAAATAAGAATAATGTGAAAAATTATCATACAATTGAATTATTTTTGGTTTTATGCTCCCTATAGATTTATCAAGGAAGGAGGCATAAGCTGTATAAACAGAATTAGTTGAACTGAGATTTTTAATTCCGGAATTATCTATTTTATTTTGAAAATTTAGAACTTCTTTTTCTGTAGTAATGTTATATGGGTTAGATATCAGAAGAACATAGAGTGAAGAATTCTGGGAAGAAATTTTAGATATTATTGACTGTACCTGAGAAGATTCAGTATTTGGTATGCCAGAAGTTGAATTTCCATAATTGATGTAAGAATTATAGTGAGAAGTCAGTGGAACCATGGCGATAATAGCTATTATCCAGATTATTAAAACAATCCTTCTATACTTTATGATTGATTTTATCATATTATTTCTAGAAAATGAACTTAATTATAATAGGTATTAAAAAAAAATTTTACAAAAGTATATATAATAAAATTTGTGTTTTGCAACAAGGGTCTGTAATACGTAAATTATTTATCCTTTATTTTGATTTTAGTATGATAAAATGAACAAGAGAATGAAGACGATAATAGTCATTGTAATTTCAGTGGCAATAATTATACCTGTAAGTATAGTGGCTTATATATCATATAATAATTCTCAGGATAACCCGATTAGCTTTATTCCATCAAATTCCACTTTCCTGGTAAAAATTAACTATAACAGCTCAAATTATTTTGCCTTTGGGGGTACTCAAGGATTAGCTATAATGCTACCTTTAAGCAAAAGTGTATCCGTATCAAACCAAAATCTGAGTTTTAATTCTACAAGGATTCCAATAAGCACTTATGGAAATTTCGGTGGTTTTACAATTTATAATATCAGCCTTTCAGATGTGATATATAGCACTTTAGAAAATCTAACAGTAAACAAAACAATTTCAAATCTTCCGCTTGACTCTTTCATGAATAATGTTACATCATATTCTCTGTACTTCTATGAGCCATATTCCAATGAAATAATCATAGGAAGTCTTGTGGAATTGAAAAATTCCATAAACTCCTACAATCATGGAAATAACTTCTCGTCAAAAGCAAAGTACATAAATAACCCTGGGTCCGTAGACTTCTATTTGCATTATAACTCAACTACGGTATGGGGTAACTCATCATCCAACAATACATATATTTTCGTACAGGGAAATCACTCACTCATTTCAAGTCTTTACAACGAGAGCGGATATTTTTCATTAATGGGCTACAAAATGAAACAGATAAATTCGACCACAATTGAAATTATAGTTCCAATAAAGCTGAATAGCAGAACAGGGTGAAAAATCAATTATGTCAAGTAATTTTTTTAAGGTTTATTCTCATTATTTAAAGAACTATTATAGATCTAGAAGTTTCTATATAATATTAATTATAACGATCCTTGCATCTCTTATCACCAGTTATCTTACTTTCAGATACTCAGGAAAAATAAATAATCTGATTCCCAGCAAATTCTCTTCACTTTCTAAAATAAACGACGAAAGCTTAATACTCTATCTGTGGGCTTATATAATGTCCAGTCTACCAGTTTTTTCATCGGTTTTCTTTTCATCCCCGGCGATAAGTTCCGAAATGGAAAACAGGACAGCATTTTATATTTTCACCCAGCCTGTTGACAGAATTGTCCTTGTACTTGGTAAATATTTTGCGGCAGTTACTGCAACGATAATTTCCATACTTGTTTACATTATTGCTGAACTGATAAGTGTTGAAGCAGTATATGGCTTCATAGAAGTAAATTCATTTATGCTCTCCCTTTTTATGCTTCTTTTGTTTATATTTGCCATAAGTGCATTTTCATTCCTCTTTAGTTCTTTATTCGAGAAAAATATGTATGCCTATATCTCAACGTTCGTAACTTATTTTATAATCTTCTATTCTGCTAACATAGCTCTATATCTCCTATATTCTTATAATGCATTTTTCCTTTTGAATAATGCAAGTACAATAATTGAGAGGGTTTATATAAACATAAATCCAACCCTTTTCGTATCCAATATCTCATTAAATCCTGCGGGAATTCATGACATTATTCTTTCAGGAACCGTTTTCGTGCTTTATACAATAGTTTCACTGCTTTTAACATTCTTTATAATAGAAAGGAAGGAGGTGAAATAAGTGGATATAACTTTAAAATCAGTTGAAAAATATTACGGGAAGTTCAAAGCCCTTGGGACAATAAATCTAAAAATAAGCGATCCGGGAATAGTTACAATTCTTGGGCCTAACGGAGCTGGTAAAACTACGCTACTTAAAGTAATTACCGGCCTTTCAAAACCAAGAAAAGGACATATTGAAATAGATGGTATCGACATTTTCGAAGATAGGAAGAAAATACTGATGAAAATGGGCACCCTGGTTGAACAGCCAGAATTCTACACATACATAAAAGGTAGAGAAATTCTATCTTTCAGTGCATCGTTGAAGGGAATTTCTGGAGAAAAACTGAAAGCGGAGATAGAGAGAGTATCCATTGCAACCGGTTCCACTAATTTTCTTGATAAGAAGATCGGAAAATATTCAAGAGGTATGAAACAGAGGCTCGGAATTGCTGCAGCTCTAATAGGTGATCCAGAAATATTGATACTTGATGAGCCTACATTCGGGATCGATCCAATGGGTTCACTGGAAATAAGGGAGTTATTAAAGAATCTCAATTCCAGGAAGGAAAAAATAATAATATTTACAACGCACGTAATAGAGGAGGCCATAAAACTTTCTGATAGAATAATAATACTTAACAACGGCTCAATTGAATATGATGCTTCAAATGGCGGTAAATATACATTACTGAAAATTTCTGGTAAATTGAGGGACGTACCTTCTGGATACAAATATACAAAAATATCAGAAAATGAGTATATATTTGAGGTCAAAGAAGATGAAATACCTGAATTCAACAGGAAAGTAACTATGGTGGGTGATATAGAATACATCGAAAAAAGTTCTATGGTAGAAGAAACAATAAGGAAATTATCAACCAAAAATTTGAAAAATAGTTAAAATAAAAAATTTTATCCTATTTCTACTCTTTATATACTACTCTTCTGTAAATAGCGACTGATATTCCTGAGAGGATAAATATGGATCCGAGTAAAATCCCTACAAGCATTGCCTGATGATATGGATTAAGTCTGATAGCCGAAAGAGCTATAATCCACGATAATACAAGAATTATTACTATTACAATGTAGCCTATGCCTGGAAAAGCTTTAATTTTATTCTCAGGGAGAACAGGAGTGATTTTCATAGTTCCAATTCCGAAAAATGAAATCGATCCAATAAGCAGGATGAGACGAATACTAAAGGAGAGGGTCTGAAAATCTTTTTGATCTGAAATAAAGACGGAAAGTGCAATTATACTTGAAATCAACCCAGTAATAAAGATGTAAAATGATATTATAATATCCCTTTGTTTGACAGACAGTTTTCCATTCTTCCACAATTTAGAAAATATTATCATTGAAGTAATAGTTATTATTGCAGGAGGTAGCAAAACCTCAAGCATAACAGGAATAGAAATAATGACTCCAGGAGTGAAAGCACCCCATATACTCAATACTATAAGATATACAATGCTCAGGATCCCGAAGGATGTTATTATTGGTCTATCAAGTGGATGAAGGCTCTCTTTCCTGTCAATAAATGGAACAGCTAAGAAATATATTATGGGTAAAAGGGTGAAAACGGTCATTGCCTGCAATGCTGAAGTAGTTCCCTGGAATATCGAAAAATCCACAGCTTTGTAGGCAAATAGAAGAAACCATGGCGGATATGCGGGTATCAGTGAAGCTGCAAGGCTTGTAGGAGGTGGACCAGGAAAAGGAGATAGCAATATAGGCACAGAAGGAATCATACCCAATATAGAGGGAACGAGGATCACAAATCCTAACGTAAACATTCCTAGTTCTATCATATAAAGGAAATTGTAAGGATACCAAGGCTTCATGTCAGGGGTGTCTTCTGTTATTGCTGGGGCCTTGTATTTACTGACTTTACCTGAGGGAAGCATTGAATTTGCTTCAGCAAGATAGAAATGATACCCAAAGAGTACGAATATTAATCCCGCGAATATTATATGCCATCCCAGAAATCTGGAAAAAAGACTTGTTGGAGTTCCATTGCCAAATCCAATGTTAACCAGCATATTACCAATTACTGGAATTGAAGAAGCTATACCCTTTCCGACATCCTGGGCATCATACGATAGAACATCACCTGTCAGGGAATACCCAAAATATCCAACACCTAGAGTGAGAGCTAAAAGGATTACTCCAATTATCCATTGAATTTCCCTAGGTTTTTTATAAGCTCCAGCAAAATAATTTCTAAACATATGCACATAGACAAGGACTATCATCGCATATGCACCATAGAGGTGAGTGGATAGGAGAAGAGAACCATATGGAATATTATTTAGAACATATTGAGTTGCTCCATAGGGATCTGATGGATTGTAATATAAGAGTAGGACAAGGCCCGTAATAACTTCGTACAAAAACACAATTGTGATCAATGCCCCAGTCCAGTACCATTTACCACCCCATTTACGCATGTAATCCGGTGTTTTTTTCAATGGCGGATTTGAAATTTTTGTTCTTTCGTTTATCCAAGCCAAAATTTTTTCCTTGTTAATTAAATCTTTCGCATTCATTTTTAAGACCTCACTGGAATGGATTGCCTGAATTTACAACGGAAGTGGAATTTCCTGTTATGGGTTCCTCTCCCGTCAGGTCACTTGTTCGCCCATATATAGTAGGACCTACCATATTTGATACATACAGTTCATCTGTAGATTGATCCCACAATAACTTGAGGGAGGGTAATGGATGAACCGTCGGACCTGTTACAACGGAACCACCTTGAATTGGATCATAAGTACTACCGTGGCAGAGGCAGTGAAATACATTTGTATAATTTTTCCCCTTTAAATTAATTGATTCAACACCTGCTGGGTAGAACCTTAGATAAGGGAATATGCACCCCAGATGCTGACAGATTGCGCTATAAGAAACAATAGACTCATTTTTACCAACCCCACCAAATGAAGTATATTTTTCACCAGTAGCAGGAATAATTACTTCAACTGGATCTATCTTGATTGGATTTCCATTCTCATCACCTATGTTTACTAAGAAATTCGGGGTATTCTGAAGGGGGTAGTTAAACTGAAGGGCGGATGGGCTGTTAAGAGGAAGAGAAGACGCTTTTATAGGGTTTCCATTCTGATCAACCAGGAGAAGTGTCGGGAAACTTGATATACCAAGGGGTGGAGGTGAGAGGGTTTGAACAATAACGCCCAAAGACATTCCGGCTGCAGCCAGAGCGGATCCCGCTACCAATAATTTTAGAAAGTTCCTTCTAGAATTATCAATTTGGTCACTCATTAATTGTTAATTATTAGGTGTATTTTAATCTTTTTAGAAACCTTATTATTTTTAATGGCATTAAACAAATGTGAATTTATTCAAATTATTCATGTCTTTCCTTTTCATTGTATATGTTACGAGTGGGTATTCATTCATCATTCTTAATATAATGATCCTCTACACTATATCATTTATCTCAGGTATTTTATCAGTTATTCTTTTGGTCATTCATGTTATAAGTACGAAGGATAGACTTTTCCTGATAAACTGGCATCTGATATTGATTTTCCCTGCAATTCTCCTGATAAGTATGATATTCTATGACGCGATAGATTATACTTCGTGGTCGCAGTCTCTAATGTTGGTCATTTTCTATCCTGTTGTTACAGAAGAAATATTTTTCAGATATTACATTCAGCAGATTCTACTTAAGAATATAAATCCCATTTCTGCGATAATTATTCAGTCTTTATGCTATTTGATATATTATTCTAGATTCTTGATAATTGATAACGGTAAGGCATTTCCGTTTCCATACAATATCATAATGACAATTTCAATATTTGGAATGGGAATTTTTTATGGGATCTTAACGTATGCCTTTAAAAATATATATGTTTCATCTATAGCACATTTTATAATATGGTCGTCTTTTCCAATGATTTCTATTATTTCTCCAGGAATTGCATCATCAATCATTCCATCATAAATAAAAACCTATGGGATAAGATTAAAATATTATTTTGATTTGATTATTCATGGGTAATTTAACCAAATCAGGTATTCTTCTTTTTTTAGGTGCCTTCCAATTTTCATTAATGCTTTTGATCTCCGAGGCAATGAGACCAACATATTCTGTACATTCAAATTATATCAGTGACCTGGGAGTCGGACAATACAGTTATATTTTCAATTATTCAATAGTAATTCTTGGAATTCTAGCAATTATGAGTGCCCTTCTCCTTTTAATGGAGGACAGAAGATCTATTCTTCCATATACCATAATTATAGTAGGATTAGGGGCAGCAGGCGTAGGGATATTCCCTGAAAATACGGGCAACCCACATGTATATTTTTCAGAGATTACTTTCATATTTTCAGGAATATCTGCAATCGCAGCGTCATTCTCATTCGTTAGGGGTCCATTTAGGATAATATCCCCATTCATAGGTATATTGATAATTCTATCAATAATCCTTTATGCCGAAGGAGATTTTTATGGGATAGGTGTGGGAGGTATGGAAAGGATGATTGTATACCCAACCCTGCTTTGGGCACTAATATTTTCAGGATATTTAATGGGTGTCGAAAAAAATATAAGAGGAAATTAATATCAAATATTTTTTAACAATTTATTTTTCATTTTTAAATTAATTTCTGTTCCTATTAAATTTAAGTTTGAAATCCACATTACTGGAAGTGTTACGACAAGGATGGTGAATGAAAACTCTACTGTCTCATTTAAACCCGTGAAATAATAGTTATTTCCAGAGTAAAGTGATATGTAGAGTAAAGCGATGGCCATCATTGCCTGCATTGAGAATACAAGTTCAAATATTGCAGTTCTTAAGAAGGGTTTAATTCCCTTTGCAGTGAATGAAAAAATTATTCCCGCAATAAATCCCGTGATATTATATAACTCGAAATAGAGTGAATTTATAACTGCCAGTCTAACAAATAAAGGAGCGAAAGAAAAAATTTCAAGAGTTATGCCAACAAATAAACCCGTATATATCATCTTATTTTTAATCGGTAATATAAGGCCGGCTATGATACCGGAACTTAGTGATAAAAAAGATAAAAGGGCAAAATAATATGAATATTTGACGAGCCCATCAAATATAATGACACTCTGAAATATTAGAATTACGATAAATAGGGGATAAAGTAAATTATGCGTCTTTATAAACAATCTGAATTTAAACGGTTTGAGAATAAATATATTTGTAATTAAAAGCATAATTAATGATATGATTATTAAAATCGGAAGTATGGAAAGCAAATAAGCGCTTGCTGTTCCAGAAATTAAACCTATGGTTGCTTCGCACTGACATGATAATGCGGTGAGGGATGAAGACAAAAAACCACCAATATATCCTCCCTTGTATATTCTTATGATATGCAACGTATTGCTTGAAGTTAAGAATGCAATGGATGGGAAAAGTATCATAGTGATAGGAGACATTGTTAGAGCAATTTTTCCTATCGATAGTACAAGACCGCCTGTATAAGTCCACGGCACTCCAGCCGGATTAACGTCATCATATATTGAAAATAAATATCCAGAATAACTGCCAGTTACAGGAAAAACAGGATAGATTCTAAGAGACGTGGAAAGAAAAAGTAAAACAATAAAAAATATTGTTGTTAGTGAAGAAACATAAAGCTCGTCTTTATGAAATTCCATGAAAGCAGGATAAAGGGATATTGCACCAGCAAGGAAAAGTGAAGCAGAAATTGCCGAATCTCCACCAAAAAGTACAAGTATTCCCAGAAAAAAGGAGATAAATGAAATCATGTAAAAAATAGAAACTGAATTTATCTTAGCGATAATAAATGAAAAAAATAGGGTTGAAGATATAAATATAATAACAAATTCTCCTAATATTGAAGGATCCATATTTATTTGATGTGTAAGGAAAGGAAACATAAGTAAACCTAAAGCCAAGTAGAAAATAGACAGTTTTTCCACTTTTCTGTTTCCAGAATTTAATCTAATGGAATATCACCCCTATTATAATTAATAATAAAGCTCCTGTTAGAAAATAATTGCTTGCAAGGAACACCCTAATCGCCTTCTTATCAATATTTTCTACACTGCTGGTAAGAAGTTTAAAAGCCTCATAAAGAAGATAACCAGAAATAGGGATTATTAATACTTTGAAAACGAACGAAAATCCACCATAAAATAATGGCAACGTGGTAAAAGCGGCTAGAATTATAGTATTTGCAAAAATGATTTCTGTTGACCTTTTTACTGGAAGTAATGATGGCATCATTGGAATCCCTGCAATTTTGTAATCATTTCTATATTTCATAGCAAGACTCCAGAAATGAGTAGGTGTCCAGAGGAAAATAAGAATCGCCACATAAGCTGACTGAAAAGAAATAGGACTGTTTACTGAAGACCAACCAGCTAGTGCCGGAAAAGATCCAGCTATGCCACCTATTACAATATTCCAGGAAGTATTTCTTTTCAATATCAATGTATACAGGATGGAATAGGATAAAAATCCAAGTAGTATCCATAAGGTTGTAACTATATTGATGTAAAAATATGAGATTAAAAGGGAAATTGTTAACATGGCAAGAATGGAAAGTATATAATAGAAATTCCAGGAAAATTCGGACCTCCATAAAGTTCTTCTCATCTTTATATCTATATCCCTATCTAGGTAATTATTTAGAAGAGATGAGGAGAAAGATGCTAGAGTCCCAGAAATTAGGAGAGGGAGTAACTTCCAAATAAGCGACCTGTTATCTATACCAAGGAAGAATGTTGAAACTGCCACGAGATCCAGGAGAAGGGTAATCCCGGGTTTGAGCAATTTGAATTTATTCGTATAAATCTTCCCTTGCACCATAAGTATTACTGTTTCCATTTAAATAGAACGAAGGCTGATTTGACGAAATAGCCGTTGCAGTTGAATTATTTCCTGATGAATTGAGTACTAATTTACCAACCATCGTCTCAGGATGGACTATGCACCAATATGTATATACCCCCGGTGTAGAAAATGACCAGTTTGCCCAAACAACAGTACCCGGGACTGGAGGAATATTGACATTTATTATTGCACTTGCCTGTGACTCGTTTGGCCCGGGATTTATTGTGAGAGTATGGGGGAGTGTATCCTGTTCTATAACTCTGAACTCAAGAAGCACGTGAGTCCTCGCATATATTGTTGGATTAGGATTTGATGTATTATAATTCCAACCGGCTGCATTTGCGTAAAGCGTTATTTCCATAGTAGAATTATATGGTGCAAGAGTTGCCTGTGGGCCAGAGCTTCCTATTGGATACATAAAATATAGGAAGGAGCCAGCTGAAAATATAATTACTACAGATACTATAAAAAGAGGAGTAAATTTATTCATGATAAAGCCTCCTCAAGAATATTTTCGTTGCTATGTATAGTCGGGGAATACATTGAGTACGTAAAATTAATGAGGAAAATAAGTTGCCCTATACCTAAAATTATACCACCGATTGCAGCCGCATCCTGATAGGATTGAAATATTCCGAAATATCCTGCAACCCTTCTCGGCATTCCAAGGAAACCTCCAAGGGCCCAAGGAATTGTCATCACATAAGTTCCTACAGCAGTAAGGATAAAGTGAGCTCTGGCCATATTAACGTTGTACATTTTACCACCAGATAATGTAGGATAAAGAACATAAATTGCGGCAAATGCCATTCCGGTAGTCATACCTAAGAGTATGAAATGGAAATGAGCTGTGACCCAGTATGTTCCATGAATAAGCTCATTTATTCCAACATCCGATTGCATTACTCCAGTAACACCCCCTATGATAAAATCAACAATTGCATTTATTATGAACATCATGGGCACAGTCAATTTTATTCTGCCACTCCACAATGTTGCAATCCAGTTAAAGACGGTGATTGCTGATGGTATTACAACTATAAATGAAGTTGTAGAAAATAATATATCCCATATGGTCCCCAAGCCACTGTTGAAAAGATGATGGCCCCAAACTGTTGCACTGAAAACAAGAAGCAACAGCAATCCGATAACTCCACTGGAATAACTGTAAACCGGTTTTCCAACATACTTGGGAAGGAGTTCATATATCAGGCCAAATGCGGGCAATACTGCAACATAAACAATAGGATGACCCCAGAACCAGAACATTATGGCGTACCCCAAGGCAGTACCATTAGACCCTGTAAAGAAAACAGGATTGATCAGATCATATATAACCATCCCATCTGCAATCATAGAGATAGGCGCACTAGAGACAATGAGTATAGCGGTTGATACAATAGACCACGCAAACAGTGGCAGACGTGATAACCCTATACTTTCATCTCTGTCAAGGAAAATCATCTTCAGGAAAATAATTGAAGAAACAGTGAGCGATGTTAATATAAGTAATACACCAATCAGTGTAGCAAAGGAAAACAATCCCCCACCGGCTTCAGTAAGCTGGTCGGTAAGTGGGTAGTAAAAGTACCAGGTTGCACTACTCTTTGAGAATATAATCAATAATCCACCTAATAGGAAGAACCAAAACATTATAGAATTAAGTACACCCAGAGAATCTCTCCTAATTTTAAGCATAGAGGGTAATAAGTAGTACCCTAATCCTAGAATGCTTCCAGAAGCCCATCCATAAAGCATTAATGTTCCATGCTCTGTCAATAAAATATTATATTGTACAGGAGTTAAAAAGGTTGGATTCGGAAACCATAAACTAATCCTCATTCCAACACCTGCAAGTCCACCTATAAAGAAAAATAAAAGACTGGTAATGAGGTATCTTATACCTATTGATTTACTATCATCAAGTATAAAAGCTGAAAGGCTTATTTCTCTTCTCATCCTTGACAATCTCAAGTTATTTTCAATCTTTGAATCTGAATTTTGTGAACCTATCAGAAGATTTCTTCTGTAATCCTGGGCAAAAAAATATAGTAAAAATCCCATAACAAAAAGCACAGCCACTGTGGATCCAAAAATTGCAAGCTGAAATGAGAAATTCATGGTAAAACCACCACCACGCCTCTCATCTCATAGTGATACTCCCCACAATATTCAACACACTCCATAATATACTTACCCGGCAATGTTGGCTTAAAGGTGATCTGATTGGGGTGTCCCGCAACAGCATAAACCTGGATACCAAATTTTGGGATATACAGATCGTGAATTACATCCTTACTTGTTACTATTAATGTGTAGGTAACATTTGAAATCAACACTAATTTATCAGTTGTTGTGGTACCATTTTGATATGTGAATTGCCACGCCCATTGGTATCCAGTTACATTGATTACTGTTCCTAAAGGATCAATATTAACAGGATTGGCAATACTGTCCTGGTGTGAATATATATACGAGGCATTAGCAATTGCAGCCCATGCAAGAATAATAACAACAGCAAGGATCCAGATAAGTTCCAAAATAGTTTTAGTCTTCATCATTTTCACCTCTATATCCGAATTTTATTATCGGGTAAATGGTCATTACAATAGTTACATAAGCAACCGCAAACCCTATTGATATATATGATGTAATAAATGGTATTTCACCTACGGCAGGTTCCGCGGTATAGTAATTTTTTAAAAAAGGTCCGATTATGACATAGACAAGAATAAAGTATACAACTACACCTTCAACCAAAATGAGGAGCAAAGACAGACCCTTATTCTCCTTAGACATCACTCAAATAAGGAATTAATCATTATAAATTTTTCTTATCTCCATTAAATTAATTAAAATAGCTAAAAGTTGTGTATAGATTATTTAAATCAAATTAATTAAACCATATTATGAAAACATATTTAATAAGGCTTCATTTAAAGTTTAATGGTAAATTCACCTTATGGCGGAAAGCTCGTGAATAGAGTCGAATTGAATAAAGCTCAAAAATTTATGGAAGAAGTAAAGGAAATGAAATCTATCATACCATTTATAGATTTTTTTTATGATTCATTTAAGATTGCCGATGGTTCATATTCCCCGCTTGAGGGTTTTATGAATGAAGAAACCCTTAACAGTGTTCTGGAAGATAATTTACTACCAAATGGTCTTCCCTGGACCATTCCAATTATTATGACAATTAGTGATGAAGATAGGGCTGGGTTAAGGGAAGGGGACTCAGTAGTATTGAAATCCATGAATGAAGAGCCATATGCGATTCTAGCTATTGACCAATTTTATGAATTAGATAAAAAGAAAATTGCACGTAATGTATATGGAACAGAAGATATAAAACATCCAAATGTAGAAGATATACTGACCAAATATCACAGAACTGCAGTCTCCGGGAAGATAACAGTTTTTAATGAGCTGAATTTACCGGGAGGAGAATATGAGTATTCTCCCTCTCAGGCTAGATCAATTTTCGAGTCTATGAAATGGAAAAATGTTGTTGCATATCAAGCTAGGAATCCTCCACATGTAGCACACGAATATTTGCAAAAGGTTTCATTGGAATTACCAGAAATAGACGGCTTATTTATTCACTTGGTAATAGGAAGACTGAAAAAGGGCGATTATAAGGCAGGTGCCATACTTGAAACCTATGATGCATTAATAAAGAATTATCATAGGAGAGAAAAAGTTATTATGGGGTCTCTTAGCATAACGATGCGATACGCTGGTCCAAAAGCAGCACTATTCTTGGCTATCATAAGAAAAAACTATGGAGCAACTCATTATATCATTGGTAGAGATCAGGCCGGCGTCTCAAATTATTATGATCCGTATGCAGCGCACAGAATATTCGATGAATACGATATTGGTATTATCCCATTGAAATATACTGAGACATTTTATTGCAGGAAATGTAATGGTATAACATCCGACAGAGTCTGTCCGCATGGTCCGGATTCACGTTTGAACATAAGTCAAACAAAAATCAGGGAGATGCTTACAAAAAGAGAAGAAATACCCACTGAAATAATGAGACGAGAGGTTGCTGATATTCTGTCCAGAGGTAACGTAATTAACACTGGAGAAGATTAATTTTTACGTTTTCAAAATTTTTCATCGATGGACTAAGAAATTTTGGCTTTGAGAAATATTTATTTGATCGAAGTAATACCTGATATGAGCTATTGGGCCCGTAGCTTAGACAGGTAGAGCGACTGGCTCTTAACCAGTAGGCCAGGGGTTCAAATCCCCTCGGGCCCGTTTGC
>Ga0080003_1001258_pt1 | contig 13848 bp, 12 predicted proteins | sample JossMetagenome_FD_69206 | JGI IMG/M metagenome (GOLD analysis project Ga0080003, IMG submission 69206) | Hot spring microbial communities from Joseph's Coat, Yellowstone National Park, USA - JC2_E (SPADES assembly) (version 2) | ecosystem: Environmental > Aquatic > Thermal springs > Hot (42-90C)... | reverse complement strand
ACTAATTTTTTCAAGCATAAAAGAGTAGAAAAAAGAAGGAAAGTTTTAACAGTTAGTTAGCCTATCCCTGCAAATGGATCAAGTACAAGCTCACCTTCGTGTGTAAATAATTCAATACATTTTTTAGGTAAACCAATTGGGAAAACCGCAGGATGAATGTCTTTATCTCTAACATCTCTTTTTTCATAGAAAAATTCCCAAATAGCAACCTGACTTTTTACCCATTCTTTCGGCTCAAGGCAGTTTAATTTGTTATCAGGGCAAGAGCATGTCCTTTCGAATTTGATATCAAGCTTATTATATGGTTTGTTTGTATTCTCATTACTCATAATATTTTTATTATATCATTTGTTCAAAACAAGCAACCAACAAGCATAATATATGTTATATGACCTATATCATTGCAAAAATAAAATATTAGATTATATTAAATTATATCAAAGGTTAAAAGGAGGTAAAAGTTATGTTAGTAGCAACGGATTTAAAAATCATTGGAACAATGTCTGTTAGAAACTTTTTAACAGATTTTTCAGATTTTCATTACAAAGCTAATCCACATGTATGGGAAATAATTAGCAATTTCTTGAAAATGGATATGCAAATGATTGATAACAAACGTGCTAGTATATTCATATACTACAAAGCTTATGAAGATGGTGAAGAAATAAAAGAATTAGTTCACTGGGGTTTGACTGATGTTAAATCCAACGTAGAAAAAACAACCTTCTATGTTCACTATGAAGACTGGGACGCTTTGTATTGTTATTTGTCAATGCTAAATGATGAATACGATGTAAAATATGTCAAGTTTGAAATTGAAGATGGATATTTGATCGTTAATGATGATTTCAAAATAAAGTTATATGACTAACTTTACAGCCCCTTTATGGGGCATGTTATGTTTTCCCTAACTTCAATATAAAGTAACAGCATTAAACATATTCTGTTGTGCACTATTACTACTACTGTAACAATTAACTGGATTAAATAAATTTGGAAATGTTCTTGCTATTTGGCTAAGGACGGAGTAGTTAAAGTTGATAGAAGAAGTACCGCTTAGACTAATTCCATTGCTTGCGCTTACTTTGTTAACATATAAAGCACCGTTAATAGTTAAATTACCAGCGTTAATACTAGTTAAATTATTAACCATAATAAGACCATTTATGCTAGATGAAGTATTTATAGACAAACTACCATTGTTAGCTATGAAAGTTATAGGACTTTGCTGTCCTATTTGAGAGCTTCCATTGGCAACAAGATTTAATGTGTTTGGAGTATATAGTAAACCACCGTTAATATACGAGTTACCATTAAGGGTTATATTTATATTGCCGTTTGTGTATATTAGTTGATTGCTTCCAAAATTACCAGAATTTGCATAGTTAGGAAAATTTACAGTTAAATTACCGCCTATGTAGTATATTGAACAACTATTGCTTAATGGTAGAAAACCACAACTAATAATAGACCCATTAAAAGTAGCAGAACCGCTGCAATAACAGCTGTAGTTTTGAGTGGGGGCGTTTATAGAACTACCATTGGTGGTAGTGCCAAAATAATTAGCCACTTCTGTTAGTATATAGTTTTGAAGCTGCGAAAAGCTGTTAAAATGTGTTACAAGTTGAACTATATCTTTTGATGTTGTTTTGCTTATATATGGATCTCCTAATATGCCTGCTGGACTATTTGGGTTTGGATTATTTTGGCATGTATACGAATTTGTTGCACTTCCGCTCCTTGTTAATGTTACATTAGGACCCTCTAGCAGTCCTGTTACTTCACATTGGTCTGTGTAGTCACAACCGTTAATAGCGGTACCCCCGCTCATGCTTATTGAACCATTTATCACTCCTAAAGTTACCCAGTTTGACCCCCTTTTTGGTACCATGATTGCTCTTACTACTTCTCCTCCTGTTTGACCAGTACCTATCGATTCTATAAAGCAGGTTCTGTTGTTAACATCTGATTGTGTTATCACTTGTACTGTCCCGCCGGTTGGAAGTGTTTGAGATATACCACAGCCGTTGTTAGTACACCTACAAGTGCCATTCATAACGTTATAAGCTACTTGTTGAAGTCCATAATCGGCGTTGTAATAGGCTTTTGAATAGTTTATCATAGCCCCAGATGTCATATTGCCGTAGTATATAAGCATCGCTCCCGTTGCGCCTATTACAAAGAGCACTGTTATAATAAGCATTGTAGTAATAAGTGTATAACCTTTATTTTTCATAATGTTCTCCTACTTGTAAAAATCAAAACTAAAAGTTATAGAAGCAGTGCCTCCAGAGGCATTTTTAGCCTGAGAATTTACGCCTATGATAGCGTCTATCATATTACATGAGTTTGTAGAAATACAACCTTGCGGATATGCAGTAAAGCTAAGGCTTTGGACTGGAACTATGGGCTGCGTGTTGGTTGTACTAGTAACTTCATTGATGGTTTTTACATAAAGCCAATTGTTGTTGTTATCACTTTGATTTGGCTGACAGAAAAACGTTATTTGATAGGGCACCGAGTACAATATATCGCCTGGGCTTAAACTTAGATTTTGGCCTGTAGTAACATCGTATATAACAGCTCCAGATATTGTAGCGTTTGAAGTTGTGGTAGATATGCAAGATGCGTTGTTTGGAGATATATTTATTGTAAATATATCAGGGGTCGTATTGGAAGAGTTGGAATAGTAAAAGCTTCCATATCTAATTAGATAATAATATGCAGTGCTACCGCTTGGATTTGTATTTGATAACCTACAGCTTATAACATCTGCATTGGAATTGCTGTCTATATTTTGCACCATACCAAAACCATACAAACTACCGTAGAAGGTGAGGCTATCACAAGGACTTCCTGAAGATATAGATATATAGTTTGGTGCCGGCGGTGGATATCCTCCACTTGTATTGCTACTATTAGATGGTACACCTGCTCCCCATTTGTCAAAAAACTTTCCCATCACCACATAGGCATTGTAAGCGTTTTCCTCTGCTCCTGAGATTGAGTTCGTGTTAAAGAAAATCTTTTGAGTGGATTCGTATAGCTCAAAAAGTGCTAGCATGAGGACGATACTCATAGCTATTGCTACAAGCATCTCTGTTATGGTAAAAGCCTTAGAGTTAGAATTGACAAACATTGTCAATCTGGCTATAAGATAGATTGTTGTAAGAGGCTGTAGATGTTATTGTGCTACAGCCACTTGTAGGTGCACTACACGTTCCATTTGCATTTATAACGTTTCCAGATTGGTTTATATTTAGACTAACTTGTATACCACCACATTGGACTGTAGAAGGTATTGGTTGTCCACTCATGCACATGGCTATACCGTTTGAAGATACAGTTGTAAGACATCCATATATAAACCTATTTTTTGTATCGTTAGCAAAAAAGGCTTGCATTGCTGCAAAAGTGACAACCCCTATTGCTAAAAGAACTAGGGATACCATAACCTCAATTATTGTAAATCCAATACTATAAGATTTTACCATATTTTAATTATAACAACGTAATACTCTATTTAGCAATGTTATAATCACCAAAATCTGTGGTTATGTGAATCCAATTTCCATTTTTCTTTGATACTTCCAACAAATCATCAGCACAGTACTCTATAGTTTCTCCAATTTTTATTAGTATGTTGTCATCGTAACTAGGAAACCTCATATAAATGTCCAACTCATTCTCATTGTCAATCGCTAACTTTAGTGTGACATCTCCTAATTTATCAAAAATAACACCTATAATTTTAGGTAACTTGTCTTTAACTTCTTCATTGCTATTTAGATACACTAATACGTTTTCATCGTAGGTTAATCTATTAGGATATTTCTCTTCAAGTGCAAGCATCAAAGTTTCACTCAACTCCCACATACTGCACCATACCATTGTTTCCCAATATCCATATATAGCTGTGCCTTACCATTTCAGGTAGTCCAACATCTGCAAACGTAATAAGGCTATAACTTGTTGTGTTAAGATCAAAAGTCCAACCTTCCAAAATAAGTGGTGGATTGATTGAAAATACTGCATTACACATGTTATTGGTTGGTTCTGTTGTAAATGTTGTACTAAACATAGAATTTGAATTTGCATATGGTATTTGATAATAAAGATTGAATCCACCCTGTACTTCACTTGATAATCCACATCCGTTTTCATCTGAGCTTGTACTAAAGTTAGGTATCTCTGTTTGCAGAACAGATCTTGGTAAAAAGTTTCCAGCAGAACCAGTATCAAACACAGTTGGTATAGTTAACGAATTACCATATACAACATTAGCTGTTACTGCGTATGCTGGGTAACTAACCAAATTGTTTGCGCTAAAGCTTCCAAATGTTATAGTACCAATCGGTGTTGTAGTGCTTGGTGTGTAGTAAAAGCTATTTGATGGCATGTTAAAACTCAATGAATAAGATGAATAAGATGGGTTCTGTTGCCATAGGTAATACAAATAGCAAAATGCATTAGGTCCGCCTTGTGTGTTGTAACCACAATCCATGCCAAAGTCACCTTGTGCTTCGTCTGCGGATGGGAAACTTACATTAGGCCCACTTGTTTGGCTATTCACTGCAATTGGCATTGTAACACATCCTACAGTGGATGATGTAGGACAAACAGTAGCTATGGCTACTGTTCCAGATGCAGTGGTGCCACCACCATAAGTCAATGAAAAAGTCTGTGACGTGTAAGCTGATTGCGGTATGGAAACTGCTCCTTGATTTACAAGCACACCTGATGCACCAGTATCAAGTAGCATCTTAACAGGTTGTCCGTTTATATAAACCACAACTATTGGTTCATTGGGATAATCTTTACCAGCATATATGTTCATAGATATTGGATTAGCTGGTGGTGTTGGTGGTGTTGGTGTCCCACCATTGCTATTACCACTGTTCCCAGAGCCACCAGAACCATTGCCACCATTACCTGTTGTAGGTGCTCCACCCCCGCCTCCGCCACAGGAAGCAAGGGCTAAACCACAAACAGCAATTGCCAAAAGCTGTTTAGCGTTTATCTTCTTCATTTCACCACCTCCGCTGTTGTTACTAAATGTCCTATCAATCCAAAAGTAGTGTATTTGTATGTTCCAGTGGGACAGATATACTCATAGGATGCCATCCTTAATGGCACCCTCATTAAAAGCTTCTTAGTACAGGTGTTTACATTCTGTATGAAGTAAGATACTGGTGCCAACTTTCTGGGTGAGAAGGCAACTACCTTGGTGATGTTGCCATTGGCATCGGTAAATACCTTATACTGGAATGTCTTACCTTGGACGGTGTAAACATACGCCGTGGCAGACTTGTGAGACTGGTTGCCCACAAACTTTTGGCTTACCACATTTCCTTGTGGCACAAATGGTTGACTCAAAAAGAGTTGCATAAACTTTACCTCCCAAAAATATTTTACGCTAATATATCCTCTTCCATCTTCTTTATAAACTGCCATACTTCATATTTTCTGAAATTAGTACGTTTTTTGATACAATGAGATCTATATTTACTTTCTTCTTATACTTGGATGCAAGCCTACTTACAATTACTTTGTAGTCTTCTTCGCTAAGTGAAGTAAATGGTATTACTTTCTCTATACGACCAATAAATTCAGGGGGGGTTGAACGATCAAAACGGTATATCTAACTCTTCTATATTTAACTCTAAGCATTGCTCTCTTTCTCGCTGTATTATATCCATCTCTTCATAACTTGTTCTTTCTTCTGTTTCTACTGCTTCAGGATCTATTGTTTCGTCCTCTTTCATCTCAGAAAATTTAATCTTATATACTTTAATTGTTTGCCCAGTGGCTCTAGTGTAATATGGTACATTTTTAGCAATTAAAACCCCAGCTTTTTCTAACTCTTGCAACAACAAATGCCTATTCTTTCCTAATTCAGCAGCAATCGCTTTTATCCCTTTCCCTGTTATGTTATATATACCGTTTATTTTATCGTACTCGCCATAAGTTTCATATCGTGATGTCTTTATTTCGATTTCATCTTCATTATTTTTATCAATTATATGAAACTTCTGATATGTGATGCTTTCCAAGTAATCCATGATTTGTAATGCTGCATTATCTCTACTATCTATAAATCTAGCTTTTGCTTCATTTAGTAGTTTATTAATGGTTTTTCTTAATTCATAGAATTTGGTATTATAGAAAACTTCAAGCAGTATTAGACCACTGTAAAGATTTAAAGCTATTGTCGAGATCTCTTTATATTTAGTCTTTAATTCCTGTGTTTGCTCCTTAAAAGCTTTTTTAATCTCTTCCATATGTTCTATCAAAAATTGTATATAGTCTATTCCACACCCGGCATATTGCTCATTGATTCGATCATTATTTTGAAATAAGCTTGTTAAATCATCCCAGGAACTAACAAGTAAATACAGTACTCTTCTAAATGCCCCCGTTTTTCTAAGCTCATCTATATCTGTTTTTTCTGTAGTCCAAAAAACGTTAGATTTCAGTTCTTTAAAGTCAACGGTTAAATCTTTCTTTCCTCTTGTCTTTCCTTTCCCGCTACTCACCATAAAAATCAAGTTTTCAAGAGAGAAGTTTACATCAGCTAAAGAACCTTCATCAATCAGGACAGGTAAAGAGTTTAAACTTGATATCGTAAGTTCTACACCTGCCTTACTCGTCTGTGCATTTAATAAAATATCATCAGAGTAATAAAATAAGCTTGTTGCGATTAGTGATGATGTTGTCTTTCCAGCTGATGAGTTTCCCGAGATTATAAGAGTGACCCCTGGAAGGTTAAAAGGTTTAATGAACAATGAAGACACTGAAGCAGTTAATAATACAGCTAATAACTTCCCTTCTCGTAATACAGCTTTTACGAGTTTGTGTTGTTTGTCCTTTTCAATTATAAGATTCTTGTTATATTTGTATAATGCGTGATCTTGATGTAATTCATGATATTCATCATTTAAAGCATAATGATAGAAATATCTCAAGTCATTGCTCCAACCCGTGGTTTTGCTAATCACACAAGGTTGGGGGTCACCATTTTCTTTGATGTAGTTCTCGATTTTCTTACTCAAGTAGCGTTTATATAAGTTAACATCAAAATATTTTGAATATTTCATTGAAATTAGTCCTATCTCATAAATAACATCATCGATTTTTGAATAGTTAAAGCTTGGTTTATATATTATCTTATCGTTCAGCAAATATTCATACTCTTCAAGTTTGCCTTCTTTAACAAGTCTTATAATGTCCGCTTTAATGCCCACCTCCCTTATTTTCTTAAGTTTGTGTCGCTTATATATTGCTTCTTCTTCTGATGCTATGATGGTCACATATATAACTTTTTTTATACCATTAACATTTTGTTCTATAAAGTAGCTTTCCTCATAATATACTTTACCATCTTTATTTTCTTGTTCTATAGAGAAATCAAGGAAAACATTCTCAGCATGTTTTAAGTATTTAGGCATTTTATAATCAAGATATCCTTGCTTTGCGATATATCCTAAGATTTTCTTTAATAGTTCTCTTTCATGTTCTTCTAACCTATTATCTTCTAAAGCTTCATCGATGTAATGGTAAACACTTCCAAGTCCAGGAAGAATAGCATCAATAGCATACCTTCTTTGTGTATTCCTTATTAAAGACAATGATTGACTCTCATTATATTCATTACCCCAGATATCTTTTAGGTCTGTTAAGATTTGTTCCTCTGGGATATTGTTAGTAACGCAGTATGCAGTATAAAGCTTATCAATCCCATCCCAGCCATTGAAAGATCTATACTTTCTAAAAATTTTAAACACTTCTTTGAGTTCTTGGATTGGAATTGATGATGTGTCATTATTTTTAAGAGGGGTTTTTATATATTTATCTTTTGTCTCTTCGCTACTTTCTCCTTCATCTTCTATTGGTTTATATTTGTTTATCCAATTATCAAGGAAGGTTTCAAATGCTTGATAATTGTTAGCGTTATCTTGTGGTTTTTGTGTAATAAATGGGTCTTTATCGTTAATGTCGCCATCATAGACTATTATGTACTTATTCTTTTTTGAAAATAGCTCTATCTCTCCAGGTACTGTTTTTGTATACTTGAGTTTAAAACATTCTCCGGGGTAAGGTAGTTTACTAATGCTTTCTATCTTATCCGTTATCTTATCTAAAATGATGTAGTAATGTATTCTTCCACTCTTTGTTATTTCCTTAAAGTATTTAATGCCATGCTCATTTAGTAGACTTTCCATTTCTTTTGATATTTTCTCTTTGCATTCTTCAGTATCTATGTCAATATCGATAGCAACTAAACTAAAGTTTTCATCTAACTGTTGGCCTACCACTACACCATAGCCATAACCATTGGGATTTTTTAGATATTCATTTAACAGAGTTTGTAAATCTGCTTTATACGTTGATGCTTTCATTCCTAGCCAATTTGGTTTTTTACTGTTTATATCATGAAGTATAAGGGTATATCCATTTTGATATCCTTCGATTATACACTTAACCTTCTTTTTGACTTTATCGTCAAAATCATTGAGATTTGCAATGATACAGCCTATATTGTTAATAGTCGGTTTTATTTTTGTATCGTCATATGGAAGGCCTTCCCCGCCTTCCTTTGCTTTTACTTCAGTATTTTGTGGCGTGTGTTTGTGATTCATTTATAAATACCTCCATTAATTTTTTATTAACTAAGTAATAAAGCCTTTTCTTTATTCCAAGTGGAAGAGCCTTCCATTTATCATGAAGATTTTTATCTGTATAAATACGCTTATTGATATATCTGTTGAAAAATCTATTTATTTCTGAACGAGTAATAAATAAAAGCTCTTTTTCATCTTCATTAAGAAATTCTTTTAAATACTCTCTAACATAGTGATGTAACAAATCGTCAAGCTTTTCATCTAGCTCAGGACGGATCCAAAAGCTAATTAGATAGTATTTATTTCTCTTTTTTTCCATTTCTTTTTCATCAATTTCTACTTCTTGCATCTTTTTTCCTCCTATACAAACTATACACATATACATACAAATGTAAAAGGGGATATAAAATAAGGTATGATTTGCAAACATATTTTTTTGTATTGTGATGTAACGGGCTCTAACCTTTTTTAAAAAAAAGTTAGAATAGGTTAGAAAAAAAGTTAGAAACTTTTCTATTGTCTATCAATGATTATATATATTTTCTAACTTTCTAACTTTTTTTTAATACCTATATACGTAATTTTTTTTTTGTAGATTGTGAATATAAAAGTATGGAATATGCAATTATATTCAGTTATAATCATCACATCTTTTTTTTTATATATATACTGCAAAAAAACGGTTAGAACGGTTAGACAGTTAGAAAGCCTGTCTATCAATGGATTTTGTCTAACTTTTTTTTTTTTTAAAAAGTTAGAAACTAAAAAAAGGTTAGAAATTTTTTTGGTTTTAGACCCCCCCTCTTATAAAATCACCCACCCATATTGAAATGGATAGGGGGTGTGTAATGAAAAATGTGGAAATCCGAAAACGGTTTTTGCCGTTTTCGGAATAAAAAAAATAGAACATCTTTATAAACTGTTTTGGCTTTTTATTTTGCTCTTAGCTTTAAATACTGTCTGCTAATGTCAAGTCTACTGTGACCTAATTCTTCTGAGATTATAGCCTCAGCGACGGCGTCTTTTTCTCTCACTTCTTTAAAAGCTTTTTCAATATCTTTTTCTGTTTTTCCCCGCTCTTCCAATATTCTACGATAATAAGCTTCTTGCTCTTCTTGAGACCATTGTGTAATCTTTTTATGTCGTTCCTGAGAAAACTCATACCTAAAGGCATGGCTTCCATGATAGAGTTCATCAGCCTTTCTACATGCTTTCCTCAAGTTATTGTAATACTCATTTTCTCTAATTTCTGAAAACCGCCTTTCTTCCAATGCTCTATCTAATATCTCCTTACATTCTTTGACCTTCTCAAACTCCTCTTGAAACCTATCAAAATATACAGAACGGTCACGCCCTCCTTTTGATCTTGGAAAGAATACTCTTTTATTTTCTTCATCTATTTGGAGCTTTTTAACGTCTCCAATCCTTGCGCCAGTCAATCTCTGAATTTCAGCAATTGCGTAGCTGGTTTCATCTATCTTTTTTAGGTTTTCAATTATCCTATCTGAGTTATTGTACCTATCGCAATCCTGTTTCTCAACCCCATCTCTCCACCTTGCACGATTATCAGCATTGAAGTATTCCTTGATCTCAGGATTTATAGCCCCTAAGATCTTATTCAATGCTGATATATGCTTTTGGAGTGTCTTCTTTGCAAGCCCGTTTTCTTTTTGCTTCTCAAAGTACTTCTCTATACATACATATACTTCATCAGTAGATAGCTCCCAAAAATTACTTTCATACTTGATGCCCATCTCATTACTTAAGAAGTCACCAAACTTTGCTACAACCTCAACATATGTGTCATGTGTTGAGTGGCTATGTATTACTTCTGATTGTCGTGTTCTATTCTTTTCGTAGCTTTCCTTGAAAGCGATATGTTTGCTTTTACTCTTACCAGCAACAAACAAAGCGTCTGCTATCCTTATAAACAAATACTTAACTTTATTGCGTCTTCCTAGTTGTATTCTTCTTTCTTTTACCATATCAATACCTCCTTGAAAAGCTTTTTTAGGCAGACCCCACCGCCTGGCAACTGCGGCCGAGTATGTTTTAAGACTTATCAGCTCATTTTTAAAGTGGTTGGCTTCCACTACTACCCTTTTCTTGCCAAGTGGTGGCGCCTCCACTTTCCTGAGCGCTTCCCACACGCCAGGCACGTTTGTTTATCCTGTCCGTGGCAAACAGGAGTAGCATATTTTAGCTGTCCTACCAAACAGCTTTAAAACACTTACCTCGGGGCTTCTTCTAATCAAGGTTGCCCTTGACTAGCTCCCACCTTAGAGGGACGAAGACGAGCTTCGCCAGCCTGGAGTTGGGTTCTCACAGGACTTTTGAAAAAACTTGCCATAAGCTATTTTTGGTTTAGCCCCTCAAACCTCAAGCTTATGGCAAAACAAAAGAAGGTAAAACATCAAAATCTTGAAAAATTAAGCCAGATACTCTTTGTCTGACAAGGAGAAAAAAAGACATGTTTTTACAAGATGCCACAAAAACCAAAGGTCTTTTATGGCATTCCAAGAATTAGAAAAAGAAAAGCTTAAATGATTATTTGCTAGTTATACCTCTCCCAAGACTTTTAATTTTAAAAAACTGTATAACTCCTTTTTATTGCTGGGGCTTTACGATAAAAAAACAAACTCTTTTAAAACATCTCCTTTTAAAAATCAGGCCTTTGCGACGTCTGTACCTCGCAGGCACAGCCCGTATCCTGATGTAAAAATTTAATCCTCAAACCATTTTCAATGAAAATAAATATAACAAACATGTTTTAATTTGTCAATCTTTTTTGAAAACCTTATATGGTTTTAATATGACCAACATCATAATTTTGGCATTTTTTAAACACATTTTTGCTTATTTTTTTAAGTTATCACCCGCTTGTCCTTGTCTATCAATGCTGTTAATGTAATTCCAATTATGTTAACATCATTTCTAAGGTTTCAATCCACTATAGGTACAAACAAAACCTGTTAACATTGTTTATAGGTTAACCTACAAATGTTTATGATGTCTCCTCCTCCCTAAGGACTTATACCTATATCCTGTATAAAACCTTTGTTTGTACCACTAGTACCAAGTACAAAAGTGAATGTATGTCCTATCATCGCAGGTAAGCCAAAAGTTTCACCAAACACTACAGGTGATCCATAATCAATTGTAACGTCTTTCATAAGAGTAAAGGGAATATCAGCCTCACAAAAGCTTAAACTAGGCTCTGTTGTAAAGCTCTCTGTTTGAAAGCTTCCGCTGTTGTTTTGCAAAGTATAGGATATAACAAAACCACCATTTAACATACCCGGTGGAATATCATGTTTAACAGAAAAGTAACCACAAGCGTCTTCATCTGCACTTTGAGAAAAATTAGGTATCTCTGTTTGAAACACAGATGTATTAAAAGAGTTATACCAAAAGCTAGAATCAAAAGTAGCATAACTAGTAAAAGATGAAGTGCTGGAAGAGAAAATCACAGTGGTACTTGGATATATAACAAAAGTGTTACTTCCCAAAACTAATTGCGTTATTGTATAAGGTATAAGAGTGTTACTATTTCCATTGTAAACACCAAAGCTAATCTGTCCTATTGGTGTAGTACTTGATACATCAGAATAATAGCCGTTTGATAGAGGATAAAAACTTATAGTGTAGGAGTTTATGCCGTACTGTCTTTCAAGATAAGTAGGGTAAGAAAGTCCTGTAATACTAGAACCAGAAGAATTATATCCGATATCCAAACTGTCAAGGCCTGAGTCTGACTGCAATCCAAAATATCCTTGCGCTTCTGAAGTGGTGAGGAAGAAATAATTTGGTGGCGCAACACCTATTGGCATTACAACACAACTGTTAGTTACGCTAGGATTAAGACACACGGTAGCGCTTGCCATTACTCCAGAGTTAGAGCCAACAGAGAATGTATAGCTGCTATCTATATCTGAGCTTGGAATATTTACGGCAGAGCTATTAACTATAAGACCAGAATGCCCTGTGTCGGCCACAAGTTTAACGGGTTGACCATCTATATAAACTGTGATAATGGGCTCGTTAATATGATCAGTCCCTTGATATATATTTGTAGAAAATGTGCTTTGACTAGAGCTATTGTTGCCTTGGACAACTTTTACAGGGGAGCGCTTTAGTCCAAAGACAAAATTAGAATATGCATCCGCACCCACATTTGAAGTACTTACATCTGTCCCAGATATATTTATAGCCAGATCTACACCTGATTGCCAGTCAGTGGGGGTAAGTCCTGGACAGTAAGATGGTAATTGAGATAGGTCTATGTAATATTGGCCTGTGGCTGTTTGATGTAAAAGTGAGTTAAAACCAGATGGTGGAGAAGAGCAAGATATCCCACTGTTTATTATACTTATACTTGTTATAGTAGCATCTTGAGGCATGCTTAACATGACGTAAGAACTATGTATGGCGTTGTTATCTGGTACCAAAGCAGCAGATACCACAAGCTGCACATTACCAGGTTGAGAACCACCATTTATAAAATAAGAAGGTAATCTTTTTACACCAACGCCGTTTATGAGGGCATAGCCATCTGCGTTTACATTTGAAGTACTTACATCTGTCCCAGATATGTTTATAGCCAGATTTACACCAGATTGCCAAGCAGATGGGGCAACTCCTGGACAATAGTATGGCAATTGAGATAGGTCTATGTAATATTGGCCTGGAGCTCCTGGGTTTAAGAGTGAGTTAAAACCAGATGGTGGAGAAGAGCAAGATATCCCACTGTTTATTATACTTATACTTGTTATAGTAGCATCTTGAGGCATGCTTAACATCAAATAGGCTGCACTTATGGCATTGCCTTGATATGGAACCAAAGCAGCAGGCACCTCTAACGTTAGAGCATCACTTGCATAAGGTAAACCAACCAAAGAAGAAGCCGTTAACAAAGCACCCAATAAGGCTTTGCTAGTCATTTTTTTCATAATTTTTCTCCTCCTACTCAATATTATAAATTAATATAAATTAAATTTTTTTGTATAAGTTCACTACATCGTGAACATATACCCACAAAAAAATTACAACACATTGTCATAAGACCATCCCAGAATTCTTTATGCAATTTCCATAGACTACTTCAGTAGGTGTTTTATAACCTAACAAATAATTAAACCGTGATATACTTGTAAACCGTGATATACTTGTAGGCCTGAAACGCACTGACAGTGCTCTGATGCGATTATTTAAATAAATATTCTTGTCT
>Ga0080003_1001257_pt1 | contig 13849 bp, 3 predicted proteins | sample JossMetagenome_FD_69206 | JGI IMG/M metagenome (GOLD analysis project Ga0080003, IMG submission 69206) | Hot spring microbial communities from Joseph's Coat, Yellowstone National Park, USA - JC2_E (SPADES assembly) (version 2) | ecosystem: Environmental > Aquatic > Thermal springs > Hot (42-90C)... | reverse complement strand
AAGATGAGGAGGAAATAAAAAGCTTATTGAAAGCGGATTCCCGCTTTCAGTTAATACAAAAAAAAAATACAAAAAAAAGGAATCACAAAACCACAACCACACAGCCCCCCCCATGTGGCTGTAAAGCTTTTTCAAGGTGTCCATAGGCTTTATTTTTCCGACAAATTTTCAAACAGGTAAATCATTGTGTATCAATGTGTTACACACACGTAACAGTTTTGTAACGTTTTTGTAACAGGGAAAGTTATTGATATACAATAATAAATTACATTTTGTTACATTGTTACAAAAAAAAATGCATTTAAAGGAAGGGGGCATGTTAATTAGAAAAAAAAAAGTAGTAGGTGAAAAATCTTCTATATATACCTGAATGTAACGTAACAAACGTAACACGTTACAAGCATTGATAGACAATGATTTCCCCGTTACGAAATTTTTGTAACAAAACGTAACAACGTAACACTTTTTTTTGTAACAAAACGTAACAACGTAACACTTTTTTTTGTAACAAAACGTAACAACGTAACACTTTTTTTTTGTAACAAAACGTAACTTACCAAGACAATTTAAAAGAGCTTAAAAACCACCCCTTCATAAAAGCTTTTCATAGTATTATCCATCTTTTGTAATTTTCAATTAAATTTAATTAACCAAGTCTCAGAATACCCTTGAAAGACGTTGATTTTACCTTAATTACTTGACAAAAATTGCTGTGGTTGATATTATAAATAATATAAGTCCGGGGACGGATCCCAGGACTTAAATAATTGATGAGGGTAAAACGCGATGACTAACGCTGTTAAGTATAATTTAGCACGATTTGAAGGTTTTGTCAAGCACAAACAAAGCAATAGTCTAAGTCTATTTAAAAGCCCCGCTATACCTTTAGCCACCTTCTTTTCCTGCAAGCGCTTATTTTCAATCTTTTATTCCTTTGAAAAAATCTGTTTTGGAGGTATAAATCTATGAACACAAAAGAGGTCATCAACCACATTAAAGCGGATCATAAGATCCTTGCGAGCTATATTTCAGATGCCATCAGCATAGGGCGTGATGTTGTCCTTATGTATGCAAATGGTAAAAAGCCCTTCAAACAGCCTAACTGGCTTGGTAACACATTGAGTACTTACGATGCTGAACGTGATAAAGATAGAATACTCAATGAGTTCAATACCAACCCTGGCATGTATGGCTACGGTTTTATTGTTGGACAACAACGAGCTGGTTATCACATTCTTTGCATTGACATTGACATTGATAATGAATGTAAGGAATTAGCAAGAAAAAAGTATGAAGAGTTTTTTCAAAAATATAACATCTCATATCACCTTGAAACAACATTAACAGGACGGTATCACATTTATTTTGCTGTAGATAAGGTATCAGATGAATTAAAGAAGTTAATGGAACTGCTTCCAGATTGTGATGCTAAAAAATACATATATACAAAAGAAGTTGATGGTAAAATAGAGATTCTTGGTTTAGATAGGCGCCATGTAGTCGCCGTTTACGATGGTATAATCAACGATAAAAAGCCGGTTCTTGTTATACCATTGACAGTTACCTCTCTTGAATACATACTACAAAGCTTATCTAAGTTTAAAGATGAGGTTGATGGTAAAATACAAGACAGGTTTAGTGATGATGTAATCAACAAGCTTATCACCACTTTTAAACTCATAAGAAAGCATAACTTTCTTAATGGTTGGGAAATTGATAAGATAGTAAGCGCCTTCTGTTTAAAGAACCAAATACCAGAGGATAAAATCTTTCAAATCTTTGAACAAATCTACGGTGAAACATATGATGAAAAGGCTACAACATACATTATTGAACGCACTAAACAAAAACTGGATTTTGTGCCAGGTACTGGTAGCGTTATATATCAAGCTAAGCAATTTCTTGAAAGTGGGCTTTTAACAAATGACGAAATAAAGCTGGTAAAAGATTTTCTTAATAGTATTAAAAAATCAAGAAAAGATAACGATGATGAATTAAGAGAATACTTAAAAGGAGTTGAAGAAGTATATCAGCTTAGCAGTATAGATAAACAAAGCGAAAAGAAAGGTACTTACTATGTAGAAGAATACTTTATTGAAAAAGAAGATAATGGTGATAAAGAAGTTTGGTATGTGGAAATTGAATCATCGGAGAAAAACGCAATTTTCAAAAAACATGTCATTAAAAGCGGTCCAAAATTTGTTTCTGTGAAGGTTGATATAAAAAGAATTATCAAAGAGAAAAAGAGACTTTTTGAGGTTGTTATCAACGATGAATTTACATTTACACCTTCTGCTGATTTCAAACGACTTGATGATCTAGTAGAGGAGATTGCTTCTGAATGTGCTGATATTTCACCTGATTTTGATATGAAACGCTTTAGACAATACTTGAGATTAAAGTTAAAAGTTTTTAGAAGAGATCCAGATAATCGTAAACCCACCACTGTTTCGAAAACCACAGGTTGGAATGATGACTTTACACATTTTTATCATTATGATTTAAACAATAGTAAACATGAATTGCATAAAGAACATACATTATACAAGCAACGTAAAGCTGAGTCATTTAATCAAAATGAACAACATAAGTTTGTTTTCAAATTACTAGAAGAAGGAAAACTTTTGGGTGTCCTTTTAACTATATCATCATCATCCATTCTTCTTAAACCACTCAATTTACAACCGTTCACAGTTGTAATAACCGGTAACCCCGGTGCCGGTAAAACCACAGCGGCAAAGATTGCCACATCTTTGTTTTATAAATCCGATGAAATCCTTCTCACTCCAGACACAACAAAAACAGGTTTAGAGCTAAAGCTTGCTAGCTTGAACTCATTAAGTTTTGTTGTTGATGAAGGAGCGTTGGCTGAGGATGAAGAATTATTGAAACGACTAATATTTGGTGTTGCTTCTAAGAAAGGTAGAACTCGTGGAAAGAAAGACCTCAGCGTTGAGACAAAAGATATTCTTTCTAATGTTTTTTGGACTTCTGAGGTTAGCGACCTTGATGATATTAAACGTGCTGGAGCGTTCAGGAGGGTAATTCATTTGACGGTAAAAAGCTGGCAGGATTTTACAAAGATTTATGATATTGATAATACACCTCAAACACCAAACGAGTTGTATTCAGGCTGTGGTGTGGATTATATAAAATATGCGATTGAAAATCTAGCTAAGATAAAAGATCTGTTTAATAAAGAAACAAAAACTTTTGCTATCAAGTATAAAGAAATCACCGGCATAGCGAGAACAGTTCATGCCGGCATCATCTTACTTGAAGAATTCTACAAAGCATATTATAACTTAGAACAAACATTTACATTTAAAGAACTAAGAAAAGAAGTAGATAAGCTACTTGAAGATGTAAGAAAAACCTTTATAGCAGCTAAAGACGATGTTGGTTTTACGCTTCAACAGTATTTATTTAAGAATGAACATAGATTTCTACTATTTAAGAAAGAAGAAAACAGCAACAGATATATTGTTGTACATAGGCCGACTGTCGAAAAACTTGGAGAGTACGATATTACACAGGGAATATATTACATTACATCTGATGCGTTCAAAACTATTGCCAAAGAGCTTGAAAAGGAAAGCACTCTACTTAAAGATGAACTAGTAAAAGCAGGTATAATGGAAAAAGAAGGCTTTACATATGTGTCAAAGGCAAATCAATCTAAGGTTTGGGCTTATAAAATAAAATTCCCAACCAATCCACTACCACCACCTGAACAACAACAGCCACCACCAGAACAAACACAGCCAGAAACACAGCCAGAGATAAGTATTGATGAAATAGATGATGCTATTGTTGATGCATTTAGCAAGACTACTTATGATTCTAAAGAAACGCCAGAAAAACCAGCGACAACTAAAACAGTATCAAGTGTTGATGAACAAACTAAAACTAACACAGACATTGATTATGTTAAAGAAATAATGAAGTTTATATTAAGTGTTGAGAGTGAAGAAAAGAGAATTTCATTGAGAGGGCTAACATATGAAGATGTTATGAAGAAAATAGATTACAAACCACCTAATGATAATAAGCTCAAAGAATTGCTTATGAAATTTTTCTTTAATCAAGATGAATCTAAAAACTATCGCTTTAGAAATAAATGTATATTATTAGATTATTTACCTACAGGAAACATGTATTATAAAGATAAGGTAGAAGAAGCATCTATAATTTTGAAAGAGTTTACAAAAGAGGACGTTGATATATGGCTTAAAGTAGCATTGATAAGATATGGAATCAACTTGAAATGGATAAAGAATGAATTAACATATATGAATGAGGAAAAGGTAAAAGGCAGTGAGTTAATAAAAAAATTCCCAGCCTTGAAATTCCATGGGTTAGATCCATTTTAACGCCTCACCTAATACCCAACCACTGCTGGCGCTAGCCAGCTTTTTTTTTTGTTTTTATTTTTTATCTTTAAGGTTGTTAATATAAGTGAAATTATATTAACATCGTTGATAGACAAGGAGTTGCAGATAATAAAATCACAATTTTAGTAAAATTGTGTTTAATAAGTGATATTTTTATGATTTTTGTCTTATTTTAGTAGTTGTTTTTATTTTGTTTTTTTTTATTGTTTGGCAGTGGTTTTGTGATTAATATTTATGGATCACGAACGAATGAGCGTAGCGAATGAGTGAGTGCTTGCGAACGAAGTGAGCAAGTTTGAATCGTTGACTATGACACAAAGCGATAGGGAAAATTGTGATTAACTGAAAGCGGGTTTACACGCTTTCAGTTAATACAAAAAAAAAAGGAATCACAAAACCACCACACAGCCACACACCCCCCCCTGTGGCTGTAAAAAACATTGAATTTCAAAAGGTAAGGTGAAATTATGCTTTTCTTACCTTTTCCTTACCTTTTTCTTACCTTTTCCTTACCTCAAAAATACTATGTCTATCAATGAATATTTAAAGATTTTATATAAAATGTAAGGAAGTAAGGAATAAAAATTTAGCTTATAACGTTTTTAATGCGGCCTTTTTTTTTCTTCTTCTTCTTCTTCTTATATATACATAAAAAAAAATATTTAAACATCCTTACCTTTCTGAAAAATTTGACTTAAGTTATTGATAATACGATGAAAAAAAGGTAAGGAAAAAGGTAAGGAATGAGTTTTTTCTTATATCTTTAAAATTTGACTTAAGTTATTGATAATACGATGAAAATAAAAAGGTAAGGAAGTAAGGAATAAAAAAATTCTTACTTTCTTACCAAAAATTCTTACCTTATCTTACCTTGAAAACATAAAAAACATACAGAAAAACGGCTTTCTTTGATACATAATGATTTCATATTGAATTACTTGACAAAAGATATATGAATTGATATTATTAATAATAGAAGTCCCGGAAGTCTTAGGGCCGGAACCTAAGACTTCTTAATGGAGGAGCGATGATGTATACACTAAACTTAGTTATTAATTTAGCACAAGTTGGCGGGTTTGTCAAGCACAAACAAAGCAAAAGTCTATTTAAAATCCCAGCTATACCTTTAACCACCTTCTTTTCCTGCAAGCGCTTATTTTCCTTTGAAAAAATCTGTTTTGGAGGTATAGATCTATGAACACAAAAGAGATCGTCAACCATGTTAAAGCAGAGTATAAGATGCTCACGACTTATATTTCTGATGGTATTGATAATGGCTGTCACGTGGTACTTATGTATATGATTGGTGACAAAGCGTTTAAGCGTCCGAATTGGTTAGGTAATAATACAAGCACATATGACGCAAAACGTGATAAGGAGCGGATAATTAATGAGTTTATCAGCAACCCTGGTATGTATTCTTACGGGCTTCTTCTTGGTAAACAATCTGCGGGCTTTTACCTTCTTTGTTTTGATGTTGACATAGACAATGATTGTAAAGAGGTTGCTAGAAAAATGATTGAAGATTTCTTAGAAGAGGCTGGTATTGATTATCGTCTTGAAACCACGAAGTCTAAAAGATATCACATATATTTTGCTGTTGATGAAATAACCGAAGACTTAAAAAAAGATTTAAAAAAGATAACGGAGATTGACTTAAATTGTGAAGCTATAAAATATACATACACAAAACAACTGGATGGGAAAATAGAGCTTCTTGGTTTAGACCGCCCGCATGTTGTTGCGGTTTATAACGGTATAATTAACAAAGAAAAGCCAGTTTTTGCTGATTTGCCTAAAGTTGCGTGTGCAAAGGATATTAAATTCAACTTTTCTGAGTGTAAAGTTGAACCTGAGCTTAACAATGAAACTATTGAAAAGCTTATTGCATTTTACAAGCTTGTTAGAAAAACAGGATTTTTCAATGGTTGGGATATTGAAAGGGTTGTAAGCGCCTTCTGTTTAAAGAACAATATAGAAGATGATAAAATCTTTCAAATCTTTGAACAAATCTACGATGAAACATATGATGAAAAGGCTACAGCATATATTATTGAACGCACTAAACAAAAGCTCGACTTTGTACCATCCACGGGAAGCGTTATATATCAAGCTAAGCAACTGCTTGAAAGTGGGCTTTTAACAGATGATGAAATAAAGCTTGTAAAAGATTTTCTTAATAGTATTAAAAAATCAAGAAAAGATAGCGATGAGATTGAATTAAGAGAATACTTAAAAGGAGTTGAAGAAGTATATCAGCTTAGCAGTATAGATAAGCAAAGCGAAAAAAAAGGTACTTATTATGTAGAAGAATACTTTATTGAAAAAGAAGATAATGGTGATAAAGAAGTTTGGTATGTAGAAATTGAGTCATCTGAGCCAAACGCAATTTTCAAAAAACATGTCATTAAAAGCGGTCCTCGCTTTGTTTGTGTGAAGGTTGATATAAAAAGAATTATCAAAGAGAAAAAGAGACTTTTTGAGGTTGTTATCAACGATGAATTTACATTCACACCTTCGTCTGACTTCAGACGATTAGATGATCTAGTAGAAGAGATTGCTTCTGAATGTGCTGATATTTCACCTGAGTTTGATATGAAACGCTTTAGACAATACCTAAGGCTAAAGCTTAAGAATTTTAGAAGAGATCCAGAAAATCGTAAACCTTGCCTTATTTCAAAGGTTACGGGTTGGAATGATGACTTTACATATTTTTATCATTATGATTTAAACGATAGTAAACATGAATTGCATAAAGAACATACATTATACAAGCAACGTAAAGCTGAGTCATTTAATCAAAATGAACAACATAAGTTTGTTTTCAAATTACTAGAAGAAGGAAAACTTTTGGGTGTCCTTTTAACTATATCATCATCATCCATTCTTCTTAAACCACTCAATTTACAACCGTTCACAGTTGTAATAACCGGTAACCCCGGTGCCGGTAAAACCACAGCGGCAAAGATTGCCACATCTTTGTTTTATAAATCCGATGAAATCCTTCTCACTCCAGACACAACAAAAACAGGTTTAGAGCTAAAGCTTGCTAGCTTGAACTCATTAAGTTTTGTTGTTGATGAAGGAGCGTTGGCTGAGGATGAAGAATTATTGAAACGACTAATATTTGGTGTTGCTTCTAAGAAAGGTAGAACTCGTGGAAAGAAAGACCTCAGCGTTGAGACAAAAGATATTCTTTCTAATGTTTTTTGGACTTCTGAGGTTAGCGACCTTGATGATATTAAACGTGCTGGAGCGTTCAGGAGGGTAATTCATTTGACGGTAAAAAGCTGGCAGGATTTTACAAAGATTTATGATATTGATAATACACCTCAAACACCAAACGAGTTGTATTCAGGCTGTGGTGTGGATTATATAAAATATGCGATTGAAAATCTAGCTAAGATAAAAGATCTGTTTAATAAAGAAACAAAAACTTTTGCTATCAAGTATAAAGAAATCACCGGCATAGCGAGAACAGTTCATGCCGGCATCATCTTACTTGAAGAATTCTACAAAGCATATTATAACTTAGAACAAACATTTACATTTAAAGAACTAAGAAAAGAAGTAGATAAGCTACTTGAAGATGTAAGAAAAACCTTTATAGCAGCTAAAGACGATGTTGGTTTTACGCTTCAACAGTATTTATTTAAGAATGAACATAGATTTCTACTATTTAAGAAAGAAGAAAACAGCAACAGATATATTGTTGTACATAGGCCGACTGTCGAAAAACTTGGAGAGTACGATATTACACAGGGAATATATTACATTACATCTGATGCGTTCAAAACTATTGCCAAAGAGCTTGAAAAGGAAAGCACTCTACTTAAAGATGAACTAGTAAAAGCAGGTATAATGGAAAAAGAAGGCTTTACATATGTGTCAAAGGCAAATCAATCTAAGGTTTGGGCTTATAAAATAAAATTCCCAACCAATCCACTACCACCACCTGAACAACAACAGCCACCACCAGAACAAACACAGCCAGAAACACAGCCAGAGATAAGTATTGATGAAATAGATGATGCTATTGTTGATGCATTTAGCAAGACTACTTATGATTCTAAAGAAACGCCAGAAAAACCAGCGACAACTAAAACAGTATCAAGTGTTGATGAACAAACTAAAACTAACACAGACATTGATTATGTTAAAGAAATAATGAAGTTTATATTAAGTGTTGAGAGTGAAGAAAAGAGAATTTCATTGAGAGGGCTAACATATGAAGATGTTATGAAGAAAATAGATTACAAACCACCTAATGATAATAAGCTCAAAGAATTGCTTATGAAATTTTTCTTTAATCAAGATGAATCTAAAAACTATCGCTTTAGAAATAAATGTATATTATTAGATTATTTACCTACAGGAAACATGTATTATAAAGATAAGGTAGAAGAAGCATCTATAATTTTGAAAGAGTTTACAAAAGAGGACGTTGATATATGGCTTAAAGTAGCATTGATAAGATATGGAATCAACTTGAAATGGATAAAGAATGAATTAACATATATGAATGAGGAAAAGGTAAAAGGCAGTGAGTTAATAAAAAAATTCCCAGCCTTGAAATTCCATGGGTTAGATCCATTTTAACGCCTCACCTAATACCCAACCACTGCTGGCGCTAGCCAGCTTTTTTTTTTGTTTTTATTTTTTATCTTTAAGGTTGTTAATATAAGTGAAATTATATTAACATCGTTGATAGACAAGGAGTTGCAGATAATAAAATCACAATTTTAGTAAAATTGTGTTTAATAAGTGATATTTTTATGATTTTTGTCTTATTTTAGTAGTTGTTTTTATTTTGTTTTTTTTTATTGTTTGGCAGTGGTTTTGTGATTAATATTTATGGATCACGAACGAATGAGCGTAGCGAATGAGTGAGTGCTTGCGAACGAAGTGAGCAAGTTTGAATCGTTGACTATGACACAAAGCGATAGGGAAAATTGTGATTAACTGAAAGCGGGTTTACACGCTTTCAGTTAATACAAAAAAAAAAGGAATCACAAAACCACCACACAGCCACACACCCCCCCCTGTGGCTGTAAAAAACATTGAATTTCAAAAGGTAAGGTGAAATTATGCTTTTCTTACCTTTTCCTTACCTTTTTCTTACCTTTTCCTTACCTCAAAAATACTATGTCTATCAATGAATATTTAAAGATTTTATATAAAATGTAAGGAAGTAAGGAATAAAAATTTAGCTTATAACGTTTTTAATGCGGCCTTTTTTTTTCTTCTTCTTCTTCTTCTTATATATACATAAAAAAAAATATTTAAACATCCTTACCTTTCTGAAAAATTTGACTTAAGTTATTGATAATACGATGAAAAAAAGGTAAGGAAAAAGGTAAGGAATGAGTTTTTTCTTATATCTTTAAAATTTGACTTAAGTTATTGATAATACGATGAAAATAAAAAGGTAAGGAAGTAAGGAATAAAAAAATTCTTACTTTCTTACCAAAAATTCTTACCTTATCTTACCTTGAAAACATAAAAAACATACAGAAAAACGGCTTTCTTTGATACATAATGATTTCATATTGAATTACTTGACAAAAGATATATGAATTGATATTATTAATAATAGAAGTCCCGGAAGTCTTAGGGCCGGAACCTAAGACTTCTTAATGGAGGAGCGATGATGTATACACTAAACTTAGTTATTAATTTAGCACAAGTTGGCGGGTTTGTCAAGCACAAACAAAGCAAAAGTCTATTTAAAATCCCAGCTATACCTTTAACCACCTTCTTTTCCTGCAAGCGCTTATTTTCCTTTGAAAAAATCTGTTTTGGAGGTATAGATCTATGAACACAAAAGAGATCGTCAACCATGTTAAAGCAGAGTATAAGATGCTCACGACTTATATTTCTGATGGTATTGATAATGGCTGTCACGTGGTACTTATGTATATGATTGGTGACAAAGCGTTTAAGCGTCCGAATTGGTTAGGTAATAATACAAGCACATATGACGCAAAACGTGATAAGGAGCGGATAATTAATGAGTTTATCAGCAACCCTGGTATGTATTCTTACGGGCTTCTTCTTGGTAAACAATCTGCGGGCTTTTACCTTCTTTGTTTTGATGTTGACATAGACAATGATTGTAAAGAGGTTGCTAGAAAAATGATTGAAGATTTCTTAGAAGAGGCTGGTATTGATTATCGTCTTGAAACCACGAAGTCTAAAAGATATCACATATATTTTGCTGTTGATGAAATAACCGAAGACTTAAAAAAAGATTTAAAAAAGATAACGGAGATTGACTTAAATTGTGAAGCTATAAAATATACATACACAAAACAACTGGATGGGAAAATAGAGCTTCTTGGTTTAGACCGCCCGCATGTTGTTGCGGTTTATAACGGTATAATTAACAAAGAAAAGCCAGTTTTTGCTGATTTGCCTAAAGTTGCGTGTGCAAAGGATATTAAATTCAACTTTTCTGAGTGTAAAGTTGAACCTGAGCTTAACAATGAAACTATTGAAAAGCTTATTGCATTTTACAAGCTTGTTAGAAAAACAGGATTTTTCAATGGTTGGGATATTGAAAGGGTTGTAAGCGCCTTCTGTTTAAAGAACAATATAGAAGATGATAAAATCTTTCAAATCTTTGAACAAATCTACGATGAAACATATGATGAAAAGGCTACAGCATATATTATTGAACGCACTAAACAAAAGCTCGACTTTGTACCATCCACGGGAAGCGTTATATATCAAGCTAAGCAACTGCTTGAAAGTGGGCTTTTAACAGATGATGAAATAAAGCTTGTAAAAGATTTTCTTAATAGTATTAAAAAATCAAGAAAAGATAGCGATGAGATTGAATTAAGAGAATACTTAAAAGGAGTTGAAGAAGTATATCAGCTTAGCAGTATAGATAAGCAAAGCGAAAAAAAAGGTACTTATTATGTAGAAGAATACTTTATTGAAAAAGAAGATAATGGTGATAAAGAAGTTTGGTATGTAGAAATTGAGTCATCTGAGCCAAACGCAATTTTCAAAAAACATACTATTAAAAGCAGTCCTCGCTTTGTTTGTGTGAAGGTTGATATAAAAAGAATTATCAAAGAAAAGAAAACTCTTTTTGAGGTTGTTATTAATGATGAATTTACATTCACACCGTCCGCTGATTTCAAACGACTAGATGATCTAGTAGAAGAGATTGCCTCTGAATGTGCTGCTATTTCGCCTGAGTTTGACATGCCCCGCTTTAAAAAATACTTGCGACTAAAGCTTAAGAATTTTAGAAGAGATAAGGATAATCGTAAACCTTGCCTCATCTCAAAAACAACCGGCTGGAGTAATGACTTTAAGTTGTTTTTTCACTATGATTTAAACGATCAAAGACACGAATTACATAAAGATCACCCATTGTATACAGAAAATAAAGCAGAATCGTTTAATCAAGAGGAACAACATAAGCTCGTTTTTAACTTGTTAAAAGAAGGCAAATTATTAGCAGTCCTTTTAACCATTTCTACAGCTTCCATAATACTCAAACCATTTAAATTACAGCCACTAACCTGTATTATTACAGGTGCCCCCGGTGCTGGCAAATCCAGCGCCGCTCTTATCGCCACGTCACTCTTTTACAAATCAGATGATGTACTTATAACACCAGATGCTACAAGAGTTGGTTTAGAATTGAAGCTTGTAGCTATGAACTCATTACCTTTTATAGTAGATGAGGGTGCACTAGCCGAAGATAGTGCAATATTGAAACGTTTAATCTTTAGCGTGGCCTCAAAGAAGGCTAGAACACGCGGGAAAAAAGACCTTTCAGTTGAAACAAGAGATATTTTATCTAATGTCTTTTGGACTTCTGAGGTGTCCGATATGGATGATGTGAAAAGAGCTGGAGCATATAGAAGGGGGATCCATTTAACTGTTGAAATCTGGGATCAGTTTACAAACCTTTTTGACATTGAAAATATGTCACCTACACCAAACGAGTTGTATTCAGGCTGTGGTGTGGATTATATAAAATATGCGATTGAAAATCTAGATAAGATAAAAGAACGGTTTAACAAAGAAACAAAAGATTTTGGTATTAAGTATAAAGAAATCACCGGCATAGCGAGAACACTTTATGCCGGCATTATATTCCTTGAAGAATTCTACAGACAACATTATAACATTGTTTCAGTTTCTTTTACTGAGTTAAGAAAAAGAGTAGATGAATTACTTGAAGAAGTAGAAAAGACATTCCAAACCGCAAAAGATGATGTTATAGAGGCCGTTCAACAATATCTTTATGCCAATCTTAATAGATTTGGTCAAGTAGATCAGGTTAGAAACGATGATGGTGATTATAAATACGTAGTCATTGACATGCCAAAGGTAAAAGAACAACTTGGTGAATATGATAAATCAACTGAAACATTTTACATTACTACGAATGGTTTAAAGACGATTGCAAAAGAATTAGAGAAGGATAGAGTACTGTTACATAACGCTCTTTATAAAGCAGGTGTAATAAGTAAAACAGCTGAACCAAAACGATCAAGGATTTCAAAAATAACAACACGTTTTTATGTTGTTAACTTTAATAATCAACGACAACCTGAACCACAACCACTACCACCACCTGAACAACAACAGCCCCCACCAGAACCACCAACACAGCCAGAACCAACACAGCCAACAGAACCAGAGCCAATTGAACAAGAAAAAACAATTGATGAAATAGATGATGCTATTGTTGATGCATTTAGCAAGACTACTTATGAATCTAAAGAATCGCCAGAAAAACCAGCAACTCAACAACCAACTAAAACTAACATAAACCTTGATTATGTTGAAGAAATAATGAAGTTTATATCAAGTGTAGATATTGCAGAAAAGAAAGGAATTTCATTGAGGGGGTTAACATATGAAGATGTTATAGAGAAAATAGATTACAAACCACCTGATGATAATAAGCTCAAAGAATTGCTTATGAAATTTTTCTTTAATCAAGATGAATCTAAAAACTATCGCTTTAGAAATAAATGTATATTATTAGATTATTTACCTACTGGAAAGATGTATTATAAAGATAAGGTAGAAGATGCATCTATAATTTTGAAAGAGTTTACAAAAGAAGACGTTGATATATGGCTTAAAGTAGCATTATTAAGATATGGAAGCGAGTTGAAATGGATAAAGAATGAATTAACATATATGAATGAGGAAAATGTAAAAGGCAGTGAGTTAATAAAAAAATTCCCTGCCTTGAAATTCCATGGGTTAGATCCATTTTAAACCTCACCTCGTACCCAGCCGTGCTGGCTTTAATGCCAGCTTTTTTACCCCTTAAGCATGTTAACATAAGTGAAATTATGTTAACAGCATTGATAGACAATGTTTAGCTGGCAATAATATCAAAAAATTAGCAAAAAAGTGTTTAATAAGTGCTATTTTTATGATTTTTATCTTATTTTAGTAGTTGTTTTTATTTT
>Ga0080003_1001255_pt1 | contig 13875 bp, 16 predicted proteins | sample JossMetagenome_FD_69206 | JGI IMG/M metagenome (GOLD analysis project Ga0080003, IMG submission 69206) | Hot spring microbial communities from Joseph's Coat, Yellowstone National Park, USA - JC2_E (SPADES assembly) (version 2) | ecosystem: Environmental > Aquatic > Thermal springs > Hot (42-90C)... | reverse complement strand
GCTCTTCAAGAGATTCCTGGTATCTTCCAAGTTCGTTGAGCGCTGTACCTTTAGCTGTATGATAGTTTGCTGAATCGGGCTTTATTTCCAAGGCTTTGTCAAACTGTTCCAGGGCTTCCTGTGGCCTGCCGATCTTCATAAAAAGGTCTCCTACTTCAAAGTAATACTGCGGGTTTGATGGTCTTTCTGGTGAGCTTTATTGTATTTATCGAGAGCCTTTTTTGCCTCTTCTTCAGATCTTTTTTTTATAAACATTGTAGAACGCTCTAGCAAGAGCTGCGTGTTTATCTCCTTCTTTAAAAATCTCGTCAATCAAAGAGCATCATACACCTCCATAACCGACGTATAGCCATCCCCATGTATCGTCACCCCTTTTTATAGCATAAACTAGAGATACTAAAATAACAGGCTGAAGCTTTTTCAAGTAAATGTAAAGATGGTACCTGAGGTGTAAAAAGTTAACGTTAACCATGCTGGTTCTGGGTTCAACCTTTGCTATCGTTTCTTTTTCATCCACTATGCTGTAATTGAGGTAAGGGATAGAATTCAGGAAGTTGCCGTTGACTTTTTCTCCTATTGTTTTTGCCAGAACGTTTCCCGATGCATCTTCTATCCAGTAAGACCTTACAACGGTGATTCCTGTAGGGGCGCTCATCGTTGAGTTCACGAAGTTTTTCAATTTGTTCTGGGTTGGCTTTAAGTTTGGGCTCTTTATGGTGGCGATAAGCGTGCTGCTTGCACCATCATATACTTTATCTTCGTTTATCTTACCTATAACTGTTCCAGATTCAAGGATCAGATGTTCGTTTTCCATGAACCCCGACTTCTTTATGGTTATTTCGGAAACATTATCCTCGTTACGAAACTCTATGTTTCCTTTGTCTGCATATATCTCGTACTTTTTCAATACGCTTGAGAAGGCCACTAAACTCTGAAGCTTGCTCCCACATACCATGCAGAAAGCAGAACCTTCAGGATTTGAAGCCCCACAAACGGGGCATATCATACTGTTTATTTTTGAAAACTATTATAAAAACTTTAGGACTGAAATTCATTTTTCGGAATATTTAATAAGGTGGCTGATAAATAAATTATTGGTAAGTTATTTTGAGCTGCCAACCATATGTATTATATTACGGGAATGACTTCTTCAATAGGTTGAGGAAGGTATATGGGATAGGGATGCTTGACAGGCCACTTCCAAAGATATTTAAGAGGTACGGAGAACAGGCAAACTTTCTGAACAGGGATCAGGCCGCAGAACTGTTAGGCTCTGTAAAGGGACAGGGCTCTGTCACTGTAACCAACGCCCAGATCATGAAGAACCTTTTTGAAGCACTTTTCCTCCCAACGGCCTTGATATACTCTTACTTCAAAAAGCTTTCTTTTTCAGAAGCCGCTGAGACAGGCGACTTCTTTGTCATGGAGTTCATGGGATCGCAGTCAAGACCCATGAAGTTCACGCCTCTTATAGTGTATATGTGGTTTATAATTCCAAAAACAGAGGAAGGGTGCAAGAGCTCACAGGATCTTATGAAGAGGATCAGGCAGGACACAGGAATTGTTCCGATAAGCCAGGATGAATGGGAAGAGCTAAAGCCCTTGATCGACAAGTTTTCAAGGGCACTGCCAGTTTACGGATCTGGGGAAAACCTCTGGGAAAAGATATAGTAAATTAGGTGCTGTTAACTTTAGCTCGCCTTGATCACCTAAGGCTTATTATCAATTAAATGACCCTCAATCATTCAGGCAAAAGGTCGTCAGAGAGAGGCGCGTGCCCAAGGTCTTCGTTCGTAAACACAAAGTTGTAGAAGAATTTAAACGAAGTGATCCAGTTCTTTATCGTTTTAAACCTGAACTTTCTGGTAGGGAAAAGGTCGTCAAAAGCCTCTGTCCTTAATGTACTCATTCATCCTCTCTATGAGGTTCTTCAGGCTTTAATCACAAGTGATCAACTCCGGCCCACCTGCACGCATCATACCACAAATCTTCATCAGTGTATATTGACCTCTTTCCGTACTTTTTAATCAGCCTTATGATGAAATAATACGCATCCAGTGAGTTCTGGTGCCAGCTAATGCGGAAAGAAAGGATTGCTTGAGGTTCGGCTCAAACGCAACCCATAACCATGCTTTCTTCCCTCCAACGTTTATTTCAGTCTCATCTATGAATACAACCTTAACATCTTTTATACTTACATCAAAAGAATTCAGTACAGAGAATATTTCTGTATCCACTTCCATATGGCAACATGGCTCCTCTTTATTATAGGTTCAAGAACATGGGACGCATTTCTTAAACTCAAACTTGAGAAATAAGGCATAGAAGATAATTGTTGTTGGGGTCCTTTTTCTGGTTTGTGCAATCATTTGCCAGAAATAGGGCCCCGCTGAAAAATAAATTTTAAGCCTTAAGTTAACGGCACCCAACATAGCATAAAAAGTTTTATATTATGGTAAATTTAAATAAAATTAATGTCAGAAGAACTGCAAAAAACAGAAACTCCGCTTTACTATCATTTTGAAGACAGACTGTCCATCTGGAGCTACTTACTATATGGATTTGAGCAGCTTCTTGTTATGGACAGCGTTTTCGCGCTTCCAGTGATCCTTGGGGTAGCTTTCAAGTTACCTGCTGCTAACACAATATACCTTATTCAGGCAGTGCTGATAGGTTCAGGAATAACGACGCTTCTTCAATCGGCCGTCCTTCTAAGGTTGCCTGTTGCTCAGGGTATAGGGGCATCGATTACAGGTGTCGGCATTACCCTAGCCGCTCTCGGGATAAGCTTCTCATCATTTATAGTAGCAGCAATGATCTCTGTAATAATAATCGGAATTCTTCTCATTCCATTTATACCGTCAAGCGGTGGAAGAAAAAGCATCATTGAGTACCTTCTTGTGCTGATACGCGAACCTCAGGTTTATGGAACGCTGATAACCATAATAGGCGTTGTTTTGATAGGCGCAGCTGTGGGTCTCCTGAACAATGGACATTATACCTTCAGATCTAACATAGCTTCTGCAATTACAGTATTTGCCATACTCGCCCTGATACTTATATTCAAAAAAGGCATTTTAAGGTTCGGTTCTATACTGATAGGTCTCGTTATAGGGGCAATCGCTTCGTACGGACTTGGTATAATGAACCTGTCAAAGGTCGTTTCATACCCGGCTTTTGCTATTCCTGTGCCTTTTTTTATAAGGTATGGAGCCACAATCTCTGTGCAGGGCATCGAAATTGCTTTTCTGGCTGTTTTCATTGCCACTCTGATGTTAGTTACAGAGGCTGTTGGAGTGTACTATACAGTTGGCGCTCTTGACAACGTAAAGATAGATGACGCCAGGATAAGGAAGGGGCTAACTGGAGAAATCGTCGGATCATTTATATCTTTACTGATAGGTGGTATGAGCACCACTACATACGCGCAAAACGTTGGGGCTCTACAGATAACAAGGGTTGGGGCAAGGCGTGTCTTCACAGCAACCGGCATTCTGCTGATCGCACTGGGCCTTATCCCAAAGATAGGCGCCTTCATAGTTTCAATACCTCCAGCAGTACTGGGATCAGCCTTCATAATAATATATTCCATGCTGCTTATTACCGGACTGAGGATCATTTCTCAGATGGAATGGACAGACAAGAACATGCTTATAGTCGCGATTTCTCTGGCTCTTGGGCTTGGCATTTCTTCCGTACCCGCGTTTGTATTTTCTTCGATACCATCATACCTTAGGGCGGCAATAATAAGCCCAATAGTCCTTGCTACAGTAGTTGCTATCCTGCTGAACCTCATAGTAAACCTGATTCCAAGATGGGCAAAAAGAAACAAACGCTAAATGATTTTTTAAGCCTTATTTTTTAAAGAATCGATAAATTTTTTCGTTATTAATGGTTGGTGATATCCAGCTTCCAGCAGCCTGACCCTGAATAGGTACGCTGTGTAAAGCGTTAACATGCTGCCCGCAAAGGCAATAACATACTGAAGAGCGCCCGCAGAAAAGAAAGCTATTATATAGAGAACAAGGGAGATCATGTCTAAAAACATCAGGGTACGAACACCTCCTTTTTTCTGCATTTCTTTATATGACAAGTCTGCTCCTTCTTTTTTGCTCCCCAGCGATCTCAGCGCTTTCAAGTAAAGCTCCCCAGAGATTATAAGAAAAGCGTTCAGGACCATTACAGCCACGAGCTCTTCAGGTAATGCCTGTGGCTGGATAAAAGCAGAGGCTAAAATAACAGCGGCCCCGCCACCTGAAAGGGCAAAGATGAGCGTAACTGCAAGCGTGCTGGCCGAGTTCCACGCAGGTATGTCCTTGACCGCGCGCAGCAGCATACCGGGGTAAACAAGCACCAGCAGAGCTATCACAAATCCCGTAGCGTCAATCCATGGTAGAAAACTGTAAGATCTTAAAGATTCCGTGAGCAGTATTCCAAACCCTGCCGCAACGTAAAAAAAGTTAAAGATCGCTCCTCTGGCCATCCAAGATGTCCTGTAGTTTGCAACAGAACGCCAGAAGTTTGAAGGTTTTCCCAGTTCTGAAAACAGGAGAACCAGTCCAGCCAGAATGAGCGCAGGGCCTGCCAGCAAAATGGCTGAGTTCAGCTTAAAACCCGCGATTAAGGCTGAAAGGAAATAAACGATGTACATTGAAGAACCGGTTCCGCTCAAAAAGAAGTCAGCAGCAACCCTTTTGCCGAATTCGTTCTGCTTAAATGGCTTCATTTTTTTACCACCAGATGTAGTAGACCGAAGCGCCAAAGCCTTCTTCTTCCTTGAGTGTTTTTGCTCTGCCGCTTTGTATGAGTTTGTGAACTTCGCTTTCAGGATCATCGGCATCCCCGAAAATCCTTGCCTGATATGGACAGGTTTCAACGCAAACCGGGTTCTGTCCTTCTTTTACGCGATCGATGCAAAGGTCACACTTTTCTACAGTGCCTAACCTTTCGTCTTCCTTGTCCATCCTGGGGAGCCCCTGAGGCCTTTTTGAATCTTCATAAAAGAACCTTGCCATAAACGGGCAAGCAACGACGCAGTACCTACATCCCATGCATTTATCCCTGTCTATAAGGACCACGCCGTCTTCTGTTTTGAACGTAGCTTTTGTCGGACAAACTTTCAGACATTCAGGGTCTTCACAGTGCATGCACAGAAGGGGAACGTAAAGCTTCTCTACATCCGGAAACTTGCCCGTTTCAACTTCTACAACCCTGCCGTACTTGACGCCGAACCCTGTAGCGTTATCTATTTTGCACGCAGCGGTGCAGGCGTTGCATCCCACGCATTTTCCCAGATTTATGACCATAGCGTAATGCATCATCCTTCCCTCCTTATGTTGCATAAAAGACCCCTTAGGGTTGTGCTTCCTATGCCTTCTGCACAGGCCTGATTGTCAGTCAAACGGTTGTCGTTCGCAAGACCCGGCCAGCCGTGCTGCGCCGCAACAACTCTGGGATGAATTCCCTGAGTGAGTTTGGCTTTCATAACGGCGAATCCATGAGCAGTCTCAATCCTTACTGTATCACCGTCGGATATTCCAAGTTCCCTCGCTGTATCTTCGTTTATTTCAACAACAGGCTCGGGATATATATCCCTGAGAGCAGGCACATTTCTATGTGCAGTGTGAAAGTATGTGGACACTCTTCTTCCCGTGGTTAAAACAAATGGGTACTTCTTAGCCAGCTCTGGTGTGCTGTAAGGACTTTCAAATGGTTCCCTGTAGAAAGGAAGCGGATCATAACCCCATTCCTTTAACCTATTTGAGTAAAGTTCTATCTTACGGGATGGTGTATTAAATCCCAGTTCCAACTTTTTGCCTATTTGCGGCTCATGGTATATTATGCCACCTTTTTCCTTCAACTGTTCAAACGTATAACCTGTGGGTTTAAGTATATAATCAAGGTATTCTTCCTCAGAATTCCAGAAACCTTTGAGACCCATCCTCTTTGCCAACTCAATCATTATCCACGTATCAGATTTGGCCTCCCCTACAGTTGCCACCTTTTGCCTGATTCTCAAATGGCCATATGTTGCCTGTGCAGAATCAGCAAGTCCATCATATTCTAGCCAACTTGCAACTGGAAGCACTATGTCAGCCAACTCGGCTGTCTTTGACATGAAAAGGTCGGCAACGGCGATAAACTCGACCTCTTTTAACGCTTCGACGGCTCTTTCTGAATTTGCAATTGAAAGGGCAGGATTGCCGCCCATTATGAAAAGGGCCCTTACCTTGTAAGGCTCACCCTTTATTATGGCTTCAAGGACAGTGGGATAGTGAGCCATCGGGAAGTTTATCTTGAGGTACCTGCTCAGAAGGGGGTACCTGTCTGCACCAAGCCTTTTTCTGTCAAGATCTTCTGGTAAATCTTCTATCATTATAAAATCGTTTGTATCTATGCTTACCTGACCTGCAGTTTCAGGGAATATGTTCCCTCCTCTCACATCAACGTTACCAGTTATAGCAGCAAGGATCGAAACTGCCCTTCCGAGCTGGATTGGGTCCACTATTTCATCAAAAGTTGCGGAAATGGCTATCGACGAAGGCCTGCTGGTTGCGTAAAGCCTTGCAGCTTTTTCTATCGTTTCTTCTGGAACCCAGGTAATCTCTGAAACTTTTTTTGGAGTGTATTCAGAAACCCTTTTTGCCAGTTCTTCAAACCCTATGCAGTATCTGCTGACGTACTCCTTATCATAAAGCCCTTCTGTTATCAGCACGTTTATCATGCCCATTGCAAGGGCCACATCCGTTCCTGGTCTGAGAGGTACCCAGACGTCAGCCTTTGAAGCGATGTTGCTCATAACTGGATCTACCACTATAAGTTTTGCCCCGCGTGATTTGGCTTCGATTATTTTTCTTGCTTTTGGAGGCCATGTGGCTGGAGGATTAGCACCCCATACAAGCACAGCGTTTGAGAATTCTGCATCCGGCCATTCCAGAGCAAGCCCGCCAAATGTAAGCTGCTGTGCAAGGCTTCTCGGCGTAAAGCACTGGGCACCACCAGACTCTGTCCAGTTGGGCGTTCCAAAGGAATTTGCAAACCTGTTAAAGAGCCTTATCCACGAACCCCTGTTAGTTCCGCGTGCCATGACTATAGCTTCAGGACCGGATTCGCGCTTTATTTTTAACAGCTTTTCCGAGATCATGTCAAGGGCTTCATCCCAGGTAACTCTCTTCCAATTACCGGAACCCCGTGGGCCATCCCTGACCATTGGGTATTTGAGCCTGTCTGGATGGTAGAGAAGCTGTACAGAAGCTATCGACTTGGGGCATATTGAGCCTTTTGTCATGGGATCGCTTCTATCAGGCCAGATATGCGTAACGATACCGTCCGTAACTTCAACTATAACTCCACACTGGTTGTGTCCGCATATAGAACATGTGGTTTTTATGTTATCAATCTTAACCAAACAAAGTATCATTATATATTTTCAGATTTAAATTTATTGGTTCCGTTCCTTTGTTTGATAAGAGAGTTCCGTTCCTTTGTTACATAAATTTTTGAAGTCTTACCTTTTACTGCATCAAAGGGGTTCCCTGACGATCTTTACTTTCTGTGGCCTACAACCTGTACCCATTTCTGCTAGCCTCCACCATGTTGTACGTGAACACCTTGGACATGATTTCGTTGTTTATTCCGCTGTTCAGTATTGATGTAAAATGCTTCCCTATATCATCCTCTTTAATGAGGAGAACATTGTCTCTACCTGCCACCTCTGGCCGTACCTGTGCTCCTTCTTCCACGCCTTTGGGTCTAATATAAACTCCCTCACTGTCTGTGCTCTTACATAAGATTCCCTTTCCGCTTGAGTTAATTCTTGGCTTTATTACAGGCTCAGCTCCTACGCTTGCAGTTTAATTGAAGTTGGCTCTTGAATCGTATGCCGAATCGCTAAAAACCCTACCTATCTTTCCTACCGTGTCCTTTGTGCCGTCAACAAGTCTGCAGAACTCTTTTCCGTCTGCTTCGTGCTCATCTGTTACCTGAACGCTTATTATTATGTGATTTGTTATGTCGCAGGTTATGTGAAGCTTTACCCATCCCTTCATTACTGCCCACTTTTGCCTTATCCATTCACCCCTGTTGAAAGCCTTGATGCCTGTTGAGTCAATAGCTATATCTACAGGCTTATCCTTGCTATACTTTACTTCTAATGGTTTATTCAGTTCCTTCTGCCTCCTGTATATCTGTTTGTAGGAAATTATTTTCGCCCCCCATTCTCCTAACATCCTGACAAACCCTTCAGCCTGTCTGTATGGCAGTCAAAAGTATTCCCTTACAGCAAGTATTATGAGTATGAGCGCATCAAAATACATGTATGGCTTTTCCCCTTGTTCATCTTCTTCAGCTGCTTCTCCTGGTCAATCAGGAGGCTCTTGCTGAAAAATGCGTCAACCGTTTTATTCATTAACCAGCTTCTTGTTATACTCTGGTCAGTCATAATTTTACATAATGCAACTTGGTTAAATTAATATAGAATAAAAAGTATCATGCAATGTTGTCAAAATAATGCAACAAAGGAGTGAAGTGAACTAGCCAGCCCTTACGGGCGTGGCTTCCCAGTTCATTGATAAGCTTACTTGGGAAATACGCGAGAGGTATTTCGCCATCGCAGAGGCGTTTTCATCCTGGGGCGTTTCGCCTGAGTCCCACAGGCAAAGCCCCTACTTCAGAGTAACCAAGGCTAAAGCCACATACCTGTCAAACTAGGTACCGCGCAAGGAGCATGCGAACTTCCTGTCCGACAGGCTCAGCTTCACCTCGTACTTACAGTTCGGGCACACTCAGGTTATTTTCACTAACCTACTACCTCAACATGAACGCTAGCCTTCCTCTTTAAGGCTTGATCAAAGCCTGCTTCACCTGTGATAATAGCGCGCAGATCTCCCGCTCCTAGAAAGTTTCAACAACCTTAACTGGAACGGAATCAACCTTATAATCCCTGTGATGCTCCAAGTTGGCTATACCATTGGCTATGAAGTAGTTCGTGAACCACTTTGCCTCAAGGAAAAGCCTGAGCAAAAGTTCAAGCCTTTTCCTGGAGATCTTACTCCTATCAAGTTTTAGCTCAAACGTTTTAGCCTCCTTAGACTTTCTTCTGAGCCGTGTTTGCTTCATCTTCTCCCTGTTCTTGGCATTCTAGGTTTGGAGGCACAAAAATCTCCTTTAGCGATTCAGATAAAAACTTTCTATAAAGGGCCATTTACAGCTCACAGAAGGGGACTTCCCCCTTAACCTCCATAAAGCTTAAAATTAATGGATTCGTGTTAGTCGCTTAACCATGTAACTGATGTTTCTAATCAAGCAGGACTCATGACAACAAAACTTGAGCCGTTCAGGACAGCGTTTCACAGGGAGCACTAGTCTGAAAAGAAATATACCCCAAATTTTTAAATTTGCAGCCATTTGTCAGCAGGCTATACCCGGCTTGCCAAAAGTGATTAACCCCTCGATGTTAAAACATGATTAAAGCGTTGATCAACACAAAATGGAAATTGCTGGTTTTGATATGCAAAGAACATCATGAATGTTCCAAAAATTTAAAAATACAGTAATGTTTCTATTATTAGAAATTTTTTCTATTAATAGATTTACAGTAAAATTTATATCTGAACGCGTAAGATCACACTCATGATCACACTGATCCAGTATGTACTGGCCGTTATCTCCGGTATACTTGTGGGTTTCTCGCTGGGGCTGATTGGCGGAGGAGGTTCAATACTCGCTGTGCCCCTCTTCTTGTACTTTGTAGGCCTTGACACATTGCCCAATGCGGCGCACATAGCCATCGGCACAACCGCGCTTGCGGTTGGTTTAAATGCTTACATAAACTCATACATGCACATGCGTAAGAAAAACGTGGCTGTCAAAGCAGGCGGATTATTTGCCGGAATAGGAGTTATAGGTTCTTTACTTGGAGCATATCTAGGCCACATAACTCCTGGGACTTCATTGTTAACTTACTTTGCTATAGCGATGATAGTCCTTGGCGTGTACATGGCTGTAAGAAGAGAACCGTCAAAGACTGGCACTCTGGATGAATCTGAAAGGATTAATGAGGCTCAGAAGAAGTGTCCGAAGCTTACAAAATCTACTGCCGTAAAAGTTTCTGGTTTTGGGTTTCTTGTTGGCCTTCTCAGCGGTTACTTTGGGATTGGTGGGGGCTTTTTGATCGTGCCAAGCCTTATGTTCTCAACAGGTCTGTGCATAACGAGGGCTGTGGGTACAAGCCTGCTCAGCGTAGGAACGTTCGGGGTAGCAAGCGGGCTTGAATACGCTGCATACGGCGAAAGCTTGCTGTCAATAGCTTTGCTCTACGTGATAGGGGGCGTCGGAGGAGGCTATGCCGGTACTTCATTTGCGGTTAAGGTTCCAAAGGAGACACTCAGGATCGTATACGGCTTAATAATAGTGCTGGTTGGAATATATATGCTCTTCAAGGTTGGTGTCATCTGATCAACATCAACAAAAAGATAGATGTTGAATATTTCGCGATGTCCTTTTTAGCTTGTAGGAAGTTTATCAATCATGCCGATCTTTTTAAAAAACGCGCAATATATATGCAGAAAGCCTAAACTTATTTAAATGCCAGGCTATCTGGTAGCTCTTTTTATGATAATCGCCATGATGGCTACATTTTCGTTATTAGTCTACGGTATACTGAGTTTCTTTTATACAAAAGCCCCCAGAAAGCTAAAAATTGAGGCTTCAGCAATTCTGGGTTTTATAGGTTTTGTTATAATCTTTTCGCGCGCACTTTATGCTGTACTTATAGCTCTTCTGATTATAGCAATAGTGTTAAAAAGCGCGCGTGTTTTGTGACTTCCAAGCATTCTGAACAGTTCGCGAAGCCCCTCTCGTCATAAATGACAATTATGCCCCTTTTATTATCTCTTTTATAATGATGCATTACCTTTTTTCAGGCGGCTGTTTGTCTCTATAATTTTCCACTATCGAAAAATAGACTTCTTCGAAAACTTCCATGAACCTAACCAGATTTGAGTACAGTAAATAAACATCAAGCTCATCCGCTTTTTGTGCAAGCTCAAACAGCTCAGCAAGCTCATCAGCGGTTGAGCCTTTTATGACCCTGGCTGAAGCAAGCAGCACAGGTAAATCTTTTGCGCTTGCTGTTTTTCCCACCAGCTTTTCTCCTTCTTCAACTATTATTATAACGAGTCCCTTTATACCTTCTATAGCTTTCTTTCTGAGAGGCTCGTTTTTTATGAATTCATCTGGGTTTAACTTAACGGCGGCTTCAATCCATGAATAGAATTCCCAGAAATCAGACAAATCAGCAGATTTATTACGTCACGATATATTTGTTTTTCTTTTAACCCTGGCATTTTTACTGTTATATAGAAAATCTGACATCCTCCCCGCCTTAAATGGCGATGGTTCCTTCAAGGCGGATCATGGGTTCGTGGTTTACCGCCTTCATCTTCATCGCTTCATAGCTAGCGGTTACCCACCCCGCTCTGCTAGTCCAGCGATAGACCACAGGCTGTGCCTCCAGCCACTTACCCCTATCCTCAACGGACTCGGGGATATGTAGAATGTTTATTGCTCCGTTCAAATCAACGTTTATTACCTTCCCTGTGTGAGGACACTTGAACAAGCCTCTTTCAATCCTTCCGTTTTCGTGAATTTCCTCACACATGGAACACGCCTTAGATGTATTTTCTTCATTTACAAGCTTTACCTTTATTTTGTATTCTTGTGAAACGTTCTTGATTCGCTTTATTATTGCTGAATAGCTCCAGAAGTTTGTGTTCCTTTCGTTTCCTTTATCCTGAGCTATGCCCTTTGGGTAGCCGATGTATATTTCCCCTACACCTTTATCGTAAAAAGATTCTACGATTTCCATTGCTAGTCCTTCTCTAGCATTCTTTAGCAAAAGAGAACGCTTATTGTAAAGTTTTTCAAGCTTCCTGCTAGTTTTTAACCCGTGTCTTGCAAGCCTCTTCTTTTCCTTAGCAACGCGCTTTGTTATCTTCTTGAATTCAGATAGCACTGAGCCTCCTTTAAAGATAATCCACGAGCCATCTTCAACAGCTACAGTTGTAAGGTTTATAACGCCTAGATCGATGCCAGCTTTCATTTTGCCTTTTGGTTTATTATTTACTTTAACAACCATAGGAATCCTTGCGTACCACTTTCTTCTCGCGCTATCATAAAATATCTCAAGAGTTCCTTGCTTGCCTACCCACTTAAGCTTGCCAATGAACTTGAGCCTCAGGTTGAAATCCATCAGAAATATTTCATTTCTTTCAATCTTGTACCTGTCATTTCTTATCAGAAAAAATAAATCATCTCTCTTTTTGTGAGGAGGCTTTGGCTTCATCCACTTGGGCAATTCCCCTTCTTTCTTCTTTTTGCTTAGCTCGAAAAAAGATTTTCATGCTCCCATGTTCTTTCGCGTTACTTGCTGAACGTTTGCCCCGTGCAATACAGCCTTATATTTCTCATAAACAATTTTTTCTGTTTTATTAAAATCTACAGGCTCGTGCTTTTTGTATTGCTCACACCTTAACTTATTAACTTCGTTCCAGCAATCAACGAATGCCTTTTCGAGAGCCTTTAGTTTAGCTTTTGTTTCTTTTCCTGCAATGATGCGCACTGTGTTCGATCGGCGCATGCTTTTTGTTATTTTATCCTATTAAGAATATAAATACTTTAGCCTTCTCAGAGAAAACACGTTAGCAAGGACTGAATAATTCAGCATCCCAGCCTCTAGAAGAGGCGAGGCTTTCGTTCATTTTGTAATAAATGTTGTGTTAAGCGATCCCAAGATCGAGGTTGCTTCTAATATAACTGATGACTTTCTCTTTGCAGTATAGCACAAAGACAGGATTTCTGGGTACGACGACTTTAACTACTTTCTAATACTCTCTGTTGCCCGTAGATTAAAGTTACCTTTGCTGACCTATGATAAGAAATTAAAACGAAAATTAGCTGATACCCTTTGAGGCTGCTCGCTAATATAGATTTTTTATAAAAAATAAAAACGCACTCAGTATTTTAACTTAACTAGGAGTCAGGGGGACTTCCGCCCTCTTCCACAAGTTTTAGATAGCCCCTTATAGAAACGTTTAAGCCTTTTGAACATGATCTTTACAGGCTGATGTATAACCATTAAAAAATGCAAGCGATCAAAGAAAAGTCTCAGGAAGTCAGTGTGCATGAGCTGAATTTTAATATGTGCAAGGTTTCAAAACAGCAGGCTAATGCGGAAGCAAGCGCGACTATGAACGGGAAAATCTAAATGCGAGGCTGGGTAGTTTACCAAAAACTTGACGTTAGAGAAAGCCCGAGACCCCGGGAACAATCGTACTTCAGTGCAAAAAGGACATCGGTGTAAACTGTTAACAAAGATTCGTTTAAAGTGCACAAAAGCATAACAAAATGTTAAATAATAAAACTTTTTTTCTTTGTATTTTAAATTTTTAAACTTTATATCCATTAATATTTATATTCACACATATAAAATAGATAATTATGAGCGATAGATTAGCCATCGTAGTTTTTTCCGGAACAGTTGACAGGCTTCTTCCGGCAGCGATAATAGCTTCAGGTGGGGTTGCCTTGGGAATGGACGTTGAGCTTTTTCTCACTTTCTGGGGCCTTAACGCGTTCAGGAAAGATTCTGTAAACTCCAACACGAGGTTCAGTAAGGATTATGAAGATATGGCCCCGCTGATGATGGAGGTTATGAAGAACAAGAACGTCCCTTCGTGGTTTGAAATGCTTAAAAAGGCTAAGGAGATCGGAAACGTAAAGGTTCACGCCTGCGCCATGACATACGATTTGCTGGACATGAAAAAAGAGGATCTCGCTGATGTCGTCGACGACGTCATAGGGGTTGGCGAATTCATA
>Ga0080003_1001254_pt1 | contig 13889 bp, 10 predicted proteins | sample JossMetagenome_FD_69206 | JGI IMG/M metagenome (GOLD analysis project Ga0080003, IMG submission 69206) | Hot spring microbial communities from Joseph's Coat, Yellowstone National Park, USA - JC2_E (SPADES assembly) (version 2) | ecosystem: Environmental > Aquatic > Thermal springs > Hot (42-90C)... | reverse complement strand
CGCAATGCCTTGAAGAGGAAGGCTAGCACCCCTGTGGAGGTAGGAAGGTTTGTTAAGACAACAGGAGTTTGTCCTGTCTGCAGAACATACGTTAAGCTTGACCTTTCTCAAAGAAAGCTCACTTGTCCCTCCTGTAACTCCACGTTCGACAGGGATGTGGCTTCAGCAATCGTAATATTAAAGGAGGGGCTTTCCCTATGGAACGTAGGGGAGACGCCCGGGGATGAAAACGCCTCTGCGATAGTGGAATACTTTGCAAGTATTCCACACGTAAACGTTTCAATGAACCGGGAAGCCTTGCCAGTGAGGGCGGGGTAGTTCACGCTGTTATTGTTAGCGCTTTTTCCGGATCGTAACCCCGTGCTTTACCCCAAGCTCCAAGCGCGTCCAGAACTTTTTTTGATCCATACCTGAAGAACCTGGTCAAGATTCCCTTTGCAAGCGAATTCTTAACTACGTGCGGTAAAAACCTTTCAACTTCAAGAACTGTATGTCTCCAGGTCCTGTATATAAGGTAAAACCTCATTTCTGTAAGCTGTGATTCAACGTCAAAGAATTCGCTGTCAGCTAAAGCTGCCAGAGGATCAAAGCTAAGGACTGTTACTGTCCAGTGTGCCTTTTCCCCTATTTTTTCAGGAAGCTCTTTTTCCAACCTGTCGATAAGCCTTATCGTATCTATGACGTCATCGTCAGTTTCTCCTGGAAATCCTACTATTGCTGTAAATGCTGGAACCCAGTAGTTTTCGTTTAAAACCTTAGTTCCTTCAAAAACCACTTCGGGCCACTCATCAGCTGAAAAAGGAAGCGCTTTTCTTGGCATGTACTTTTTAACGAGTTTTACAGAACCAGTTTCAAGCCCAGGCTGGAGCCCGATTATGTTGTCAGGGGATGCTTTCATGGCTTCAGAAAGCTTTTTAAACTTTTCCGGATTTGAAGCTGGCGCTGAAATCGTTCCGTGAGTGGGGTTTGTATGTTTTACGCCTTCCGCACCTGTTATTGCGCTGAAAAGTTCTACAAGCGCATCCCAGTTAGGGTTCATGTACCTGTGATCTTCGAGATTATAAAGAAATATATCTTCGCTCTGAGCCCAGACGCTGTGTTCTCCATACTTAACGTTAACGCTTATGTTTTTAAGTATATGCTCAATAGGTAAGTTCCTTGCGCTCCTTAAGTTAGGCAAACAGAATTCGCAGTTTCTTCCACAACCCCTGTTAACCTCGAGCAGCCCATGAAGGGTGGCTCCTTTGATCAGAGGTATTTGCTCTACTTTTGGATAGTCTTTTACCTTTATTATCCTGTCAGCTCTACCTTCAACGATATCATCCATTATCTGGGGCAGAACGTGTTCTGTTTCTCCTACAACAAGATGGTCGATTCCTAGTTCATCCATCACTTTACTTCTTATCTCTATCTGCCATGTTCCAGGACCCCCAACTACTATCTTGAACCTTTTACCATCTGCATTTCTTAAAAAGTTAAGCTTTCTTATAAGCTGATAAAAGTAGTACTTTGTATACCCTGTGTCACGACCCCCGTTAGTAAACATCATCGTTACAGGTCCAAGCCCCAGCGGGTCCATTGTTGATACGCCAACTACTTTTGTATCATTATCTATGTACCTCTCTATGTTCTTTGGCGTGACAACCTTGACTTTTTCTCTCCCAAGGTGATCTACAAGGACGCTTTCAACAAGCCTTACATCATACGGAGCTCTAACCGGCAAACCTTCTTGTAGCTCTGTATAAGGCGAAAGGGCGTCGAAGATCACCTTTGGTACTTTTTCAGCAGGCGCACACCCTAGAAACTGCAGGAGCGGTACATTTCTGTATTCGCTGAAGAGGGTTTTATCTGCGGTAAGTAAGATGCTATAATCCATAAAATATTTTTTATGAAGATATTAAAAAACACTTCGCACAAAATTTTTACTGCGCAGATAAAATCAATCCTTTTTGGGCTTGATTATAACCCTTTTACCAACTTCTTTCTCTATCTTTTCTATGTTCTCCCCGCCTTTCCCAATGATTTTCCCTATAACGTCACGGTTAACCCTTATTATAACGTTCTTTTTCCCTATTTCTATTACAGCTGTTTTGTCGTACTGCGATACCATTTCTTGTATCTTGTTTTTTATTACCCCGACAGGGACAACGACCTTTTCATCACCATACATGTATATTTCATATTCGAGCTGTTTGGTTTCAAAATTTCTCACTTCTACTACAGGCCTGGCCAAGTCTTCTGAAGTCATCCCTGTAGGAACTTTAACAACTAGGTTTAGCTCGTAAACGGTCTTGATCTGCCCGCTCTGAAGGAATATTACAGTATCAACAATTCTCGGCACCATCCCTATATCTATTCTTTCAACAAGCCTCTGCACTGCATCTATGGGGCTGCTCGAATGAACAACTCCAACCATACCAACGCCGGCCAGCCTCATGTCTGCATAAACTGTAAAGTCCTGAGTTTTTCTAACCTCGTCAAAAATAGTATAATCTGGCCTTACAAGCAAAAGTATTTCAGCAGTCTTTTCAAAGTCGCCTTCAAGTGGAGCATACTGTGTTATCTCTGGACCAACCTGAAGATCTCTGGGAGATTCTAAAGTTTTAACAACTTTTCCTTTTTTGATGTAAAATTCAGCGAGAGATGCAGCAAGAGTGGACTTACCTGAGCCTGGAGGACCTGCTATTATTATTCCTTCTGCCTTTTCTAACCTCTGTTTTAAAGCTGCTGAAACGTTATAATCTTCTAAAGTGAGCTTTATTATTGGTCTAACCAAAGTAACTTCAAGACCATCAGAAAAAGGAGGCCTTGCTATGGTTATCCTGTAGTTTCCTAGCTGTATAACTGTTGCACCCCCTGTTTTCATTTCTATAAATGAATCGGGTTCAATTCTTGCCCTTTGATCTATTTCAGAAATGATTTCCTCAAGCTCATCAGCAGTTATGGGCGCATCTGAAACTTTTTCAAGCCTAAAGTCTCCAGGTTTTCCCCTCTTAACATATGGAGGAACGTTCTCTTTTAGATGCACGCTCATCACATCATCTTTAAGATAGTTTTCTATTTTCATCGGTCTTTTCTCTTCTTCTGGAACCATATGCTTTGAGTTTACACCTTCAGCTTCTGCTACCAGATGCAGAACATAATCTGAAGTGTAAAGGATCGCTCCGTTCTTTTTTGCTACTTCCAGGATCATGTAATCTATCCTCCCTGAATGGGCAAGCCTTATGTCGTCGATCGAAGGCAGAGAACCCTTTACTACATACTTGATGCTTTTTTCAGTGCTAAGCTGCCTTATCTTTTTTAGCTCTTCAAGACCTTTAAATCCTATTTCAAGACCTTTTGTAGCCTGATTTTGCAGTTCTCCAATGACCGCACGGGGGATTATAATAGTCGCTTCTTTAATTTCTCCTTTTTCAATAAGTTTTGAAACAAAACCATTTATAATAACGCTAGTGTCAAGGACTATTTTTTCCAATTTGCTTACCTAGAAGCGGCTGCCATTTTTTCCTGTTCCTGCTTCTTTCTTATTGCGTACGAACTCGGGTCATTGTTTGCAGCGAGGATAAGCTCTTCAGCTAAAGCTTCTTCAATAGGTTTACCCGTCTTCCACGATGCCATTCTGACTCCCTGCGAGATGAACCTAAGCGCAAGATCAAGCCTTCTGTTGGGAGATACGTCTACTGAAACGTGATAGACCACACCACCATAGCTTATTCTTGTAGTATCTTCGTTTGGCCCTGCATTTGTAACTGCGTCAACAAGTACTTGAATGGGGTTCTTTTTTGTTTTAAGGTAAATCATTTCAAACGCTGACTTTACTATGTTTATGGACTTCTGTTTCTTCCCAGCCATTCTTCCTGTGTTTTTTGCCCATATTTTTCCATAGTGCATCAGGTTGTTGGCCAGTCTTTCAACTATGTTTACTTTTTCCTTTGCAAACCTTTTTTCTGCGTGCCTTCCAAAAGAGTGTGGATAATAAACAGGGTTTATGTTTATTACCTGCTTAAGGCTTATGTCTTTTACTTGTACTTCAGAAAAGTCCCATTTATCAAACAGAAGTATTTTTTCGCTCATCTTTTAGGCTTCTCCTTTTTACCCAAAACTAAAAGGTTTAACGGTACCCCGTTAACTTTTACAACTTTCCACCTTACTCCAGGAATGTCACCCATTGATCTGCCCTGTGATCCACCAATACCTTCCACAAGTACTTCATCGTGTTCATCTACATAGTTCAAAGCACCGTCCCCAGGAAGGAATGCAGTGATCTGTTTACCGTTCTTTATTAGCTGTACCCTAACACATTTTCTCACAGCTGAGTTTGGTTGTTTTGATTCTATTCCAACTTTCTCTATGACTATCCCCTTTGCCATGGGTGCGCCTTCAAGAGGATCAGCTTTGATGTCAAGCTTTAACATTCTCCTTTTGTAGTATTTATCAGACCACCTGAACTTCTGCCTTTTCTTTCCAAGCCCTCTTGCTCCAAATTCACCTAACGGAGATTTACCTTCTCCCATTTTCAAACCACCTTAACATAAGACACATCAAAGTAACGTTTTAACAACAACTTAATCTTTTCTATGTTTTGCCCCTTGGTTCCAAACACCAAACCTTTTTGTTCCTGTGGAACCTGGATTATTACTGTTTTTCCGCCATTTGGCGAAGTAGATTCTTTAACGCTCAGGTTCACGTTTTCCCCCACCATACCCTTTACAAACTCTGCTAAATCATCAGAATAACCCACAATCACTATATCTTTCCTGATTGTTTTCTTAATATAACTTACGTTGCTCCCTTCTTTTCCTATAGCTTTTGCTATGTCGTCCTTCTTTACTACGACTATTATCCTGTTAAACTTGTCATCCCTTATTACGTCCATAGGAAATATTCCTGATACTGAAGAAAACAGCTTCATAAAATTAATGTCGTCGTTTGTATACTTGATTTCTGACAGTTCAGCTCACCTTTTTCAGTTCTAGCTCTACCCTTTCGCTCAAGCTTTTCAGTCCAACGACTTTTACAGGATGGTTTCTTCCTAAAGCTCTACCTAATTGATATGGGGATCCATTGTACACTAACACTTTGGCATCCTTTGACGTTATAGAATCAACTTCATCTTTTTTCAAGTCTTTGGAATGAATGATTAATTTCATCATTTTTAAATCTTTCTTTACTTCTTTCAAACCCATAGCTATCTTTTTTTCCTGCGCGATTACCTTTAAAAGTTCTTCAATTCCCATCTTTTTTCACCTACATGTATATTTGAACCATACCAGTGCCTACAGGTATGGTGGAGCCAACTATAACGTTTTCTGTTACTCCAAGAAGTTCATCTGAAAGGCCTCTGGCTGCAGCTTCAGCAATGGTCGGGACTGTTATTTCGAACGCTGCCTTTGCAAGCACGCTAGTTTTGAATCCAACTATTCCGTGCCTTCCAACAGGCAGCACGACGCCCCTGCTTGTCATGATGTCAGCTATCAGCGAAACATGTCTGTAATCGACTTCAAGGCCCTGTTCGTTCAACACTTCAAGTATTTCCTTAATAAGCACGTTTCTTGCGGCCTCTATGCCAAGTACGTTTGCCACTTCATGGATGTTGTTGGTTATAGTCCTTGTAGGATCTACGTGAGGGATTGCTAGTACTTTCGAAAGGTTAGATCCGCTGGTCTCTATCATCCATTCCCCTTCTTTGTTAACAACTGAAGCGTTTATAATTCCTGGAACACCGCTTATTCTCGAATTAAGCATCTTTTTCTGTATGGCTTGAAGCCCTGTCAGTTCATAGGTGTTAGCGTATACTGTTATCTGATTACCGTTAACTTCAATCTTTCTTTTACCCCCTTCGATCGCTTTGGCCACGTCCTCTGGAGTAAGACCTCTGTCTTTTAATTTTTGTGGTGAGAGAGTGAAGACTATTATTCCATCAGTAGGTTCCACTGCAGTATCAGAAACAACGCTTTCAAGCTTTGTAAATATTATCGACCTTGCAACCTCCTGAGCCTTATCTGCTGACGATCTGTACTCTTCATCAAGATATATCTCCATTAACGGCGTTGTAGGTTCCTTACGTGCGTCAAGGAGTTCTATCAACCTTGGCAAACCAAGCGTTACATCTCTTTCTTTTACTCCTGCAAAGTGGAATGTTCTGAGCGTCATCTGTGTACCGGGTTCTCCAACAGATTGAGCTGATACCACTCCTACCGCTTCTCCGGGTTCCACTAAGCTGTAAATGTATTTTTCAACTGTTTTGTTGCAGACTTCAGTCACTGCTTTTTCGCTTAATCCTGAACCCAGCAAGGCGTTTTCTAAATCTTTTACGAGCCTCGGATTTAATCTATCCTTTACTTTTTCAACTTCTGACTTTATGTAACTTTGTGAAGCTGGCTTTCCAGAATCCGTTGTCTTTATTATTTCAACAAGCCTCTTTATGTTGACCGCAAGACCATGATCGCTTTTTGATACGTCAACGCCGTCTTCTCCATACTTAAACTGTATGATCCCGCCTTCAGGATCCCTTACAGTAAGGTCGTACTCAACCCTCAGGTGTTCAAGAGCGTTTATGAGTCTTCTCTGTAGGTAACCGCTTTGCTGCGTCCTAACAGCTGTATCTACTAAGCCTTCCCTTCCTGCCATCGAATGGAACACAAACTCAAGTACGTTAAGGCCGTCCCTGAAACAGCTGCTCACGAAGCCTGTTGCTTCAGGGGTAATGTCTCCTTTCTTAAAGTGGCTCAAAGCCCTCTGTGTATAACCTCTGGTTATCCTCTTGCCCCTTATGCTTTGCTGTCCAAGCATTGCCATCATCTGCCCAAGGTTAAGGCTGCTTCCCCTTGCTCCTGTTCTGGCCATTATATAGCCGCTGTTTTCTTCGTTAATTACCCTTTCAACTACTTTAGCAGCTTTATCCCTGGCTTTACTCAGTTCGTTCATTATGTAGTTTTCCAGCATGTCTTCGGGCCTGACTCCTTTAAGTATGGGCAGCTTGTTTTCCCTGTACTGTGTTATATAGTTGAGAACGTTTTCGTATGCTTCTTTAACTACTTCCTTTAGCTGTCTTTTGACGTTTTCCGGTATTTCGAGCTCATCATATCCGTAAGAAAAGCCTCTACGGGTTAAGTGTTCAACGAACATCTTCAATAATGAGTTCAAAAGCTTTCTTGAAGTTTCAGGGCCGTAATCTTTAGTTATCCTGTGAAGCATACTATCGGGTTCTTCAGCCCCGAGAGAAGATTTATCGAGCACTCCGGAAATCAGTTGGCCGTTCTTAACAAGTATATCGTTTTTAGCGCCTCCAACCCATTTGGACGTTCCGACAAAATTAAAGTCCTTTGGCAGGAAAAGAGATACGAGCTCTTTCCCAGTATAATATTCCTTTTCTGGTATTTCCCCTTTATAACCACCTACGTATGCAAGGTTCATCAGATCCTGTTTGCTCAGCTTTGTTTTATCTCTTGTAAGCATGTAAGCGCCGGTTATATAATCCCTTATAGCGCCCATGATCGGCGCTCCATATCTGGGCGTTATTATCTGGTTCTGAACTGCCATCAGATGCTTTGCCTCCGCCTGAGCGTCCAGGCTCTGAGGTACATGAAGGTTCATTTCGTCACCGTCAAAGTCAGCGTTGTAAGGCGGACACACAGCAGGATGTAACCTGAAAGTTCTGCCCGGCAGAACTTTTACAAAGTGCGCCATTATTGACATCCTGTGCAAAGAAGGCTGTCTGTTAAATAAGACGACATCGCCGTTCATTAAGTGCCTTTCCACAACATAATCATACGTTAAAGTGTTTGCCAGAGATTCCCTATCCTGCACATAATCCAACCTTATCTTTATTCCATCAGGCCTTATGACGTAGTTAGCCCCTGGATAGTTATCCGGCCCGTTCTTTACCAGTTCTTTAAGGAAATCGATGTTCCAGGGGGTTACTCTTTCAGGGACTGTTAATCTTTTTGCTATTTCAAACGGTATTCCAACCTCAGCCATATCTATGTTTGGATCCGGAGAAATAACAGTCCTGCTTGAGAAATCAACCCTTTTTCCTGAAAGGTTCCCTCTGAACCTACCTTCCTTACCCTTGAGCCTTTGTGCCAAAGTCCTTAGAGGCCTTCCTGACCTGTGATGAGCTTGAGGTATTCCGGAGACCTCATTGTCGAAATAAGTTGTTACGTGATACTGCAAAAGATCGGCCAGATCCTGAATTATCAGCGGTGGAGTACCTGATTCCTTTGATTCAGCTACCCTCTGATTAACTCTCAGTATATCAACCAGCTTATGGGTTAGATCGTCTTCAGACCTTGTACCTGTTTCAAGTATTATGCTAGGTCTTACGGACACTGGCGGAACCGGCAGTACCTGAAGAACCATCCATTCTGGTCTTGCAGACTTTGGATCGTATCCAAGAATTTCAACATCAGAATCAGAAATTCTTTCTAGCCACTCCCTTATCTGGGATGGCATAAGCCTGACTGGAGCTCCATCCTCAGTTATTTCGTGAAATGTATGAGGTTTTGTAAATTCAATCTCAAGTTTCTTTGCTCCGCAGTGTGGGCATATTTTTGTTTTCTTAGCTTTCGCAACTATCTCTTTTGTTATTTTTTGAAGGACAACCGGGCTGTTGTGTGATTCTTCAATTTGCTTTCTGTAAGCCTCTAATTCATCATCAGGCAAAAGAATTCTTCCGCACTTTTTACATGTAGTTACAAGGAACTTGTTAACGTCATCTACAAAAGCTATGTGCAGCACTGGTTCAGCCAGCTCTATATACCCAAAATGACCCGGGCAGTTGCTCGCTGTATTTCCACATGTTCCGCATTTTTGTCCCGGTTCAAGAACACCAAGACGGTTATCCATAAGTCCACCCTGCACTGGCATTCCGTCTTCATCGTATGTCTCTGGCACTGTTATTTCTACTACTGCATACTTTCTTATCTCAGCAGGAGACATCAAGGCAAACTTGATGGCACCTATCTTGTTTAAAAAGACGTTTTCGCTCATATCCTACACCTCCTCCTTAACCTTAACTCTGGGCGCAATCCCAAGACTCATAATCTCTTGTAAAAGCAGCTTAAAAGCGTATGCCACGTTCAGCGGAACTATTTTAACATCTGAACCGTCCTGAGGGCATTCAAGCTTCTTGGTTTTTGCGTTGTAATGGGCTAAAAGTCCGCATCTTGTACAAACGTAAATGGTAGTTTTATCAGACTCTTCAAGCAACCTGTCCTTCAAAACCATAGCTGCGCCGTACGCTACCAGGCAGTCCCTCTCCATTTCCCCAAACCTTAAACCTCCACCCCTCGACCTTCCTTCCGTAGGCTGTCTTGTAAGCATCTGTACCTGCCCTCTGGCCCTTGCATGTATTTTATCTGCAACCATGTGGTGCAGCTTTTGGTAATATACTACACCTATAAATATCTGTGCTTCAAGCTTTCTTCCTGTCACACCATCATACATAACTTCTTTTCCGGTTGGAGAAAATCCGTACTGTTTAAGGATCTCTCCAAGATCTTTAACGTCCTCTCCTTCAAAAGGAGTGCCATCAACTTCTTTACCCCTTAAAGCTGCCGCTTTACCAGCTATTGACTCAAGGAACTGACCAACAGTCATTCTTGATGGGAAAGCATGGGGGTTAATTATTATATCAGGAATGACGCCATCTTCTGTATATGGCATGTCCTCAGGATTTACTATCATGCCAACTACGCCTTTTTGGCCATGTCTTGATGCAAACTTATCTCCTAGCTCAGGAATTCTGTGATCTCTTACCCTCACCTTGTACATGCGGTTACCTTCAATGCTTTCTGACATTACAACGCTGTCTACAACCCCACTTTCGCTAGGACGCATTGAAACTGAAGTATCCCTCATATAAAGACCTTTTATTTCAATTCCCTTGTACTCCTCGCTGAACCTTGGTGGGCTTAGCCTTGAAACAAGTATGTCTCCGCCTTTGACCTCTGCTCCAGGGTATGTGACTCCATCTGACTGAAGGTTTCTGTAATACTTTTCTCCTTTATATCCTCTTACGTTGCTTTCTGGTTGTGGTATTTCAAATTTATCTTTCAGTCCTCCAAGATATTGCTGGGCTTCAGCTTCATAAAGTCTGTAGAAGAATGACCTTCCAAGGCCTCTTTCTATGCTTGCCCTGTTAATCACTATAGCGTCCTCTATATTATATCCTTCAAAGCTTATTATTGCTACAACTGCGTTAAAACCTAATGGCGATTCATTTAGGTTTAATAAGTTAAACGCTTTGGTAGAAACGAGCGGTTTTTGCGGGTATTCCAGCAGGTGACCCCTGACATAAAGTGCCTGGTTAAGATTAGCAACGCTAAACCCTAAAGCCTGTTTTGCCATGGCAGATTCGTAGGTGTTTCTGGGCGACTGGTTATATTCAATATATGGGATTATTGAAGCTACTGCTCCAAGCATAGCCGGTGGATATATTTCCATGTGTGTTGTTTCTGGGGTAATATGGTATTCATCGACAGCCACGAGCATATTGTCTTCTTCATCTGCGTCTAAAAGCTCGATTATTCCCATGCGTATAAGGTCTTTCCAAGTTATATCTCCGTTTTCTACCTTTTCTATATGTTCATCTGTTAGCTTTGGTTTTCCTTTGTCGACTATGATAAGAGGCCTGAGAACCCTTCCAGCGGTTGCGTTAATGAAAAGCCTTTTTTCACCACGAGGGTCAGCTGGATAATAAATAAAGACGCTTACATCGTAAGGTATCTCGCCGTTTCTTCTCATTTCTCTTAATTTTTTAGCAGTTTTTTCTGCATCAGTATACCCGATTAACCTTCCATCAAGAAAAACCTTGTCTCCCTTTCCTGATAGAATTGCAACTAATTTTTCTTTAAGAGGATCAAAATCATGATTAACAGAAATTATTGCTGAAAGCGCAAGATTCTTAACCAAGCCACAGTTGCTACCTTCAGGAGTTTCAACGGGGCATATTCTGCCGAACTGTGTCCCGTGCAGTTCTCTGGCTTCAAAGTTAGGCTGCGTCCTGCTTAAGGGTGATTGGATCCTTCTGAGGTGGCTGATTGTAGAAAGTCTGTTGGTCCTGTCCAGAAGCTGTGTTATACCAACTCTTCCTCTTCCCCAGTTTCCAGTTGCTATAGCGTTGGTAATCTTGTCCGTTATTATTCCAGGCCTTATTACAGCAGTTACGATGTTGGGACCTTTCTTTGAACCTGCTCTGTCTAGCTGATATTTCATGTCTCTAATAAGATTCTTGAACGAAGTTCTGAAGATATCAGCAAGCTGTTCGCCCGAAAATTTGATTACTTTGTTTCCATAGTGGTCCCTATCATCTGGGACTATGTAACCAAGCTTTAACTGAACCAACTTGTTTGCCATTTCTGCTAAGAACATCGCTTTGTCATATCTTGTATCCGGAGTCCTACCCAAATGGGGGAGAAGGTACATGTCTATGAGCTGTTCAGCCCTCTTGTATCTGATTTCGTCAGCCTGCCCATGGGCAAGCCTGTTCCCTATATACATTATAGCTTCATCCTGTGTTTTTACCTCAACTTTCTCAAGCGTTGGAACCAGCTCTTCCTGTATGTCTTCTCTTGTCGAAACAGCGTTTGCGATATCTACATCCTTTACCACACCAAGGGCTTTCATCAAAACTGAAAAAGAAACTTCTGTCGGAAGTATTGGAATCTTAACATAGATTACGTTGTCGTTTTTTATTACCATCTCTACCTTAGATCTGAATCCAACGATAGAAGAATGCACTATGGCTCTGTAAACTATAGAAGAACCGCTTTTCTCTTTTTCAACGAGAATTTTGTTTGGAGAAATATCCTCGAGACCTATTATCAGCCTTTCGCTACCATTTATTATAAAATACCCCCCAGGATCGTTTGGATCCTCACCGACGTCAATAAGCTCCCGTTCATTTAGGCCATGCAAAACACAAACATCGGACTTAACCATAACGGGCAAGTTTCCAATGTGAACCTTAAAAGGTCTGTTTATAGAAGGGTCTGAGTCAACTATCTGCATCTCAAGATACAGTGGTGCTGCATACGTTAGGTTCCTTAACCTGGCTTCCATGGGTTTTATATAATTTTCAGAGCCGTCGTGTTCAACAACGCGAGGCTTTCCGATTTCAATTTTGCCAAGTTTTATCTTGTATTTTCCCGATATAGATTCTATTTCAACTTCTCCTACTTCGTTTACTATGCTCTGCATTCCCTTTTTTATAAATTGATTATAGGAATTGAGATGCTGCCTAGCTATGCCCTCGGTTGCAAGTATATTTTTAATTATAGGCCATCTTTTCTCAAATACAGACTTCATTCTTCAACCACCATTCTATAATATTCGGTTACTCCCGCAGTTTCGCTTTCCCTTATTATTTTTACAACGTCACCAGGTTTAGCCCCTATGGCCCTGATTACTGGGTCAGTAACTTTAATCTTAGGCAACTGCTCTAATTTAGCGTGATATTTCTTTAAAAGCTCATTTACTTCTTCTTTAGAAAGTATGATGTGTTTTGGAACATATTTATTTTTAAGTATATCAATCTTAGAAGACATTATCCTTAATCGCCAATAAAATAGTTGTATTTAAATATTATTTAAATTTTTATTCGGTTTAATTACGCCAGACTTGTGTTTTTGAATTATTAATGCGTGATAAATAAAGCTGTTCGTTTATATATAAGTCGAAACATAACATATTTAGTTAAGATCTTTTATGATAGGTTTGCAATCAAATTTTAAAAAAGTTTTTATTGGTAAAAGGATTTACTCTAAAACATGCCTCGGTAGCTCAGCAGGTAGAGCGTCCGCCTCGTAAGCGGAAGGTCGCGGGTTCAAAGCCCGCCCGAGGCTAATAAGCTTTTTGTCTATGTGCCTACCAGCGTTTGTTTGGGTGCACTTGGTTGGTTAGGTGTTTTGGTTGGACGCTTAATGTGTGTTTATTTTTTGCGCTTGCTTTAGCACCTGTGTGCTTGTTTGTGCTTAATTACACACAGATGCGTTTGCTTGGGAGTTACATGCAAATAAAATAAATAAATTTTAAAGTTAAATCATAATCTTCTTTGTTATAAACAGTTTTTAAAAGAAGGATTAGGTTCGTTTAATTTTTATCCGGAAGCGTTTTTATCTTAGATTTTCTAATTCAAAAAGGGATAACGCGGGATCATAACTTAAAAAAGGGATTGGACTGAGGCACAATCTATTCAATTTTGATAGGTAGCCATAAATGAATTGCGCCATTAATTCAAAAAGGGTGCCGTTAACTTAAGCTCATTCTGATCACCTCATGTTTGCAATCAACAAAATTGGCTTAATCCATTCAGGCAGCTGTTCATTTGAGAACTGTGCTGAACTAATCTCCTAATTTGTAAATCATAAATATTAAAGATAGAATGACCTGAACGCTTTGAACCAGTTACTTACACGGTCAAATTTTTGCTTTCTGCATGGGAAAAAGTTATAGGTTATCCTATTAACATAAATCACGGTAGTCTAATTGGTTAGTGGTCATAGCTCTGGTAAGCCCATAAAGGTTAAACCTACCTTTTTCTTTATATTTATGCCACAGGATTCATTTGAACTGAAGAACATTTATGTAGATAAAGACACGATATTTAACACGAAGAGATTGGACGAACTCCATGATGCGGAACCTCGCGTTCTTGGGAACGATTTTCTTGAGGCTGAAAGGATTAAAACGTCAACTAATCAGTAAAATAAGCATACCATTAATGATAAATGATTTTGCATTGCAAAACAGCACTGAAATCTATTTTGTAACGCACAGAGAAGGTGTACAAATAATCGAGGTGTGGATGGATCTTTCAGAACAGGAATTTGACTCTAGAAAGTGGATTGATTGGTTGAAAAAGGATTCAAAATATGGTATCATTAACA
>Ga0080003_1001253_pt1 | contig 13891 bp, 15 predicted proteins | sample JossMetagenome_FD_69206 | JGI IMG/M metagenome (GOLD analysis project Ga0080003, IMG submission 69206) | Hot spring microbial communities from Joseph's Coat, Yellowstone National Park, USA - JC2_E (SPADES assembly) (version 2) | ecosystem: Environmental > Aquatic > Thermal springs > Hot (42-90C)... | reverse complement strand
GACAGGCGTGTGAACCGACACCTTAATTACACCAAGTTGCTTAATCTTCTCAGCAATCTCATTAGGGGCGCATTCATTAATTAGGGGTTGAGAATTTAGTAAATTCTCATCCATATTCAAAGAGGTAGAGGGAATAAATGCCGTTATTAATGTTGCTAAAGACTTATCTTTAGGTTTAGGCTCTTCACCCATATTAATCATCCCATGCACATCTTACTGAGCACATCATGGATGTTTTTGCATTCATTATAATTGCATGACCAAGCATCCAATTCCTTCACATTGTTGGCGTCTATTACTTGGAATTTCTTTATCACTGCCTTAACCGGTGGACAGGAAGAGGAGAGGAGGTCTTGGGGAGGACTGACAAGAGAGAATTGGGCGTAGATTGCCACATATGTGCCTGACGTTAAGGCATACTCATCAACGTTACCTGTCGTTGCAAGCTGAGCTTTTGGAGAAACAACCATAACCGGTAGACTGAATGGGGCAATTGGCTCGCAATTACCCGCAATGTAAACCCAAACGCTCTCAAACAAGGTGTTGTATATGAATGTTAGGCAGAAGTGCTTTTTCCACACTTCGCCCTGGCAATACGTGCCGAAGCCCTTTTTAATTTCCAGCGGATAATTAAATGGAAAGGGGATGGGGATCCTCTCAAATTCTATGTCTGGATCTATTTCGCTCACCATGTTCTCCCACCGTTTAACGGTACCGTTAGCTTGTTTATAAATGTTATTTTAGAGATATATTTATAAATCACTCTAAAAACAGACTAATATGCCCAAATCAATCAACAACGAAAAGATGGAGATGGTCTCCATACACATACCAAAACAAATGCTGGAGCAGTTAGATCAAATGGTGAAACTAGGCATATATCCATCAAGAAGCGAAGCAATCAGAGCAGCCGTGAGGGAGTTCTTGAAGGATACAGCGGCAGTATCAAGGTGATGGACCAATATGTTCTCGTCAATCTTCGTTTCCGTGAGGACAATCCCGTTGGGGAGGAGGAAAATCACAAGAAGCGGAGACCGCTACTACATAATACTGCCCAGCGAGCTTAACGACTTGTGGCGTCAGTTGTGGGAGGCCAGGGCTGAGTTGAACGTGCTAATTGAGGTTGCCAACCTGACCTCCTCCCCGCCCAGAGGGCGAGGGTTCCCCGAGGTCTAGAGGGTTACGCCCCTTTATGGGCGCTACTGAATGCTCCAGCAAAGCCTGGATTATTAAATCTATTGTTAAATCCCCACATAGTAGGGTAAATCTTTTTAATCCGTGTTTAACGGTTAAATTATGTCCGAGAATCCCGAGGATAAGCCCGAGGACGAACAACCCAACGAAGCGGAGACCAATCAGGAACAAAATACACAAGAACCCAGTGCCGAGGGAGAGAATTTAGAGGGGGGGAATTTACCTAGCGAGGAGCAACAGGAATCGGAGGGCGAGGCCAGCAACACGCCAAGCCCAGGCGAGGGCGAGGCGGAGCGGGGCGGCTTGAGGGATCTTCTTGCCAGAATCGAGGACGCCCTTAAACGCGGCTACACTATCCCGCTCACCACGTTTTACAAGACGAGGGGCTTCGGCGCCTTCTTCCTCAAGACTCCCGACGATAAGAGGACGAGGATTTGCACCACGAAGGATGGGGAGTGCGAGGATGCGATAAAGGCCTTGCCGAGCGTGATGGGTAAGCTCGGGCTCGCCCCGGACTTCAACACGGACGACTTGATCGCTCAACTCAGGGGGGTCGCGGGAGGCAAGCGAGGCATTGCATCCAACGACGAGGGCATCTTGCTGGAGAGCATCGGGCCATCTGGAAAGGCAAGCGGCTTCGTCGCTGAACTAAGGGAGCTGCTTAGGCGTAGGTTCGAGTTCCTCAAGAAGATAGATGACAAGCTCACGATGTACACGTGGGCCAGCACATGGCTCGCGCTGGCCGGCAGCAACGTGCCGCCCGAGGAGATCCAAAAAATAGTCACGAGCGACAGCGGCGCCGTATACGACGTCGCGCTCAGGACCATAACGGAGGCATTATCGACGTATAGGAATTATAGGGATGAACTGCAGAGACTCAAGGAGGAAAACGGGCAACTCAAGCTACAGGTGGTGTATTGGCGCTCCAAATACGAGATGCTGGAGGAGGTGACTAGCGAGCCCAACAGGCTGGAGAGGATGATAGAGACGCTCATAGCCGCCAGGCCCGACTTAACGATAGAGGAGGTCACGTACATAATCGAGAGGTTCTTGAACTTAATGATGACCCAGCCGTTGGAAAAATGAGCGAATTGAGAAGCAAGAATTCGCTGACCTCCTCCCCGCCTTTAGGGCGAGGTTTGCCGTTAGTTTTATCAGCCAGGCGCCCAAGCGCTATTCCTACCTCATGAAAATCATGCATAATAACCACAATCATATTGCTCTCCTCGGCAACCTCCTCGACGGCAGCATAATAATCACCGCTCTCCTCATACTTCTCCATAAACCTCCTCATCAACGGATCATTCCAATCCCCCACGCTCATGAGGATGGGGGGCGCGACCCGCGACGCGCCAGTGACGATACTGAACGCCAACATCACCTCATATCCATAATGTCTCAATATATCCGCAGCCAATATATCTTTACGAGATAGGGTAAAGTAATAACCCTTTTTTTCCATATCCATATAACAACCCTTTTTTTCCATATCCATATCATATCTCCACTATTTCATCCCCTAATTCATCGGTCTCCTCCACCATCTTCTTTTGCGTTCTGTATATCTTCTTTTGTACTCTGTATATCTTATACAACAGGTAAGTTATCACCACAAACCCAACTGGCTCCACAACGTCCCAGAGCAGGAGGGAAAAGGTCATGAGGTTCGTATCTCTCACCCGTTTAACAGTACAGGTAACTGATTTTTAAGTTTTACTTGAATGAATTATTTCGTTCCGCCCATGGCCTCAAGCCACTTACCTGCGTACTGAAGGGCCTTGGGATAAATCATATCCGCTAACTCCCCAGCCATGCTTGGATCGGGGGAGAGGGCATTGGCCAAATTCACGGACCAATCCCTGGCCCACTTCATCGCCTTATCGATGAGGGACCCGGGATAGCCCTTTTGACGCCACTCCTGCACCATCTTCTCCGCGAGATCCTTATACCCCTCGGGCGCATTTACCTCGGGCGGATCCAATGCCTTAACCAACCAACCGGCCGCAAAGCCGCCCGCTGCGACGGCTAGGTAAAGCCAATTATTCTTAATCCACGCAAACCAATCCCATGTTGAGGCGCTCATATGTTTGGGGATACCGACCTAAATTTAAACCCTACCTCAACCCAATTATGTCGCCGACCTTCTCCTCCTTGATCCTAGCGAGCAACCTACCCAATATGTAGTTCTCGCCGGCGTCTTTAAGTATCGTTGGATATGCCGAATGGAAGAACGCATCGACGAGTCGCTCGTTCGTGGTCCAAGCCCCAACGATCTGCTTGGTGTAGAAAAATGCCCATTTAATCGCATCCTGGATCAAATCCTCCGGATAACCCTTATTACGCCACTCTTGTGCGACGCGTTCGTTCAAACCCTTCAAATCCTCCGGCATCTCCGGGATTTGATCGGGCGGATCCAATGCCTTAACGAGCCAGCCAACTAAGAAGCCGCCCGCTGCGACCGCCAAGTAAAGCCAATTCCCCCTAACCCAATTAACGCCTTGATCCCACCATGACACGCCCATATGCTTGAGGCGTTAGGCAAAAATTTAAAGCTTTTGATCCAACTCCCTTAGCTTGAGGCGAATGGTCACATCATTCCCCTTCCTCTCAACCCTCTCCACATAGGGGACGAGGGATTGCCTCGGCACCTCGATCTCCGTCAATTGAATCAGTTGGATCAGCTTCGGGGCTTGCTGCATACTTGTTTAACAGAGCCTGCCTTAAATGCCTTTCGGATGTATAATGGTGTAATACTTTCGATGTAATACCATCGGTGTTTCACCGAACAGGGTAAAATTTAAAAAACCCACACATACCTACCACATGGGTGATCCAGACGATAATAATAATGCACTCCGAAACGAATGAAACACAGGAATCAATGGAGGAATTAGCGAAGGCATTTAGGGATATGGGCGCGGACGTGTATCGGAGCTTCAAGGGTTTCGCCGCGTTCGGCGACGCATTCGCGGCCCGGGCCCGGGTCGACCGCGACACTGAGATCATAATATTCACGGATGTCCGCCACGCAAAGAGCATAATGATGCTCATCGCCGCGATTTTAGATAGGGCAAAAATAGACATAAACAAATTCAATGTTATGATCAATGACTGCAACTAAATGCTTCAGTGAGTTGGCGCCGAAGTACTCCTGGCCCTTGGCTTGACTCCATGTCCCCTACGGACACCCACCGTGTTTTGTTTGGTTTTTTAAGTTTTTAGCTTCCTCGGTATTAGGTTATTAATTACTACTCTTCTGGTATGTTTACTCCGCACGATGTAAGAGTCTTGTACAGGAAGTCAGCCATCTTCTCTACGTTTCCTTGCAAGAAGGTCAACGTTTCTAGGAATTTTTTGTCAACATTGCATGATTTCAACGCGTTCGCTATTTCAATAACCATGTAGTAGTAGACGGGTTCCGGTAGGTGAGTACGCAAGCGACCTAAGCGAATTTCCTCATATAATTCCTTCATTTTGTCAATTGCGTTTTGGCACTTACACACCACACTCGGGATCTTACCCCCTGTCTCCTGCATAGAGTGACTACTGCTACCGGGTTTAAATTCTTTATTATTATAAACCATATATAGCCCAATACCAAACACTGTAACTGCCCCTATCGCTCCAATGGTTGCCCAAAACTGTGGTATTGAGTACTGTTGTGATATTTAATTAATGATTCCATCCACCCTCCTTAAATATTTTTCGGATATATCGTCCATGAATATTAACAATTCCGAGAGGATGGCCATAATCATCCTTCATGGGTAGGCCACGAGGGAATGGAGCTCGTTGATGGAATGGATAAATACTTGCAAACTTGGCTCATTCGTTTATTGCGCTCCATCAACTTCTCCATCAACTCCACCAACTCCGCAACATCCATGGTCGATATGATGTAATCATCCTCTACATTGGAGACCAACACGTTCACCTCCACACCTACTTATTACGGAGGTTTATAAAGGTTTACAACTATTTCAGAATAATGTGGAAAAATTTTACTCACTACACTTTTAATTCACCCTTATATTTAGGTAGTGTGCCCAGTGCCATAGATTTATTTTCAGGGGTTGGTGGCCTTGGCCTTGGCTTTAAGCTAGCTGGCTTTAGTATTGAGGCGGCTGTTGATGTGGATTTAAGGAGGGTTATGGCATATAGGAGGAATATAGGGCCGCGGAGGGTGGTTAGCGGCGATGTAAGGAGGGTTGACTTCTCGGCGTATAAGGGTGTTGATGTAATTATCGCTGGCCCACCCTGCAGGCCCTACTCCATTGCCACCCCCAGGAGCAGGAGGGGTGTTAACCACCCTGAGTATGGCCTTGACCTTGAGGTGCTTGGGGCCGTTAGCCAGGTTAAGCCCAGCGCCGTTATTGTTGAGGAGGTGCCTAACTGGAGGCCTGAAGCGTTAGTTAAGGGGTTGGTGGATCTCGGCTATAGCGTGGCTTATAAGCTCGTGGCCTTCGCTGACTACGGCATACCTACAATGCGTAGGAGGTGGATTGTCGTAGCATTAAGGGGTGGAGGTGCTAATAATGTCTTCATGAGGCTTGAGGAGGCGAAAGAGCCACCGCCAAGACCGATCAACCTGCTCAGCGGCCTACCACCAGAGCCGTGTACCGTAGACCCCTGCATGCTTAACGGCTCGGTTGTGCATAACAACGTGAATTACAGTATTGATTCTAAGATTAAGGAACTGGTCCCTAGAATACCGCCAGGCTATTCACTCGTTACGGCGCATAAGGCTGGGCTTATAGATGCCTCAAAGTACGTTAAGGACATTGAAAAGAAGCATAGGTACTGGCTGTACAGGGTACCTATTGACGGCTTAGTGAAGGTCGTGCCACACCCGAGGAGGAGCATGATGCTCCACCCAATATACGACAGGATGATAACGGTGAGGGAGTTAGCCCGCCTATACACCTACCCAGACTGGTTCAACTTTAAGCCGCTGGCAATCGACGGCATGTATAGGGCAATCGCCGACTCAGTACCACCAAAATTCAGCCAGAAGCTAGCTGAAGCACTACTAAAGTCCTTAACGTAAGGCTAAAAGAAAAAGTTTAAATAACTGCCTTAATATCGCATTAAGTGTCGGATATTCAACAAAGTAGCTTTAATCTAAGAGATGTTATTGAGAATTCAATCGGCTACTTAAGGGAAAGGCACCATCCAGAGAAGCCGCACATCTCGGTCTTATCACCACCACTTGGAAATATATCGGAAGGGCTTTGGCAAAAGGTGGCCCAAGTGTGCCCTGATAGCAAGAATGGTGGAGAGGAGGATGTGGAGGATGAGGATGTGGAAGAGGTTATTGATGAGCTTTATTCTTCACGGAACCCCGGGCACGTGTTTGGCATTGACCTACTAAGTGCCGATTTAGGCAGTGGCTACATAAGCATTACTTTTAACTTCTATGTGAGGACTTCGTACGATTACGATGATGAGAGTAAGCGTAGAAAGGATGCTTACACTAAAGTTATTATTAAGGGTGAGGTAAATAAGGGGGCTATTACATATAACATTCAGGTTGAGCCAGATGACCTTAATAAGCCGAAGTGGTCATCAAGCATATTAAGTACACCGCTGAAAATTCCAGTAACTAAAACTAATAATTGCCTTGCCGCATCCCTCCTCTTTTTACCGCTTAACCAAGATAAAGCTCGGCTATTCATAGAGAAATATCTAAATTATGTCTTTAGGCGCCTAGCTACAGTAAATTTACCGGTACAAGGCTACATAGATCGTCATGTAGCCCTTACCGTGGGCAGAGGAGATAAACTTGAATCTTTAGGCAATAATGCATTTGCCATCCCCATAGGTACGTTTAGCGATGCCCCATGGTTAAGCCTTAGGGGTGAGGTATATGATAAGCATAGTGCTCGTGAAGATGAAAATGAAAAACCCTTAGCTTACTATTACCCTGCATTTGGCGTTATACTTGGCCTTTGTAGGGGTAATGGCGGTAATTACGTAGTTAAGTCATACCTTATAAATTTGGGGGGCCTTTTAATGTTAAACCCCTCATATGAAAAATTAGATGATAGAAATAATAGGCGAGCCGGAGAGGTAGTTGAGGATTACTGTAAGCGTCACCGGGTATTCACGTGGAATAACCATGAGGGGGCAGGGACTAGGTGGGCCCTTGGGTACTTACTTGAAGTTGAAGGATCTGTGGAAGCACTAGAAGGTGCAGGCCTAAATGTGCAGTGGAGTGCTGAAAGGGGTGGGCTACTTAATGCCCACCTATACAATGCAATGTTCATATGTGAAGATGATGTGTGCAGTAGGGGTAAATTAAGGGATTACTACATTGAGGAGGAGGTCTTGCCCCCAATAAGGCGGGGCAGCCATGAAGTAGAGGAGTACTTTGGAGACTTACTGAGTAAGCTTAATGTTGATGATGGCTGTAAGGAAAAGCTACATCCACTATTTAAGGCGCTGGCTAATGTATTAAGCAAGGGTAATACGGTTAATAGGCTGTATGAATATCAGGAACAGGCGATTGAGGAGGTTTTAGCTAGCCAAGGGCTCATTAATAAGCCAGGCGTTAAGGATAAGATAGTCATTACGGCGAGGACTGCTGGGGGCAAGACATTCGCCTTCCTAATACCTGCCATAATAACCTCAGCGTATAGGAAGCTATGTAGAGATGAAGATGTGGGCGTTAAGGCAATCCTAATGTACCCAACTAAGGCGCTCGCCAACGATCAGGTGGAAGAGGTAGCGCACATGCTCTACTATCTACATAATTATATGCATCAAAGGGGCTCTGGTGTTGAACTTACGTTCGGCGTACTCCACGGCAATGTTAAGCATAAAGGTGAGGCACAGCAAGTGCTGCTTCCCATGCACTGCCCAATACATAATACCCTTATAGAGTTTGATGCAAAACAAGGTGTTATGTGTACGGGTAATAATGATTGTTCATTTGCTAAATTCATAAGCGACTATATGAAGATTACAAGGGATGATATATATGGTGAACCACCAGATATCCTGATCACCGATGAAGACATGATGAATAGAATCCTATCAGGAGTAGGAACCTCAGAGGGTGAAAATGAGGAGAAAAGAAGTAAGCCCAGTAACTATTACTGGTTTGAGTGGAGCATATTCGGGTCCCCATATAAAAAGTGCGCACACTGCGGCTTCGTATATCCACTTGAGTGGAGCGGGAAGAAATGCGTTAAATGCGGGTTTGATCTAAGTAATGCTGAGCCTATTAGTAATATAAGCAAACCATCGCTCATAGTCCTTGATGAGGCGCACATGCTTACAGGTAGCTTTGGGGCGCAAGTCCATCACTTACTGAGCCTGTTAGAGTACGTAATAGGTAAACTAAGTAGCAATTTAAGCCATAAGGTAACGTATGTAATGGCAAGCGCTACTATGGGTAATCCTGAGGAATTTGCTGCAAGCATATTTGGCGTAGGGAAGAGCGATGTGAAGGTAATTCAAGCTGAGGTTGAACAAGGTGTTGAAGAAGAGAAATACAAAAGGTATTTCACATTCATAATGCCTAAGACGTACACGATTGATGCAACTAGCACTAGATTAATTGCTCGCTTCATTAATGAATATAAAAAGGTAAGGGATGAGGTGCCGAAAGGGGTTATATTTACGAACTTTCTGGATGAATCCAATGAAATACTGCATAGTTTGAAAATAGATGAGGAGGTGCAGGCGGCGTTAAAAGGTAAGACAGAAGATAAGATAAGTGATAGGATAGGGGGGCACACTACAGATTACGATGAGGATAGGGTTGAAGTTGAGAATAAATTTAAGGAGGGCGGCTTAGATATACTTGTAGCGACAAGTACGCTTGAGCTTGGCATCGACTACGGTGTAATAGACTTCGTTGCGGTTTATGGCATGCCTAATACATTAACAAGCTACATACAGAGGATTGGTAGAGCCGGCAGAAGGAGGGATGCAGTGGTACTTACGATCTTCGACCCAGAGAGGAGGATTGATTATTACTTCTTCGAGAACTATAAGCTGTTAAGTGACGGAAAGCTAAGGGAGCGTGCACTTAAGCGTGAAACTTACCCTGTAGGCGCATCCAATGAGGAGGCCGTGAGGAGGGCTGTAAGGAGATTTGCTACCGCTGTGGTAAAACTATGCTGCGTAACAGGCAGTTGCAAAAAGAGTAACTATGCTTGCCATGTAATAATCGATGGCATAATAGAAGTAAGTGCTAGGCGGAACTTCTGGAGCTTTATGGCAGATTACTTATCCACCTCATTCTCTAATATGGATGTACCCTCAAGCATAGGTAAGCTGCAGAATATTCCACCTATTAAATCCATAATTGGCAAAGAAGTTGATCAAATATTACAGTTCTTAAGAAGCCAAAGTGCTGTAGATACACGGAACCTTAAGGTCTTTATAAATAACCTTGGCGGAGGTGAAACACTTTATAATCTGAGGGCAGCCGATGTTAGTGTTAGGTTTGATTTTAACCTTGAAGGGGTAAAAAGTTCTAGGTATAGGGAGCTTAGATACGCCATTAAGCATGCATTACCTGGGCAAATAGTTAGCTATAGGGGATACTTCTTCTCTTCTAAAAGTATAGACTCTAATACCAGTAAAAAGGATAAGTTGAAATTATTTTTATCTTAAGGTGATGACATGAATAACGAAACTCTTAACCGCTTTGTAAGTATATTAGAAGTGCTAAAAAATAAGTCACCTAGGAATTCTGCACTTTATAATGCATTAGAATATATTCTAGATGAAGTTCAAGATGAAAAAGTATATGTAATGCATAGTATAAAGCAGGTAGAGTATGACGTAGACACCCCCATCGCATCATTGAAGTACCTGATGTGCCCACGCTGCCATAGAGTATTTTCACCTAATGATGCTATAAGAGGGAAGGATGGTTATTATTGCCCTGAATGCCATATAAGGCTTGTACAGGCTTACATTGGAGTGCCGTATATTCATGGTATTAACCAACCTAATAATGTAATACATTTAAGAGTACAGCGCCAAGATCATTTAATTCAACCTACATCAAAAATAGTCAAAATTGAATGTTTAAAGCATAGCACAAAGTATGTTAAAAGGTTTAAAGGTTTACGTACCGTTAATCCGAGTAGGCCATTACAGAGTTTAAGGTTCTATTGCCCATATAATGATGAACATTGTGAATATTACGAACAAGGTTTTTGTAGTGATACTCAGCAATTAAGACTAGTACTGTTCCCTCCGGCTCCGTACTGGAAAAACTTAGTGAGCAGGCCATCAGTGGCTATTACTAAGCCGTTGTCTATAACGATATTTTCACCATCACCCATTGAAAAACTTGATGTATCTGTTGATGTGGGTACCATTAAGGAGATAGTAGGGGAAGTAATTCCCGTAGTAGGTGATGTACAGCCCGGCAAGTTTAAGGTTTATGAATTGACAATAATGTACTTACTGGGGCATCCATATTCAGGTAGATATAGTAGAATCCCTATTATTAATGATAATGAGGATGGTGAAGTAAATTTCCTAGGGCGAAGTCTCGAAACAGACGGCATATTGTTTAAGCTGGATTACAGTAAAGTTGAGGAGGTCATTAAGGAAATAAATAGTATATATGGGATAAAATCCGTTGATCCCTTCACCGTTGCGCATAGCCTTTCCCACGTACTGTTATTAGCCTTAGTTAGGCTTACTGGCCTTTCCCCCACTGAATTCGGTGAGTCAATTTTTGTTAATGAAAAGGGGCATATAGCGGAGGTGCTGATATACGATAATTCCCCGCAGGGTATTGGTGGAGTGAAGACAGCTGTTAATAACTACTCAGAGTTCTTGAGCGTGGTATGTAACTTCGCTCAGCCGTGCCCAAGAGCTTGTAGGTCGGCTTGTAGGGCTTGCGTATTCTTTGAAGCATGCCCTCTTCAAAACCTCTTCTTAAGCTGGAGGGCGAGTACTAAAGCTGTGAATAGGGGTGCCTGTGTTGGTGGACCCTAGTGAGCAAGCTTGAGGTGAGCAGCATAATTGAAGCCCTTAGGAGAGTTAGTGGGTGTGCTTACCCATTTGAATTGGCTAGTGAGTTAAGGGCTGACCAGAACGTAATAGTGTTAGCGCTGCTCCAGCTTGCTAAGCAGGGGCTTGTTTACCGTGATGATTCAACGACTATTGACTATACGAAGCCCCTGTTAACCTCAAAGTGGTGCATAACTAGCAAGCCAGCGCAGGCGCCTACACAGCCTGAAGCACCTAAAATGCTTGGTGAAGTGGTAGATTTGATATTAAGTACACGGCTGTATAAGGACCTTGGTGGTTGGTTAACCGGTAAGGACTTCCCAGGGCTTATTGACGCACTTAAGGCATACATATGCAGTGCAAGGCGTGAAATCAAGATAGCAATGCCCTACATAGGCGATTTCCTAGGCTTACTACTACAGGAGTGCGCCGATAAGCTCCACAACGTCAAAATACGGGTTATGACGGAAAGTGAGAGCGCTGGCGATGTTGAACCCCTAAAGGCTTACTTACCAATGCTGCAAGCCGTTTACGCTACAGATTATAGTAGGGCTGCTGATAAGCCTATTAAAGTGCGTGGGATTCATGCGAAGTTCGTAGTAATTGATGATGAGTTCGCAATAGTAGGCACATTCAACTTAACGAAGTACCACCTATTCGTAAACTACGATATAGGATTAGTAGTGAAGGGCCCCATAGTTAAGTATTTAAGCGAAATCTACAACTACCTATGGGACTATTTAATGAAAAATAAGGGTGAATAGCGTGAGCAAGCGCAAGAATAAGTTAAGTGGCGCTGACGTTATTAAGAATGTGAGACCAGCATATGTTAGCCTATGGGCAGAATTGGAAAATAGGGTAAAAGAAAGCGATAAACTCAACGATAATATTAAAAAAATGCTCAATCAAAGCGACCCTATAGTAAAGTCGGTCTTAAGGTACATGCTGTTTTTGCGGTTAAAGTATAAAGATATAGAAATCCGGCAGGAGGACAAGCCAGTTTATGACCCCATAACAGGGAATCCAAGTTATAAGCCCAGTAAATTCATACTCACCGCAGCAATCTCTACAATAAGTAGCCACTGGCTTTACTTTTACATGCCTGAAGTTAAGGATTTTACAGTTCTAAGGATGAGTAAAAAATCGATGGCTGAGGAGGGCATTCAAAGGATAAGTAGTAAGGCTGTGGTACTTTACACCGAACCTGGTAAAGCTTACCATTACGTGGGAATTAACAAAATTAAGAAGTTTAAGGCGAATAAAAATGAATCTGTAAAGATTAAGTATAAGTTCCTTGATATTAGTAATTTGGAGCTGCCCTGCATAACTGAAGAGGATTTTGAACAGTATAAGAAGTTCTATAGGTGCTTGCTTAGGGATTTAGGCATAATACCACCGCTAATCGTTGAACTCCCACCCAATGATGTAGGCGGCCAGCCAGGTACAGGACCAGGTATAGGATTAATATTGCCAACAAGATATAGCGAGAAGCGTAGCAATACCACTCAAGATGTTATTCGGACATATATCTTATCTCTCCATACCTTACCTCAGTTGCGTATAGATTCTTTCAGGGGCTTCATTAGCTCTTTAAAGGAACTAGAGAGGAAACAGCAATGCATCTGGTGGGATATTATAGATACAGTGAATATTAAATGTATAAGTTTAGTGGAATACTTATACGGTGAAAAATATTTTGGAGATTTTTTAAAGGAGTTAATTGAAGAAACAGGGGGCCTACCTAATCTCCTACCTGAGCTTCTACCTAATGATACAAATAATGATGAAAAATTAAAGGAATTGTTAAAGGAATTGAAGGAGCCTTACGTGGAGCTTGTTCATGAGTTACGTAAATATAATAGCAAATTAGATAATTTTATAGAGCATATTTTTAAATCTACGAATAATAAGGGAAGAAAGTATGTTATACATGAATTACTTGATAATAATAATGAATTGAATGTGGCATTGTTTAATGATAATATACATGTGATTGAGGAGGTGCTTGGTTATTTACCTAATTTTGATGTTGTAAGAATATATGACTTAGATTATATTAAGAGGATTAGTAAGGCGTTGCTATGCCTGAAAGATTTAGTGCAGTCGATGCAGGTTCATTAATGGAGGAGGTCGTAGGTAATTGGCGGTTATTTAAGAGAAATTTTCCATGGAGGGGTACGAGTGATCTTTGGCATGTGTTGGTAGCTGAGGTCCTCCTCCTTCAGACGGATGCGGCTAAGGTATCCATGGTTTACCCACGCTTCATTGAGCTTTTCCCTGAGCCATGCTCATTGCTGAAGGCCGATAGGCAGGTTCTTGAGGATTTACTTAAGCCCCTTGGCCTTTATAGGCAGAGGGCTGATAGGCTAATTAAGCTTGCCGCCTACATTAGGGATAAATACTCATGCATTATACCATGCAGTTATGAGAAGTTAAAGGCAATACCTGGCATTGGGGATTACATTGCTGCTGCGGTATGCATACTGGCCTGCGGCTGCTCAGTGCCAATACTTGACACTAACATTGCCCGAGTACTTTCACGTACAGTACTTGGAAAGGACCCACCAAGGAGGTACATGTATGATGCCGTACTTTGGAGGCTCTCATCAATGGTTAAGTGGCGTAGGGAAGCGCTATTGGCGGTTGTGGACTTCGCGGCGCAAGTTTGCACCGCCAGGGATCCTAAGTGCGGAAAATGCCCAATAAGCAACCA
>Ga0080003_1001252_pt1 | contig 13896 bp, 15 predicted proteins | sample JossMetagenome_FD_69206 | JGI IMG/M metagenome (GOLD analysis project Ga0080003, IMG submission 69206) | Hot spring microbial communities from Joseph's Coat, Yellowstone National Park, USA - JC2_E (SPADES assembly) (version 2) | ecosystem: Environmental > Aquatic > Thermal springs > Hot (42-90C)... | reverse complement strand
CTTTCCCTCCTAGTGAACTCCATACGCATAACTGTTTTAGTATTATACTAATAAATTTAGTATCATACTAATTAATAAACCTTTGTGCTGATAAAGAAACTTGGAAAAGCGTATTTATAATTCATAAAAATTTCAAAAGGGCTTAAAATTGTTTAGATTTACATAATATAGATGATATAATGAGAGTAATTGTTCCTGTTTTGCCACAGAAGGAAGGCCTGATAATATCGCAGCATTTCGGCAGGGCCCCAGAATTTGCAATTTTCGAAATGCCTGAAATGGAAAATCCGAAAGAGGTATTCAATAATACGGTTCCGCCAACCATGAAAGAGCATAGTGGCAGGGGCAGGCTGGTGCTGGAAATGCTCTCAAGCAAGAATTTTGATGCTATTATAACAAAAGAGATAGGGGCTGGGGCTTTTTATGAGTTCAAGAGCAGGGGCATAAAGATATACCAGTCAAATGATAAGTATCCAAAAGATGCACTTAAGAAGCTGCTAAGCAGGGAATTGACTGAAATAACAGCTCCTACCGAATGAATTAACCCTGGCGTTCATAAATTAATTTCAGGCATTCTTAGTACACTGCAGTACGTTATGGCGACCCAACTTGAAGAGGTTCTTGAATATTTTACAGGAGAAATTTACTTTTTAGTAAACGGATGCGGTTCGGAAGGTATCTCTTATAGAGATGTGCAACCTGAGTATTTTGCATATATAGAATGGGACCCATTAGAGGTAGTCAAGCCCAAAGCAGCATTCAACAAAAGGGAGTAAAGCATGAAGCAAGTGCGAGAAGGATCTCGCACTTCTTCCTACAAAAGATTTTATCTTACCTAACAACATATTTTTATAGTTTTTATACAAAGGTATTTACTATGGTTCGAAACTTATCTGCTTTAATCGCATTTATAGTGCTGTGCGAATTAGCAGGCGTAATCGGCTCAATATTTACCATACGTGCGATTCCAAATTGGTATTTTGTGCTGAACAAGCCTTGGTTTACTCCACCCAACTGGCTTTTTGGACCTATATGGCTTATACTTTACTTCTTGATGGGGCTATCACTCTACCTGGTATTTGAAAGCAAAAGGAATAGAGCAAAAGAAAAGCCCGCATTATGGGCTTTTGGCGTTCAGTTGATTTTAAATGTGCTGTGGTCTGTATTGTTCTTTGGGATGCATTACCTGTTTTATGGTTTCGTTGAGATAGTGCTGCTTTGGATCTCTATAGCAGTCACTACACTACTGTTCTTTAGGGTTAGCAAAGCTGCAGCATATTTACTGCTTCCTTACATATTATGGGTAACTATTGCAGCTTCACTAAACTATTATGTATTCCTACTGAATGCCTGATTTTAAAAGAGGACTTAAAAAATTTGCGAAAGTATTGCCCTATTCAAGCCCGAAGAATCCGGGATTTGAACTCGGGTCGCCAGCGCCAGAGGCCTGTAGCCTACCAAGCTACCCAACTTCCCTATGCCAAGCGGCAAATTGCCTTTTTTGTAATAAGCACATCATCTTCTATTCTCACACTGCCAAAGCCCCACTACATAAACACCAGGCTCAGCAGTAGTTACATATTGCTTGCTTTGTACAGCAGTATCTTAAAAATTTATGAAACTACTTTTCTTTTAGATACGAATATGTAGTACAATACAATTACTATTATTAGTACCACAACTATTGAAGAGTATAAAATTATATTAGAGCTGCTTGGTGGCGTTTTCGTAGGAGGAACAGTGATTGGTGCTGGTGCTGGAATCGTTGTACTAGAAACATTTGTGCTTGGCAAAGTTGTGCTAGGCACAGTTGTACTTGCCACCGTTGTACTAATCACAGTTGTACTGGTAGAAGTTTCGCTTGAATTAGGCAATCCAGAGTAAACTACGGTTCCATTTTGATACTGGCAACCCCACAATACAAAGCCATTTGGGCATGAGCCTATGTTGTGCACTGTCGCTCCATTAGGGCATGTAACCAACGAAGGACTGATGCAAGATGTTAAATTCGCAGCATACACAAGCGAAGTTGAGAGAAGAATAAACAAGATTGCAATTGCGCCCTTCATAAAACCACTGTATATAAATAAGATGCTAAACTTAAATATATTACCATTATGTTACTGGCGCTAGATATCGGCGTAAGAAAGAAGTGCTGCCTTTATGCAGCAATTCTGCATTTATAGGAAGAAACTTAGAGATAAACGCTCAATAAATCATCTAAAATAGTAAATGGTGATCAAATGAGGGAAGAAAATAAATTTAGCTTGGGGGTATTTACGTGTATATTTAATAAAGATTATTCAAAGATACTTTTGCTTTATAGAAATGCAGAAAAAAGAGCGCGCTGGGAAGCGGACTGGGGAAATATAGGCGGTTTAGTAGAATTTGGCGAAACTTCTTTGCAGGCTGCAATAAGGGAAGTGTACGAAGAGATAGGAATTAAATTCAAGCCATCCGATCTAAAATTGATATACGTAAAGGAAACGCCAAATTTCATGCCACATATACAGGCAGTACATCTTGTATATGCAGCAACATTGGATGAAAATGAAGAAATAAAACTAAATGCATATACTAAAGCTCCTGAATCTGATTCTTACAAATGGTTTTCTATAAATGAACTGCCAGAAAGAATGCTTGACAAAAAGGATGATATAATAATGTGGCGCAACTTAGCCAAGTCAAATTCGTCTATAGAATCTAATTCAAAGTGGCAATAAATTTAGTATACTCTAATTATGCTGGTCTAGAATGGCAATTGAATTTTGTATCTGCAGCACTTTAAAAAACAACTTTAGGTTGGTTTATTTAAGAAGTAAAGGAACATTTTCTTATGAGCCTATTGCTAAGATAAATGAGCTAGAAAGTCATAGACTAAACACGCTGGCAATTGAACGCAGTGGCAGTGTTAAGAGCAATACATAGTCAAAGAGATACTGCATGGCAAATGCATATGAAAATTTATTTAGGCCAGACAAAGCAGCGCCTGCAGCGCGGCTCGTAGCTTTCCTTGCCACCAACCATTATCCTCTTACCAAAGCTTTCCTTACCTTGTATTATCCTCTGCGAAAATGTGGCGTCTGCACCACACTTGACACACACTGCAGTAAGAAAATGTATTTAATCAGCTACAGATAATGCCTTAACCGTGTTCTCAAAAGGTTTTCCCATGTGATCACGGTTCAGGGTCGCAGCATAAACCTTTTTGCCATTATCTGCCATGCTCTCAAGTACTTCTACAATGCCAGAGTCATTATCCCAGAACTGCAGCTCGTCAACTCCTATAACATTGGCACTATCAGCTAATTTTTTCATATCCAGCAACGACCTTTTGTCTACAGGCACTACTGTGGCCGGTAGCGTTATGCCCTTATGCGTAGACACATTGAGCCTGCTGTACCTCCGGTCAATCTTAGGTTTGAACAATATGATCTTCCTCCCTGCAAACTGTTCCCTCTCTAAGAATTCTATGAGCCTAGAGGTCTTTCCTGAAAACATCGGCCCAGTTATCACAATAAATCTTCCTATTGAAGCATTTGCCATTCCATTACCAAAATTCAATTCAGGGCATTGCACACAAACCAGCAAAACTTGCAATATATCCAAATGTAACTATTAAGTATACCATATGATATGGAACTTCGCTCTTATAAACTTTTTGTGAGCAACAAGCGACCTGCAGAAATGGTACGGATTTGGATTTCACAGCAGCCAAAAGATGTATACCTGTGCTTTCTATAAGCCTCTTTATTGCGAGTTGCATTCTTGTAATAAGAGTATTTAAAGATTAATAGACCATAAACAGATAGAGTGTAATTTATGTTGGCCTTTATCGCAGGCTAAATTAAAGGTATTAGAATGTTTAAATATGAATATTGGAAAAATCCTGCCTTTCCGATAGAAACCAATATGGCTCTTGAAGAGTATATGCTGGAAAGATCAGCAAAAGATAAGGTAGCTACTATACGTTTTTGGAATGTAAGCAACGATTCAGTAGTTTTAGGGTACGGAGAAGATATGCATACTAACATTAAAAAGAGAGACAGCAGTTTTGATTTAGCAAGACGCATAACTGGTGGCTCACACATACAATTTGATAAAAACTGCCTAGCATATACTTTTACAGAAGCTAGGGATGGCAGTTTAAAGCACTTTGACGATATGAGGAGGTACTATTCAAATATGATAGTTGAAGCACTAAATGAACTTGGTATTAATGAAGTTGAAGCAGATAATAGGGCCTCTACGATAGAAGTTAATGGCAAGGTCATAGCAAGCCATGCAATATTCTGGGGTGTAGATAGCGCTCTCATGCATGGTCTAATTCTTATAGACCATCTGGATGTTGATAAAATATATGAAAGGGTTCTTCTAAAAAAAAGAGAAATAGGTAAACATGTTTATAGTGAGTATGATGCATTAAGAAATGCTCCTGTAGCATTGGAGGTTATACGCAACGTGAGCCAATATATAGACAAAGAACATAAAGTTGAATACATAAAGAAACTGATAACTGATAAGATTCTTGAAAAAGTAACTGCTGGTAAGTATAAAGAGAGGCAGGTTAATAGTGACGTAATCAAAGAAGCCATGAGTATAATAGATAGAACCCATAAAGGAACTCCTTGGATAAGAGATAGAGAACCCCCTTATACTAATAATTATGTAGAGGCCATACCAGGTGAAGAATTAAATGGCAATTTGAAAAAGAACTTAGGTTATTGCTTATATATACAGGTACCGGATAATAAATTTGCAAAGATGATAAAACCAATTGAAGAATAAAATAAGAAAAGATCTTTGTTAATATAAAATACTTAATTATTGGATCATATATCTTAACATTTTAATGACTCTTTGCATTTCTCCAAATTTTATTGCCATGGTGGCATTAATATGGATTTGTATAATGAGTACTGAAAAATTCAATAAGCTATAAATAATGTTAATGTAAACTTTTAATTGCATTTAATAACAGTATTAAGCCGGTGGTTTGTTTGCTCAGTGAAGTATATAATGGAGAAATAAAATATATGCAAATCCTTGATGAAAATGGAAATGTTGATGCTTCTCTTTTTCCAAATGATTTGGATGATTCTAAAATAATACAAATGTATGAATACATGAACTTTGCCCGAGCTGTTGATGCAAAACTTCTAAGTATGCAAAGGCAGGGTCGCGCAGTAACATATGCTCCGCTTCTTGGAGAAGAAGCCACACAGGTAGGCAGTGCCATGGCTATGCGACCAAATGATTTTTTCGTTCCAAGCTTTAGGCAACATGCAGTATATCTGATGAGGGGACTGCCATTAGAAAAACATTTTATATATTGGAGGGGCTTTGAAGAGGGTGGGGCAATACCAAAAGAGGTAAGGGGTTTGCCAGTAATAGTACCTGTTGGCTCACAAGTTCCTCATGCTGTTGGCCTTGCTTATGCACAGAAATATAAGAAAACCGGAAGTGCGGTTTTAGTTTATGTAGGAGATGGAGGTACTTCAGAGGGCGACTTTTACGAAGGCATAAATTTTGCCGGCGTTTTTAAGTTGCCATTAGTAGTAATAATAGAGAATAACCAATGGGCGATATCATTGCCAAGGAAAATGCAGACCGCAGCACAGACTTTAGCACAAAAAGGCATAGCTGTTGGTATTGATTCAATTCAAGTAGATGGTAATGATGTTTTTGCAGTTTATAAGGCCACTAAAGATGCAATAGAAACCTCTCGTGAAAAGCCAACCATTATAGAGTGCATAACATATAGGATGAGCTTGCATACTACTTCTGATGATCCTACTAAATATAGAGAAGATGCAGAAGTAGAAGTTTGGAAACAGAAAGACCCGATAAATAGACTCAAGAAGTATTTGTATTCAAGAAATTTATGGGACGATAACAAAGAAAACAGTATGAAAGAAGAGCAATCAAAAACAATAGAAGATGCGGTTAAGAAAGCAGAGGAGTTTAAACCAGATCCAAAGAGCATGTTCGAGCATGTTTACAGCTTCGTGCCTGAAGTACTTAAAGAGGAGTATGATGAAAGCATAAGCGAAAACTTTTGGCAAGGCTAGTTGATAATATGCAAATGAATATGGTAAGTGCGATAAACAATGCCCTTGAGCTACTAATGAAAGAGAATGAAAATGTAGTTTTACTTGGTGAAGATATAGGCAAAGATGGTGGGGTATTTAGGGTAACAGACGGTCTTCTTGATAAGTTTGGTCCTGAAAGGGTGGTAGATACCCCGTTGGCAGAATCTGCAATATTAGGAACTTCCATAGGAATGGCTCTTGCTGGTTTGCATCCAATACCAGAAATACAGTTCGCTGGCTTTATGTATGAAGGATTTGCTCAGTTAATAAACCATGCCGCTAGGTATAGGAGCAGGACCAGATCAGCTTTCCAGGTGCCTATGACAGTTAGAACGCCTGTTAGTGGCGGTGTAAGAACGCTAGAACACCATTCAGAAAGTCCAGAGGCGTTTTATTCTCATGTTGGTGGCCTAATCGTGGTAGAGCCATCAAATCCATATGATGCTAAGGGTCTATTAATAAAGGCAGTTCATATGAACGATCCTGTGCTATTTCTTGAACCAACAAAATTGTATCGACTATTTAAGCAAGAAGTGCCAGAAGACATGTATGAGGTCGAAATCGGCAAGGCAAATGTAATAAGGGAAGGTAAAGACTTAACAATAATAACCTATGGAACAATGGTTAAGGTTGTGCAAAATGTTGTAGAAAGGAAAGGCACAGATGGAGAGATAATAGACCTAAGAACCATAAATCCGCTTGATGAATCAAAAATTATAGAAAGCGTAAAGAAGACAGGCAGAGTTATTATAGTTCATGAAGCTGAGCGTAGCTTTGGTGTTGGTGCAGAAATAGCAGCAAGGATAGCCGAAAAAGCTATATACAATCTCGAGACGCCTATATTAAGAGTGACCTCGCATAGCTTTCCATATCCTTTCCCTGGATATGAGCAATACTACATACCAAACGAAATTAAAGTAGAAAAAGCCATAGATAAAATAATGTTGATGTGAAGAAAATGAAAGAAATTAAGTTTGTTGACATAGGAGAAGGTATAACCGAAGGGCATATACAAAAGTGGCTTGTTAATGATAGCGACGATGTAAAGGAAGACCAGGCTGTAGTTCAAATAGAAACAGACAAGGCAATTGTAAATATACCTTCACCGATAAATGGCAGGATAAAAATCATGGCTAAAGAAGGCACAGATGTGCATATAGGTGATACCCTAGCTATAATAGGAAGCGATGACGAATTAAAAAGCGTCAGCACACAGAAACCAGAGCAAACGCCTCAGAAAAGCCCGGAATTAAAATCTCAAAACCAGAAACAAGACATAAGCCAAGCACAACCTACAAGTAGGGAAGTGATTGCATCACCATCTGTAAGAAAGCTGGCAGAGCAGCTAGGAGTAGACCTAATGCAAGTAATCGGGACAGGGCCTAACGGCAGGATATTGGAAAACGATGTACGAAGTTTTACAAGTAAGGTAGTGTCAGAGGCCAAAGCAGTACCAAAGTTTTCAGAGGTTCTTGAAGAGCAGCACAAAGAAGAGATAGAACGCGTACCATTATCACAAACCAGAAAAGCGATTGCAAGAAATATGGAATTGTCCTGGACTATACCACGGGCAACGCACATGGATATAATAAACGCTACTGCTTTGTATGATATAGTAAATAGGGAAAAACAAAAGGCCGAAAAGGATCTTGGAATCAAGTTAACTTACCTACCTTTTATAATAAAGGCAACTATAGAGGCATTAAAGGAAAACCCGCACTTTAATGCAAGTTATGATCATGAAAAACTTGAGATAATAGTTAAAAAGTATTATAACATAGGATTGGCAACAGAAGCACCTGATGGATTAAAAGTTGTTGTAATAAAAAATGCCGATGCGAAGAGTATAATAGAACTAGCAAAAGAAATAGAGTCGCTTGCAGAAAAGGTTAGGAACCAGACAATAACAATAGATGATATGAGAGATAGCAGCTTTACTATAACCAATATAGGTAGTTTGGGTGGCGGCTTCTTATCAGTTCCAATGATAAACTACCCCGATGTTGCAATACTTGGAATACATAAGATAAGAGATTTTCCGGTAGTTGAAAACGGTGTAGTAAAGCCTGGTAAAATACTGCCTTTCTCTCTAGTGTTTGACCACAGGGTAGTAGATGGTGCAGAGGCTGTAAAGTTTGGAAACGATTTAATAAAGTATCTAGAAGATCCTGACTTTCTTGAAATGTTTTAGTGATACACATATAAAAGTGTGATTATGTGGTAATGGGCTCTATACCAGAAGAGGTTGACTTGGCAGTGGTTGGAGCAGGAGTTGGAGGTTATGTAACTGCAATAAGGGCCGCAGAGCTGGGAATGAATGTAGCACTAGTAGAAAAAGAAAAACTAGGCGGAAATTGTCTTAACTATGCATGCATACCTTCTAAGGCATTAATAAACATAGCAAATACATTTTACAATACTACGCACTCGCAGAAGTTTGGCATTTTTGTTGAAAACGCGAGGATAGACGCTAAGGCCATGTACGACTGGAGAATTGCAGCATCTAAGAAGCTGGAGGATGGCGTAGGATTTTTATGCAAATCGAATGGCGTAGAAGTTATAAAAGCAGAAGCTACATTTTTATCCTCTGATACTTTGCAATTATCTAATGGTATGTCTTTAAAATTCAAAAAGGCAGTAATAGCAACAGGTTCTATACCATCTCGTTTGGACGGATTCGAATTTGATTCTACAAAAATTATAGATTACAAAAAAGCATTGATGCTGGATTATATACCCAACAGTATTGCTATTATAGGGGCCGGTTATGTTGCAGTAGAGATAGGCACTTTATATGCTAAGCTTGGTACTAAAGTACATATAGTAGCTAGGTCTGATGTTTTATCTAAGTTTGATAGGGATGCTATAGAAATAATAAAGAAAAATATGCAAAATCTTGGAATAAAGATATATACAGGATCTTTGCCGGTATCTTTTGATGGCAAATCTTTGAAGCTAAGCGATGGAAATTCTATTGATACAGAGCTTGTTGTTGTAGCGGTTGGGCTTAGTCCTTATACAAGCGGACTAGGACTTGAAAATACAAAAGTTGAATTAGATGATAAAGGATTCATAAAAGTTGACTCTGGATTAAGGACCACAGATAGCAACATATTTGCAATTGGAGATGTTATTGGTGCGCCGCTGCTAGCACACAAAGCAATAAGACAAGGTGTTGTTGTAGCAGAGATTATTGGTGGCATAAGAAAAAGCTATGACAATATTGTTGTGCCTTCTGTAATCTTTTCAGATCCTGAAATAGCAATTGCTGGTGATATAAGTGAAAAAGAAGGTATAAAAGTAACAAAGTTCCCACTTAGCGCACTTGGAAGAAGCATAGCACTTGACACTACAAATGGATTTGTTAAAATAGCCGCTGACCAAAATGGCGTGGTTAAAGGTGTAGAGATAGTATCCGAAGATGCGAGTGATATGATTGCAGAAGCAGCACTTGCCATAGAAATGGGTGCAACAGCAGAGGACATAGCATCAACAATACACCCACATCCAACATATAGCGAGGCAGTACAAGAGGCAGCTGAAGCTGCCATTGGAAATCCCATACACTTTTTCTATGGTAAAAAGGTGTGATATGGACTATAAAGATTTCACCGATTCCTATATTGAAACCAAATACGGCAAGATACATTATAAACACAACGATTCTAAAGGTATAGAGCTAGTTTTACTTCATGGACTAGGTGCTAGCTCAATAGTTTGGAAGAAACTTATAGAAAATTTAACTACCAATCTTCATATATTTGCCTTGGACTTTTTAGGTCATGGAAATTCTGATAAACCAAAGATTGACTACAATATAGAGATACAGGTTGAAGTGATAAAGGAATTCATTGAAAAAGCATGCAAAAAGCCTTTCATAATGGGTCATTCCTATGGTGGCTGGATAGCAGCATATTATGCATATTTAAAATTACCTGCTAGTGGTATAATTCTTGAAGATGCTGCAGGATTAAAGGAACATTTTGATAACATAAGTAAATCTATCGACTATGAAGATTACAAAAAGGCATTATTAAGAAAACTACTGATGGAAAATAATAATGATGAATATGTCATGAGTAGCATAATTGAAAACGAAGGATCTAATTTACTTACAGCAGATATACTAACAAAGATAGATTTACCGACACTTATAATCTGGGGCAGTAATGATGATGTAATAGACAAGAAGTTTTCTTACACATTTAATAATAACATAAAAGACTCCAGGTTAGTAATGATAGAAGATTCAGACCACAACCCACATTACACAAAGCCCTATGATGTTGCCATTGCAATAAATAATTTTATAAATGAATTTTCCTAATCAGGTGTATAAAGACGCATCTATGGTGCCAATAACAGTATATTACTGCTTTACAATGGGTTTTTTGCTAGGCATCAATAGCAACTATAATTGTAGCTTTCCTCGTATGCCCATACCTAATTGAAACTTCCCTTGCATACGCAATGACCTCTACTATTTTATTTTTACTGGTCGCTATCATATTTGTCATCTTGTCCCTACTTACTGCAGAGGTTTTACAAGCGAAAGAGAAAAAGTAACCCCTGCTGTATGGATTAGATTATCATCGAATAATATATTTATGTGGTTTTGTTTATAAAACTTGGAAGCGCATAGAGCTAGCTTAAACCGAACTTTGCACGCGCTTCTTCTTTTACCTTTGACATCTCCATAAAGTCATTCATTATTGATTGGTTGTAAAGCGCTTCTACTTCTACAACCTCACTAATCAGCTGGTGCACAGCGTCCTTGTAGGTTCTGTGCTCACGAGTATCTATAACTATTGTAACATTCCTGAATGCCAAGTTCTTTTTGATATCGTTTAATTGCAGGTCGATGCGCTTTCTTTTTGGATTATCATATATCTTTTTCACGATTTTGAGCCATTCAGAACTTATCTCCTCCTTGCTAAGCCCAAACCAGTAATGAAGCACCATCCAGTATACTTTGAAGAATCTTACGCTATCAGTTACGACAAATATCTTGTTGTTTGGTGAAAGGTCTATGTAATCTTTCGCAAATAGGATATTTTCTCCGGTCGTACGTGACCTGTCTTCGATCTTTATCTGCACATTATCTTCTAGAAGAGGCTTTAGATACTCTGCCATTGTTCCCGCTTCTGATTTTTCAGGGAACTTGAGGTTTGTATGACCGCCGCAAAGTACGACAACGTCTATCTTTTTCTTCTTGGTAAAGGCTAGAAACCTATCAAGGTATCCTTTGTATTTTATCATTGAGGGGTCAAAAAGGCCGAAACCGAACAATGTTGCATAATTTGTCATGAAATCATCGCATTTTTCAATATTACTTTTGAAAACTCATTAAGAATACAAGTTACGAAAGCAATCAATTTACAATGTACAAATTATGTTTATAAATTTTTGTATCGTGTACTTGACATTTATATATTGCCAACCTTGTCAGATCCATAAAATCAGCGAGTAATCCAGGTTTTTATGAACAAACAAAAACTAAGGAAATGTATTTAAAGAGGCACATACCACAATGTTTATTTAATAGCAGGATGGGGAAATGAGATGAACAAGTTATCGACGCACAAAGAAAAGAGCCTAGAGGAATTACGACTCCAGCAGCTAAATGAGTTTCTAAGTGAGCAAAAGGCGGATTATCCCATTTATCTCCGTGTAACTCCTGGAATGGACTTAGAGGAAGCGCTTCTTACAATTATAGAGGAAGGAGAAATAGCAGGAAAAGACGAACTCGTAGTCGAGCTACTTAAAGAACATCCCTGGATTATAAAAATGGAAGGTATGCCTAAGAACATTGCTTTATGGGGAGGTAACGGACCATTCATGTATATGATTAAGAATTATCCAGAAGTCCTAAAAATAAATGTTGTGGCTAAAGCTGCCTGTGACCTCCACGGAGATAATATATGTGTGTATGTTATCGACAACCATCCTGAAGTGCTGACGGATGACATGGCTCGGACCATTGCCAAGTTCAGAAGTGACGAAACATGCATGCATATGATTGATAGGTATCCTTGGGTGCTGAAAGAAAGGGATGTAGCCAAGACCATTGCCGAGTACGGAAGTGACGAAACATGCATGCATATGATTGATAGGTATCCTTGGGTGCTGAAAGAAAAGGATGTAGCCAAGACCATTGCCGAGTACAGAAGTGACGAAACATGCATGCATATGATTGATAGGTATCCTTGGGTGCTGAAGCACGAGTATGTGGCTTGGAAGATCGCCCACAATAAGACCGACGAAGAATTAATCGACATAATTAAGGAGCATCCTGAGGTACTAGGAATGAAGAGGCTTATATTTGCTCTTGCTTTTAGTAACAAATCAAAAGTTATAACCTACATTCTCCTCACGCTTGGAAAAATAAAACCTAATGATGTGGAGTTTACAACATCGCAATTCTCTACGATCTTCCGCGAGTTTGACACTTCCAGCGCTTACGCCCAGCACCGTGTTCATCACGTTAACAATGATGACGACAAGTATGAAAAAGAAAGGAGTCTGATGAGGCTAATATTTAATATGCCAGCGACCAGTTCTATGAACGAACTGAATAGTACGAGTCTGCCGTATCGCGCACTTTTGGACATGCTCAATATCTCTAAGGAATCCGCCGAAAGGCTTGCAAAAGAACTTTCCAAAGCAGAAGGCAATGTTAGGAAGGCTTTGCCTCTGCGAGGGCTTACATATGCGCTTGTTCATAAGAATGGCAGCGAAATGCTAAACCACTTCATTAAGAACTCTAAAAGTGTGATGAATGCTCTCAACATTTTTCCTACTGTTTGTGAATTAAGGCGTATGAATATTATAGATGACAGCGAGTTTCAGCAGATATCAAACTCCGAGGATAAAGAAGCTGAGCTGTTTAAACGGCTGGCTGATAAGGTGGAACGCGCATTTAATGTGAGACCAGAGAGCGAGGATGCGATCAAGGCTATGTCGGATTACGAATTTCTTGATGACCTTTTCGGGCTATATGCCAAGTATCATGAATACAGCAAACCGGCAGAGATAGTGCTGATGAACGTAGCCAAACACTACTTCGAGTATGGAGTAAAGGGCTTTAAGGAATTCAAGTTTGGTGGCCACGAACTAGCAAGGGAGCAGCTCAGCGACGCATATACCATAAGAGATAAGCTTATGGATCTTGATAAACTAGCAGTAACCTACACAGGTAAACATTCTATACCATTTGATAGTGTAGAGAACGAAATGATTAACTTCATGCAGCATAAAGATAAAGCGTTAATGATTTTTGAGAAGATAAATGATTACGCTAATGCTAAATTGTCTGAAATAGCTAAATCTGCCAAGTCAAAAGAACTTGCTGATCTCCTAAATGAAAAGAATCTTGACGGCTTGACCAGCCGTGCATTTGATCCTGATGACGAGAGGGTGAAGGCAAAGGGGATAGCACTGATAAAACTGCTAAACGCAAAAGAATCTTTGGATTATATAAGCGATATAGTTAATGAGTTGCAGAAAATGTCTGGAAAGCCAAAAGAAGAACAAGATACCCACATGGCAGTTATTGCAAACAGGGTTCTGGACTGGGCAAAGAATAAGGGTCTCGAGCCACTAAAGACGCTTAAGGACTACGTATCAAAGATTAATGAGCAGCAGATTAATGGAATAAATAAGGAAGAACTTAGCAACGCCCTGGCTAACGCCTTTTCTATAGTAGATGTTTTACTAAACTACAGTAAGACGGCTGGAGGAGCAACAGTAACAGCACAGATTACCTTTGACCCTAGCAAGATATTGACCTTTGGTAGATATGGTA